>Ga0210384_10000011_pt1 | contig 300506 bp, 269 predicted proteins | sample IncBWH2MmetaG_FD_160574 | JGI IMG/M metagenome (GOLD analysis project Ga0210384, IMG submission 160574) | Forest soil microbial communities from Barre Woods Harvard Forest LTER site, Petersham, Massachusetts, United States - Inc-BW-H-2-M | ecosystem: Environmental > Terrestrial > Soil >... | reverse complement strand
CTAAATCTCCACCAACTTGCCCCAAAAAAAAGCCTGCCGATATTAGTGAGTCACGTCTTGGTAATCAAGTTTCATACAGTTAAATCAAGGCGATTAAACGGTTGGGTTAACAACCTACAAACAGCTTAACAATTGGGTCTTAAGATGATTTCCGACGGGACGACGGAACCACATTATGCGCGTTAACTTAACTGTTTCATCGCCAATTTAAACTTGATTGCCGAAAATTGAGCCCACTATAATCGTCGGGCTTTTGTGCAAGTTGCTAGGGGACTCATCCCACGTTGGGAGCGCTGACTTTGTTTCATAGCTTGAATGATAAGATTCCCGCGCTTTAGTTGGCTTTCACGGCTCCAGCGCCAGTCCGCGAGCCTGCACTGCTGTTTCAGCCTTCGTCGTTATTGCGGTCCATCGGTGCATGGGTCATCAGGAGCAGATTCTTTATAGACTTCACGTCGGCATTGCACATTTCCCAGAGATACAAGAACCTGTTCTCCGCTATTTGCACTATTCGCAAAGCTCCATTTTTAATGTCTGCTTGCGGCCCTGTTTCACGAGTGAGACTTTTCGCAGGCGGAGATTGGCACGTGCAGACGATCGCCTCTGAATCTCATACCAACCCTAACCCTTTTGAGAACAAATAAAGCGTCTCTTAGTTTTATTTAGACACCGCGGCACACCAAACAGGAATGTAAACCAGCAACAAGCTTTGCAACTGACTTAGCGTAACTCGGGGCGCTTGTTTGGCCCCACAGCTCAACCATAAACCACAGGCTGAACTACACTTCATGTTATGGAGAAGCTGATGGTTAATATCCAGCTATGCTAGCCCACCATAAAACTCGGCGATATGAACAGTGTTCGTCTCACGAGTTCTAAATGGCTAGATATGGTTCGGGTAGCCATCGGCACACTCCGACCTCACTCTTCAATGACATAAGAATCCAATACCTTTCACGCTGAGGCTAGATAATTCGCACTCGTGGCCCTCAACGTCCCTAACTAATAGAACGGCGAACCAAGGAACCTTGCAATGAATGATCTAGGTGTAGCTGTAGCCATGTCTAGGGCGTCTAGTTCGGCCTCTATCATCTCGTTGTCAGAGGGCGCACGTACCCCTGCGCTTCACGCAGAACACGGCCTTGAAGGCGGGGCCACGAAAGGACCTGCGGAAGGCTTGGAAGGGCCACTGCGGCCGTTTTCCGACCGCAGTGGACGGAGTCATTTGACTGCGAGGATGATTTGACCGGAATGCGCCACCGAGCCGGATTGCGATTGAACGGTAATGGTGTACGTACCCGGTGGCGTATTGGCAGGAAGAGGCTTTCTTACGAATGTCGTACCGCCGCAACCAGCGAGCAAGCCGGCTAGCAGCATGAGCACGAATAAACGACTTTTTCTTTTACCAACCGATGCAGAGCACAAGCATAGGCCAAGAGGTACGAGGCCCAAAGGCAGAAGACTAGCGGAGACGCCTGATCCTCCCAGCGGTGATGCCGTTGATACGGTTGTGGGCGCTGTCGTTGCGATACTCAGTGTTGCGCTGATTGGAGTCTTGCCATCAAGGGTTGCGATATCTGGTGTGACGGTACAGGTGGCGCCCTCGGGAACGCCGGCGCACAAGGTCGCAATCGCGCCGGTGAGCCCATTGACCGGCGTCAGGACTACGTCCGTGGTGAAAGTATCGCCGGCGCGGATCTGTGACGATGGCTGCTGAATGGCGATAGTGAAATCCTGCGAATTCCCTCCGATGATGCCAATCGGAGAGGCAGCATTGATCGTTTCCACCAGCGGCAGTGAGACGCCATCAAAAGGTCCAGGTATGGCGCCTGCCTGGTAGACGGCGGTAATGTTATGGTCATCTACGGCCAAAGCATTCGTAGTGATGCTTGCTCCCGAATTCACCAGCGGGATAGTTCCTAGGGGCTGCTGGCCATCCATGAACGTGACGGTTCCACCCGTCGCAATGCCGCCCAGAGCCGGCACTACGGATGCGACGAAGGTCACTGCCTCGGTAACCGTTTGTGGATTGGCCGAACTGCTCAGCTTGACGCTGCTGTGGGAATCTACGACGGTCTCCTTCACCACAGGCGATGAAGCCGTGGCAAAGTTTCCATCGCCGCGGTAGACGGCGGTGAAATTGTGGTTGCCGATGGATAAATTTGACAGCGGGAGCAAGGCGCTCCCGCTGCCATCCAATGGAACCGCTGCCAGCTGTGTTGTTCCATCAAGAAAGACCTCATTGCCCGAAGGAATGCCCCCGCCCGATGTCACGCGCGCACTCAAGGTGATGCTCGAAACGTTCGTCACAGGATTTAAAGAACTGCTCAGAGTTGTTTGCGTCGGGGCCTTGTCGACTTCCTGCGGGTGGTTGCTCAATAAGCCATTGGTGAAATTTGTGTCTCCTCCGTAGGTGGCGCCGATACTGTGTACGCCGGTCGTCAAGTTGCCGAGCACAAAGCTTGTCTTGCCCGAGAGATCGAGCGTGGCAACACCCAATACACTGGCGCCCTCGGTGAGCGTAACGGTGCCCGTTGGAATCGGGGTGCCAGAACTTCCTCCCGGCGGTGCTGCCGAAACCTGCAACGTAAATGTGACGCTCTCGCGATATGTGGATGGGTTCGGAGCGGAGTTCAGACTCATGAGCACTGAGTCCTTGTTCACAAACTGAGAAAGCGGGGTGGAGCTTGAAGCCAGGAAACTCGAATTCCCGGCGTAGCTGGCACTGAGGCTGTGACTGCCAAGTGCCAACGAGGTAAGTGTCACCGAGGCTCGACCGGTATTGTCCAGAGCTACGGAAGCTAGCGGAATACCGGCTTCACTGAAGTTTATGGCTCCAGGCGGGATACCAGCGCCTCCGCCCGATGCCACTACGGCCGCGGTCAACGTCACGGCTTGTCCGAAGACACTCGGATTCGACGAGCTTGAGAGAGTAGTGGTTGTCGTGCTCCGGTTCACAACCTGCGTGACGCCTCCGGCGCCGGTCGCAGAAGAAGAAGTGAAATTATTGTCGCCTCCGTAAGCTGCGGCGAGAATATGCATCCCGACTCCTAACGAGGACAAGCCCAGGCTTGCTTTGCCGGCGCTGTCCAGGGCAACCGTGCCCAAGGTCGTGCTTCCGTCACTAAAAGATATGGTTCCAGATGGGATGCCGGCGCCTCCGCCCGATGCTGTCACGGAGACGCTGAGCACGACGTTCTGACCGAACATGCTGGGATTCGGTGCCGCCGTTAGGGTTGTCGTAGTCGGGCTCTTGGTAACGGTTTGAGAAACTGGGGCAGATGCGGCTGCCAGGAAATTATTGTCCCCGCTATAGCTTGCTGTGATGCTGTGGCTTCCAACGCTTAACGAACTCAACGTGAGCGAAGCTTTTCCGCTACCGTCAAGTATTGCTAAACCGAGAGTTCGAGCGCCATCTTGAAATGTCACCGTGCCGGACGGCACTCCGGAACCGCCTCCCGACGCAACCACGCTCACGCTAAGCGTGACCACCTGTCCGAAGACGCTGAGGTTTGGAGACGTGGTCAAGGTGGCCGTGGTCGGACTCTTATTGACGGCCTGGGCGGCCGCCGGCGAAGTGGATGCCAGGAAATTGCCGTCACCCGGATAGCTCGCTTTGATACCGTGACTCCCAACAGCGAGCGAACTCAAGGTAAGGGACGCTTTCCCACCTCCATCCAGTGCCGCAGTTCCAACGATGGCGTCGCCATCGTTGAAGCTAACTGTGCCGCTCGGCATACCAGATCCGCCTCCGGAAGCGGCAACGGTTGCTGAAAGCGTCACTGACTGGCCAAAAACGCTGGGATTGGGATTCAAGTCGAGGGCCGTCGAAGTCGAACTCTTGTTGACTGTCTGAACCAGAGGAGGCGAACTTGCATTGGAGTAGTTGGCATCGCCAGCGTATTGGGCAATCAGAGTATCGGCTCCAACGGGCAATGAAGACAGGACCAGGAGAACTCTTCCGGCGTTATCGAGCGTCCCGTTGGCGATGATGCTTGCGCCATTCATCAAGTTAAGACTCCCTGTGGGAGTCACGCCTGCCCCAACCGCCGAGACCGTCGCCGTAAACTGGACGGCTTCTCCAAAGGAGCTTGGGCTCTTCGAACTTGTGAGCGCCACCGGAGGCCTGGCCTTGTTAACCACCTGGGTCAGACTGGCTGATGAACCGCCTACAAAGCTGCTGTTTCCGCTGAAGACTGCCAACAACGGATGGTTCCCAGGGGTATTGAAGCTCGTCGAAAGGGCGCTTAGTCCGGCAGAATTAACGGGAGCCGTGCCGAGCGTCTTGTTACCGTCGGCAAAGATCACCGAGCCCGATAGAGTTCCGCTCCCCGGAAATTTTGGCTGCACTGTGGCTGTCAGCGTCACCGGCGCCGCTAGGCTTGAGGGATTATTGGAAGAAGAGAGCGTCAGAGTATTCGCTCCCTGATTGACGAGAACTGAAATCTCATTGGGGCCAGAATCTACGACCGCCAGATCCAGAGCACCTGTTCTGGTGAAAGACGAAGCTAAAAGATCGATCGGGCCAAGAACACTAGGATTGTTGCCGTTCGGCAAGTCGAATATTGTGGGAGCTGCGAATGTGCCGTCTCCGTTGCCGTGGAAAATCAGGACTTGGTTGGGAGTATTTGAGCCGGGAAACACCAACGAACTCTGAAGAACGGCAACATCTTGGTCAAGGTCGCCATTGAAGTCGGCAGCAATGATTCGCGACAGTGTCTGACTTACAGCCGTCGGTGCCGATGCAACGAATGATCGATCAGCATGCTGTAGTAGAACCTGAAGGGCTCCTCCAGGAAAAATGAGGGATCCGCTTGTATAGATCAGGTCCAACCGGCCGTCACCGTTGAAGTCAGCCGCAGCAATGCCGCCGATGGTTAAGCCTTGAGAAGTAGTCAGGGTGATGGGAGGCTGAAACGTTCCATCGCCATTCCCGAGGCTGAGCAGAATGCTCCCGCCGTTACTGGTTACCGTGCCATCATTCGCAGCAAATGCGATGTCCAGATGGCCGTCATTATTAAAGTCGCCCACCGCGAGGTCGCCAACGCCGCTGGGAGTGTTGATCGATCCCTGAGTTGAGAAGCTGAAAGTCCCATCCCCGTTGTTGAGAAATATCAGTATTCCCAGGACACTTCCCGTGAGCGCAATGTCAGGATGGCCATCGCCATTGAAGTCAGCGGCGACAATGCGGAAGCCGTTGCCTTGAACTCCATGGAACGGCGACGGCAACGGAATGGTGACCGGGCTGCGAAACGTTCCATCGCCGTTTCCAAAGAGGATTTGGGGGTCTGCGAGATCGAAAGTAACCACCAGATCAAGATTACCATCGCCGTCGAAATCGGCAGCGGCAAGTCCAACCGGGGCATTAGGGCTGAGCGAGACGGTGCTGGCGCGAGAAAACGTTCCATCCCCATGCCCCAGGAACACGTCTAGCGTGTTTGATTGCTCGTTGACCACGATGAGATCAAGGTTTCCGTCGTGATCAAAGTCGCCTTGGACAACGGCGTGGGGGAACGTGTCAGTAAGGTAGTTAACTGGCGGCGCGAAGTTCTGCGGGAACGCGTGGACCGCGAACAACAAGACGCCGAGAGAAAAAAAGAGATCTCTGAATGTCGAATGCATAGGACCGTCCGTGCGCCGGTCAAAGCCGGCGAGATGTTGTGAATCGCTTACGTGACGTTCAGCTTGATCGCGGCTCGCTGCGTGGTGGTTCCATCGCTCGCGACTACATGAATGCTGTAGGAACCTGGGGGCGTGCCACCATTGATCACACGCACATGTCCTGCGCATCCTGCCAGGAATAGAGGCACAAGGGCGGCTAGAGCCAAGACCAAACGACGACGTCTTACAAACAAGACCGGTATGAATAAACCTGCATAGAGCACATGTGGGAATGCCCGCTGGTCCGCACGCACAGTCCCAGTCGAAGTAACGGTCATCGCTGTGCCAGTTCCGTTTGCAGTCGGAACGACGGCGTTGGACTGGAATGAGCACGCCACGCCGGGAGGCAGGTCTTCGCAATCGAAATGAACGGGCGCAGGGTTACCGTCATTGCTGAAGAGCGTGAGGCCCACATCGGAACCCATGCCGGCACTTTGGGAGAGCATGGGAGGCGACACGGAAATCGTGAACAAGTCATCCGTCGTCACGTGCTGCACGAATGGCGGAGTGTTCGCGGGCTGAAAATTTGCGTCGCCGGAATACTCGCCGACGACCACGTGATCGCCAGGGCTGCCAAATTGAGTAGTGAGCGATGCAATCCCGTTCTGCAGCGGAACCGTGCCGATGCTCTGCCCGCCATCGGCGAAGGTGACGGTTCCGGTAGGAATCGCGGTAACTCCGGTGGGAGCTTCGATTTGAATGGTAAAAGTCACCGGCTGCCCAACAAGGGCCGGGTTGCTGGACGACATCACGTCGGCGCGCGCGCAGGCGGCGCCCAGCACAACCAGAACGACGGTGATTAAACTCTTGAGTACTCTGAGATTCATAGTCGCCTCTCGATAATTCCCTTCCTTGCTGCTCAGTTCACTCGAAAACAGACCGTAGCTCGACTGCATAGGGTTTCTAGGCAGACAGCCCGACTGCTGGGCCCTCCTCCTTGAAATCCTGAAACTCCAAGTCTTCGTCTTCATCTGGGGTTCCGTGCATTTGGACGTCGTAAGCCGCCTGTTCCTTCTTGGCGTCGCGCACCGGCAACAGTTCTGCGTGGCTCGGTGCGAACACGAAAGTGCGGACAAACTCCATGCGTGCGCTGTTGAGCCGGTTGCCTATGACGGCCTCCCGATGCCGCTTGCAAAAAGTTGTGAAGGCGCTGGCTGTAATCACCGTTCGGGGCATCTTCTCCGTGCCCTCCACCCGCGCCCGTAACCAGCCCTTATCGATCCATCTCTGAATCTCTTCGGCACGGATATGCAACAGGGCGGCCAAGGAATACTTTGTAAAGCCGTCTTTCCGCGTGGTGGGGTTGGCGCCCATGTGTAGCAGCATTTGATAGATCGAGAATTTTGAGCGGCGCATCAGTGTCGCAACCTCGAGTACCGGATGCAGGTTGATCAGTCGCAGAAGGCGCTGCCGTTCTTGCTCGGTCCACTCCCGGTGGTCACGCTTGGCCAGGAGACCTAACTGGCGGGCAAAGCGCTGACACGCGTCTCGTGGATTGCCTGAGAGTTGCGTAAGGCTGGTAATAAGTTCCGTTAGCTGCCAGCCGTGCGCATCGAGATTGCTTCGGACCAAGTCCCTTGCTTCCTTGGACCAGCGGAACGTTCTCCTCGGTTTCCTGGTGCCTGCAACAGTCATATAGCTACAACCCCGAAATTGAGGTTCCCTGCAGCGTATTTAAGTGCCGCCCAGAAACGCGTTTCAATCCAGAGTTCCCTCTATCTATACATTCCCGCGAGAAGGCAAAATCTACCGCGCTTTTTTGGTCATTTATTTGTCAAGACGTTCCTTACTTTTTGGTGACAAACATGAGCGGACAAGGCCGCGGTTTGCAAACCGAACATAGAGACGCGTCACGAGTGAGGTAGACTTGGAAGCTCTCGTTGTTTGGGAAGAATGGAAGCTTGGTGGACGCAACGGAAGAACAATAGCGCCTTACCGAGAAGGTCATTCCCAGAAAGACAGATGCCCACAATCACGCAGTGCAAAGTATTCAGGCCGACGGTGCGCACTAAGTTGATGGCCGAGTGCGAGAGCGGCAGCTATCAGCATGACTCCGGCATCACTTACGTAACGCTTCATGCCCCGGTGAAAGCTGAGCAGGGCCGGCTCAATACGTCCGACTACTACAAGATTACCTGCGCGGAAGTTCTCTTCAACGGGCACGCATTCTACCAATACACGAGCGATCGCGGAGAAATGCTTTTCACGATCCGAGGCCCAGAGCGCGAAAGTAACCCTGCGCAGCTTTGAGAGTGGACAAAGTTAGTCGGTGCATTCTTCCTCCGCAACCCGCCGAGTTATAGGCCCCAATTATAGTTGTCGAGAACAGGCTAAACGGCGATACAATTCGGCGCCATAGAAGCCTATTTAGTAAGAGGAGAAGAATCATGCGCTATACCACAGGTTCGTGGCGTTTCTCGTTGAGCGCCGTCTTGTGCCTGACACTGCTGTCATCACCATCCTATGCCGCCTTTCAGGCCTATGTGAAGATCAAGGGGATGAAACAGGGACAAATCAAAGGTCAAGGAGTACGAGAAGGCAGCAACCAGTGGATTCCCGTTATTGCGATTAGTCACGAGGCGCAGTCGCCGCGGGACAACTCGACCGGGATGGCCTCGGGCAAGCGTCAGCACAAACCGATTAAGTTCACCATTGAATTAGGGACGGCCTCTCCTCAGCTCGAACGGGCGCGCGCTACCAATGAACTGCTGGAGTCGGTAGTGATTGAGTTTGTCCGCCCGGGTCCACGAGGAAAAGAAGAAGTTTACCAGACCATCGAACTCACCAACGCGCAGATCGCCGCTATCCAGCGAGGTGAGAATCATGGAGCTGCGGGGAAGGGTGGTGAGGGAAAGGATGCACATGAGACAGAGGAGATATCTCTCACCTTTGAAAAGATAGAAGTGACGAACGATAAGGGGGCAAAGATGGCTACGGATGATTGGGTAGGTCCCCGCTAGAGATGATCAGGCCCTTAACTGGTGATGACGTTCGATAGCCAAAGCCAAAGCTATGACGTCGGCTCCGTCGGCTGTCCAATTTGTGTTCTGAGGAATTCTGGCGACGAAGTGATCCTTGAAGTGTTGGTAAATCGGCCGTACCCGCTCCCAGTCGTTGAAGACCTCCATCAGTATTGCCAATGCCATCTGCGCCGCACCGCTTCCGGCATACCCCCAACTCAGACCGTCTGGACTGTGATTCATCAGGTCGTTCCTTGGTTTGAGAAAGCGTACTTGGCCATCACGGACCACGAACACTTGTTCGTCGGAGAGATTGGCGTCTCCATTTTCTTCTCGCCGCTATGTCGAATAGCCAATGAATGCAATGTTGGTCGGGAGATCCGGCTGTCCAGGCACACGGTCTTCGAGCGAGTTGTTGAATCTCTCGCTTAGTGCCCAATTTGTGAGGTCGGAAACGGATTGGTTATCCGCAGCTATCTGAATCATGTGAGTGATGCCTCTTTTCGTCGAAGTAATCTGAACGCTGGCCCCGGATCACGACGGCATAGAAAACTTCCCCTTTTGGGCGAGCATGTTGGTCGCCTGCGTGGTTGATATTTTTCTTATGTTGGCCCTTTGTCTGCTGTTAATAACATTAACCAAGTTCCCACAATAAACGCATATTATTAGCAGCAAGTGAAGAATGTTAAGAATCATTAAGACACAAGAAAACCTCTAGCAGCTTTGTTCCCCTTCTGCTATCTTCCCCACTCCGCCCCCTTAGCAAAAGCCGGTGTCCCAGCTTTGGTTTCTATTTCTAACTGTGGCCTATCCGCAGTCGAAGTTGACTGCTGTTGGGGAATGCCATTGTTTAATTTCTGGTAAGACCTGGAAACACTGTGCGCAGAAGTTTGTTGGCGGGTGCGTTCTGTTTCTGGTGAAGTGTCGGTGAACTCGGAGAATTAAGACTTGTGGCTGCCCCGTTTGGTGTCTATGTCTTCATCTCGGGCTCTGCTGTAGTTGTTTTAACTGAAGTTTAATTTTGCTTACTGGTGCGCAAGGAGACGTAATGAACCTGGGGAAGCGTAATAAATCGAACTTTTTGATTTTGGCAATCTTAAGAATCTGCTTGATGGCGACGGTCGTGCTCTGCCTGAGTCCTGCGGCCTGGGCACAAACCTATGGGTACACGCCAAGCATGCCGGACAACGCTCTGACACCGGCGGATGCCATCGGCATTCCTCCGCATGCGAGCGCTACCGGCGACAACGAGAGCGTCAGCCTGGCGGCCGGAACCAACAACTTATTTATCCCGGCGCTTTCGCTGCCGCAACGCAATGGCTGGAGCATGACGCTCGGTTATGTTCACAGCAGCGCCTCCATGACGCTGAATCAACGGACGACGGTACAAGTGCAATCGGTCACCTCCTCCGGGATGCCCATCTGGATTGACAATTACACCTACAACGACAGCATGCTCCCTTCCACCCCATCGTCGCTGCCGTTGCAGATCAACCTGCCTCGGTTGGAAGCCTCGCTTGAGTACGTCGGCGACATTACGATGTATAGCTCTTCTTCCCAGGTACCCGTGGCGCAAGCAGCTGTGTTTTGCATGACCAACTTCCGGTTTTCCGACTGGGGCGGCAACACGCACCCTTTTGGGGCTGTCACCGCGTGTAGCCCAACCTCACTGGGCAATGGCAACAATGTTCTGCCTCCAATGGTAGAAAGCACCCTGTTGAATCCAGGTGGCCCCATCTGGTCCAGCGACGGGTCGTGGCTGCGCATCGATACCTCGAATTCATCGGACGTGCGCGTGAGCACCAAAGACGGCACCGTCTATCATTTCCTCGGATTCTTGTCATCCAGAGGCGGACGCAGGCAGGTGTTTTCGAGCATGGTTGATACGAGCGGAAACACGGTCTCGGCACAGACCAGCATTGATAACGCCGGTCAATCCGTTTACACCGTGACCGACCAGGTTGGGCGCACGGTAACGATCAATAGCGCTGGAATTTCCTACACTGACTCCAACGGAAAACCGCAGACAATCAGCCTGACCGTCACGCCCCAACCGGCGCAGGCATATACCTTCAACTCAAATTGCTGGTTCAGCGGTAGTCCCTACAAACCGCCTGCACACAATCCGGTTGTGCATACAGCCAGCAACAACGTGAATTTGATCCCGGTGAACATCGATCTGGTGTTCCCAGCGGTGGACTCCACCGGCACCGGCCGGGCCTACCACATGCAGTTTGACGTCCTGGGGCGAATCAGCAAGATCCAATATCCTGCCCGGGGCTATACCCGCTACGATTACCAGAACCTTTCTTCCGAAGTGAATATCGGCCAAGTGAGCTGTAAGCGTGATTTCTGGCAGATCAACCACGCATATGCCTGCGCGGATTCTGGCGGAAGCTGTTCTTCTAGCCAAGAGCTGGTAACCACCTACACACCGACGCCAGCAAACGGGATGTACAACAGTAGCATCGACGTGACCGGGCCAACGGGAGTAAAGGTTCACCATGTCTTCATCAACGACGGTGGTGTCGGACCAGACAGCTCGCCCTCGCCGCGAGAGTCAGACACGCTAACGTACGATGCATCCGGCAATCTCCTGCGTACAGAGCACATCGATTACACGCCTTATGTGCAAGCGTTGGATCTACAGGCGCCCGCAAAGATTACGGCAACTCTCAACGATGTTTCGCCAACGTTGAATTCGATTGTGACGTATCAATATGATTCGATTGCTTCAGTGTCCTTCGGGAACAGTTATCAAGATCCCCAGTCAAGAATACCCGTGAGCGGCAATGTTACCGAGTTTGACGAGCAGGACTTTGATGGAACTGTGAAGCGGACCACCACCAACGCATGGATGAAGGGCGGAATCTACGATATCTCCGGCAACAACATTCTGGACCGGTTGCAATCGAAGACCGTCACCGATCCGGCCACGGGTGTGCAATCGGTGGTGAGTTATGGCTATGACGCGGTCGGCTACGTCATCAGCAAGAGCGTGAGCGGAACCGGGGTGAGCGCGCTGACCAGTAACTATTTGCGTAACAGCTTTGGCCAGATCACTCAAGCGACCGATCCTAATGGTAATGTTACCAAGTTCGACTACACGGACAACTGGAAGGATTCCAGCTGTGCTCCCGCCTCCAATTCGTCCGCCTATCTGACCAAGGTTACAGATGCCCTGCAGCACGTTAGCCAAATTCAGTACTACTCTTGCACTGGACTGAAAGCCGTGGTGCAAGATCCGAATGATCTAGCGGCGAACAACTCGGGAATTGTGACTACCTACGACGCTCTGGAAAGACCTCTTACAGTCACCGCTCCCGATGGCGGAGGCACTACCTATTCCTATTCTGATGCCGTGCCTGTGAGCGCAATCCAGACGACCACGATCACGCAGAAGACCACGACCACTCCGGCCCTCAGCCACGTGCAAAAGACCGTGTTGGACGGCTTCAGCCGGACCATCCAAACCCAGCTAACCTCTGATCCGGCAGGAACCGATTTTGCAGATACTACATACGATGTGCTGGGCCGCGTGGCTACGGTCAGTAACCCCTATCGCTCGACCAGCGACCCCACATATGGCCTGACCACCAACCAATACGACGCCTTGGGCCGAGTAACTCAGGTCACCAAGCAAGACGGCAGCATCAGCACCGTTTCTTATTCAGCCAACTGCACCACCGCTACCGACGAAGCCGGCAAACAACGCAAAGCTTGTTCCGATGCCCTGGGGCGGTTGACCAACGTGTGGGAAGACCCATCAGGACTGAACTACGAGACCGACTATCAGTATGACGCTCTGGGCAACCTGTTGCGGGTAGATCAGAAAGGCTCACCGCCTGCTACCAACGTGCCCATTGACAGCAGCAATTGGCGCACGCGGCTGTTTACGTACGATTCTCTGGGACGGCTGCTGACGGCTTACAATCCCGAGTCAGGCACGATCAGCTACGCGTACGACGCTGACGGTAACGTGAAAACCAAAACCGCGCCAGCGCCCAACCAGACCGGATCAGCCACGGTCACCACAACCTTTGCTTACGACGCCTTGAACCGCCTTACTTCCAAAACCTACTCGGACAGCACGCCCAGCGCTTACCAGAGTTATGATGCTGGCGGAGGTTGGGGCGTCCCACAAACCAACGTGATTGGCCGGCTGGCCGAAGTTTGGATTGGCTCGCCATGCTGCGCCACCAATGGCACCATTTTCGGCTATGACGTGATGGGACGGGTGGTCATGAGCAATCAGTCTACGCCCGGCGTGTCTAACCTGGCGGTAAATTACACGCATGACCTGGCCGGCAATGTAACCTCTTACACCACCGGGGTCGGTGTGACCTTTACCCAGGCTTTTGACTCTGCAGGCCGCATCACGAAACTCACCAGCAATATGGTGGGGACGCAATGGCCTGCTGCTCTTGCTACGGTCGATCCCAGCATCGGCTATTATGCCACCGGAGCAATGAGAAAATTGACGTTGGGCAATGGCCTGACCGAAACTGCGGCCTTCAATGTCCGCTTGCAGCCTTGCCGCACCAACGTGAACTCTTCGGGTTCAGCGTTGTTGAACTGCGCTGACGCCGTGCCCGCTGGCAACGTGCAGGACTTGAGTTACGGATTCAATCTGGGCACTTCCGATAATGGCAACGTGTTATCCATGTCCGCTGTTGGATCTCAGTCTTTTAATCGTACCTACAGCTATGATGCGCTCAACCGCCTGCAGTCCTTGTCAGGACCGGGAGACACCTGCACCGGATTGAGCTGGACCTACGACGCCTGGGGCAACCGCACCGATCAAAGCGTTACCGGCGGCTCCTGCAACAGCTTTCATCAACCGACCAATACGACGAACCGGCTGTCCGGGACCGGATATCAGTATGATGCCGCAGGCAACCTCATCAACGATGGAAGCCACAGCTACACCTACGACGCGGAAAACCGCATCATTCAGGTCGATGGCGGCAACACCGCCAGCTACGTGTATGACGCCATGGGCCATCGCGTGCGTAAGATGGTTGGCAGCTCATGGACCGATTACGTTTACGGTCTTTCGGGAAACGTCGTCACCGAGTATACGAGTCCCCAAGGCACCTGCGCCCCCATCTGCTGGGCCACGAGCTTCATCTACCTGGGCGGCAGCTTAGTGGCGGAATATAAAGACGGAACGACATATTTCGTGCACAAGGACCATCTCGGCTCCACCCGTCTGCTGAGCAAAATGGACCAGACGCCCAAGGATTTGATGGACTACTTGCCTTTCGGTGAGCAGATCGCTGGCAACACTGGAACCACCCACAAATTCACCGGCAAAGAACGCGATTCAGAAACCGGCCTGGATTACTTCGGTGCCCGCTATTATGGATCAGCCCTCGGCAGGTTCAGTTCGTCGGACCCCAAGCCAAGTAGCGCCCACCCCGCCGATCCGCAAAGCTGGAATCGATATTCTTACACCGATAACAATCCTCTTGGATTTGTTGACCCTGACGGTCAAGAGAAACTGAAAGTTGAGCTCACAATATATATTCCTGGAAACAAAATCACAGATCCTCTCGGTCGAACTTACAACGCAAACGGAAATGGTGACGGACGAGATCCATTGAAATACAAGGGATATCAAGTTGTACACATAGAGACAGACGCGAACAAGTCACCAAATCCACAGTTGAGCACCTCACGCGCAGTCGGAGTAACAATACGCTATGATTCGCAAGGCAGAGAAATAAAGCGGGCAAAAGCTGACGACAAGGGATTAGATCAGCACGCCGAACGCAACAAAGACGGCTCCACAAATGTCAACTTCAACGGGAGCATAACAAATCCATTGGGCGTGCCGGTGGTTACTCCAGCGATCGATTTCAACATCAACGTCACATGCAGCGGATCGAGCTGTCAGGCAAGTTCAGGACAACATGACGGCTTTCCGGCGTACAGGATTGAAGTGACGGATGAAGAAAATGGGAACAAATCGGAAATATACTTTTACGATCCATACAAGGCGGGGAAGGGTCCCATGAGTCTCTTTCCACCAATGGACTGCAAAGTACCGAGCGGAAGTAGTTGTGATAAGGGAATAACAACCCCGGCAAAGCAGGGAAAATAGTGAGCTGGGAACCATTGCATGTCGTCGCTTATACCGTGATTTTGGAGGTTGTCCCTACCGTACTCCTGCTTCGCCGGGGAGTGCCGATAGCGCGCTTAGTTGCGGCCACTTTAATTACCGCGGTGGCGGAGTTCGGCGTAGTCTTCGCCGTATCTGGTTTTGGATGGGGTTGGCCAAATCCCAGCGGTGTCTTTCTCGTGGTCCTCCGGATGCTCATGGGCTCCTCGATAGGCCTTTGTGTGAGCTTATTCGCATTTATCATCAGTCAACGATTGAAGATGACTTTGGGCATTATTTTGACTGTAATAAATGCAATTGCCTTTCTTGGCGATCCGAATTCATGGCTATTGTTGCAACTTATCTTTTCGTTCCTCGCGAGTTCTGCACTATTGATTGTCTGGTTGCGGAGTGTAGCGAGTCATAATCGCTTGCCGCCCGATCGTTCGCTGAATTGAGTGCGCGGCGAAGACTGGATTGGATAACGCTGTGAAAATATATGTGCTAGTCATGACGATACTATGGCTGATTCCTGTTAGCGCACAAGGGACTTCGCAACAGATTGCCGCTTTGCACGCACGCGCGCAATCGGGTGATTCAAAGGCGGAAGTCCAGTTAGGAATGGCTTACGCCAGCGGCGATGGAGTCGCTGCGGACGAGAAGGAAGCTGTGAAGTGGTTTCGCAGGGCTGCGGAAAAAGGCAATGCCGCTGGGGAGTACTCGCTGGCAGAAATGTATCTAACCGGCCGAGGTGTCGAACCGGATATTTCACAAGCAGTGAAATGGCTGAGTCGAGCGGCGGAGAGTGGAGATGCCCGCGCCCAGTTCAATCTTGCTGCCTTGTATGTAGAAGGCCAGGGTGTGTCAAAGAACAAGAACGAAGCCGTTAAATGGATGCGCAAGGCAGCGGATCAGGGGCTAGCTGCGGGCCAATTCGGCCTCGGGTCTATGTACGAAGATGGCAGAGGCGTAGCTCAAAATGAAATCGAAGCCGCAAACTGGTATCGAAAGGCTGGCGCACAGGGCGATTTCAAAGCCCTAAATAACCTTGCGTTAATGTTGGCGACGTCCCAAGACGCAGCCTTCCGCAATCCCAAAGAGGCCATTACGGTGGCTCAAAAGGCTGTTGATGCGAGCGGAGAAAATCCTGCCTGCTTGGATACCCTGGCAACGGCCTATTACGAAGTCGGGCAATCGGACAAAGCAGCAGAGACAGAGCGCCGGGCGCTGGCGCTGAAGCCGGACAATCCGTCCTACAAAAAAGCGCTAGAGAAGTACGAGGCCGCAACAAGACCGAAGCAGTAGCCGGACGATCTCGACGCTGATCCCAATACCTGCCCTTCGGTTTTAGGCCGGAAGAGTTTTTTCTAGCTGCCCGGTTTGCTTCCCTATCCCTCGGCGAGACCGCGACCGATCCCCCTGGGCCGATTCCTCCCCGATTTCCGATTCGCGTCCAAGAATCAACATGCACAAAAAAGCAAAAGTCGAGGAATTCTGGAATTGGCACATCTCTGGTGCTCAGTTCCAGATAAACAGAGAGCCTTGTTGTGGAACCGTTTCGCACGTGCGCTTGCCCTTCCGTTTAGCGGAGGGGAATGTCTGACCGAACAAGGTGGGCATCGTCGCCGCTGTCGTCGGTAAGAGCAGATCGGGTTGTGACACGGCGGAGAGCGGCAATTCGTCAATAATGGCGGTTGCTCCTGGGTCTTCAAACGCAGTCTCTTCATCGTCAAGCGTAGGCATTTGGTGGGATGCCGTGGGCAGCTGGTCATACACTTGCTTGAGCTGACTCCAGACCATATCGGCCGTTTCACCGATCCCATCCTTCTCCACCAATTCGCGGGCCATGGCTGCCAGCATGTCATCGTCGTCCTCGATGTCGTGCAAGCCTTCACCGGCGAACTTACCCTCAAGCGTGAGAGCCACCAGAAGTTTCTTGCCCATCAGTCGCAGGCACTTTGTCTGCATGGTTCCTTCCTGACACAAGAAGAAGACCTTCACCGGGCGGTTCTGACCTATGCGCCATGACCGGCGGCTGGATTGGCGAAGAGTGTGGAGGGAGTATCCGGTCTCGTAGAAAATGAGCGTAGGGAAATCCAGCAGGTCTAGTCCGGTCTCCACCAACTTGGGATGGCAGATGACCACCTGCACGCCTTCCGCAACTTTCCTCGCGTACCAGGCCTCACGCTGCGTGGTAGGAACCGATGCTCTGAGGACCGCGGTGCGAATCCCGGCGCGCGACAAAACCTCGCTGATTCTCGCCGGCACGTCGTGCGTTTTGGTGTAGACGGCAAACACGTGGCAAAGCCGGCCTTCGGCCAGCTCGGCCTTGACCATCTCGATCAGACGCCGTTCTTTGGAATACAGCCGGTCCTCAGGCAGATCCTGTGGCCTGGCAATCACAAACGTTTCCCAATGTCGGTCCTTGTCGCGCCGTTTTCCGTAAATGGTCCCAAGTCCAAAAGGATGGTCGGGATAGAGCAGTAGGCTGTTCAACATTTTGCTAATGACAGAGCGGTTCTTCCTGTTCTCCATCAGGCAGGCCTTGATGTCTGCCTCGAGTTCGGAGTAGGCCGCTTGCAACTCCTTATCCATGGGGACGCTGACCAGTGTTTCCTGGTAGGAAGGCAGCTTGTCAGCGATGTCCTCAAGGAAAACGAAAGCGCACAAATGCATCAGAAATTCGCCGAACAGCAACGGCGAAGCGCCCGGCTTCTGCTTCACGACCGTTGTTACCTTGGCATCGGAGCAGTCATTGTCCGCGGGTTCGATGGTTTCGATGGTTTCGAGCACCCCGTATTCTTCAACGAACGAACCACAACCAGTGCTGCCCCAGACGAAGCCTTTTTGCTTCATCTTTTCGGACTCAAAACGCCACAGGAGGTTGTAAAGGTCCTTGGCGTACCCACCCATCAATGTGCCGGTGAGTCCTACCAGGCGATTGGCGCACGAGGCCAAAGTGCCCAGAGCGTTACCTTGCGCCGTGTCGCCGGCGAGTTGATGCATTTCATCGCAGACGGCGTAGTCAAAGAAGCCGTCCATATAGCGGCCGATGAAATCAATCGGGGCTTCTCGCTGGATCTTGTCGCGATCGGCCTGCCAGAGTGGCACAAAATGAGCGCGGCATTGCTGTCCGGCGCGCTCCTCGATCAACTCGGAGATTTTGGTGTCTTTGAAGTCCGAGGCCAGCAGCCGTTCCTCATTGATGATGACTGGCGCTCCGGTTTCGGGGTTGACCACACAGCCGTTGTACGGTCCTGCGCGCGGAATTTGAAACGCATGCCGCCAGAAGTATCCGAGCTTCGCTCGTTCCCGTCCCACCACGAACAAAGCGGGGCCGCGACAAATCGAATCCCACCGCTTGCGAGCGCTGGTGTATGACTTACGCAAGCGCAGGTCCGTGAGCGTGGTGTGCAGCCCTTTTCTTACGATACGTTTGCCTTGCAGCCGTACTTCGTTCACGCCGTGCGGGATCTTCGGATCGCCGCCATTGCGAAGATCGTCCACCATGAATACGCGAATCCAGGGCAGCGTTTGGATCGCTTCTCGCGCCCACTTCTCCACAAGGTGTGGGGGGACCATCGCAATGGCGGTGTAGGGGTGGCCGTCCGAGTGCACATGGATTGCACCCAACGACATGAGCGTCTTTCCAGTTCCGCACTCAGCCACGATCCCGGCCGTACGCTGTTCCTGCCAACGTTTCGCCACACCCATGAGCGCGATGGCCTGCGCGGGAAATGGCCGCCGCAACAGTTGCTTCACCCGCGGTGAAATCGGATCGTCGAACCGCTGAAGGGCGGGATAGTCATGGAGAATTCGTTCTGAGAGTGGCCGGGAAAACAGCTTCAAGTAGTCGTAAATAGTTTGGAGCTGTGGCATGGGAAATCCTTTCGGCGAAGATCAGCAGCGGCAGCAGGCTTTTTGTGGCGCTGCGGAATAAGAAGGAGGGAGAGAAGTCTCTGTTTCAGTTACGGGAGTGCGTGCCGGGATGGCCGATGGGGCGGTGGGGAGGGTTTAATGCGCGGTTTCGTTCGCTTCGACTGAAACGTCGGCCGGCGGCAACAATATTCGTTCAAGCGCAATCGTCGGCCAAACTGCGGGTCCGTTACTCTCAGGCAGTTGGATTTCTCCCTTGTGAATGCCTTCCGACAACCATCTCAGAAATTCTGATTTTGTTCCGGTTACGACCACAGGGCGCAATCCCAGCCCATGGATAGGGCTGATGGCAAGGTTGTCATCGAGCTTGGCGTAGAACCAGTCCGCCCATTCCGGCACCGCGGGAAGTCCAAAGATTTGAGCCATGGACGCCCACAGGAAATCGGCGCTGGATTCGGCCAGGAGAGTGCGGCCAGTTGTTTCGGAATTTGCGATTGCTCCAAACTGCTCGGATACCGCGATCAAATGGCGCAGCGGGCGTTTGCTGGTGGACAACTGGACAGATGCTCGGTAGCACTGTGCACCCTTGCCTAGGTTGACGTGCATAGACGGAAATCCCGGACCGTCCACGCTAAAGTTCTGCTGGTCGGAAACGATGGCGCTTGCGGCCGCGATTTGCGCATCTCCTCCGACAACCGAAATAAAGTGCGCTTTCGCAATGTCGCCGGTGGCTCGCTCTCCAATAAATCGATCCATCCGAAGACTGAAGCGACTCACCGAATTGCCCACTGACTTGTGAAAGCCCATGGTTCCAAACCTCAGATGCGCATTTTCCATTCGTCTTCCTCCTTTATTCAGGGTTACCGTTTCTCCCCGGAGCCGTGCCGCGGACCGGCATGACAATTACTTTGGAATTCTGTGGACTCGTTGCGCTTTCTGAGCATTCAGCCTTTGTTTGGGGAAACTCCGGGTCTGATCCCTTCGGGTTACCCTTGCCGTCTTCTTCTTGCTGCTCGTGAGTAAGAATTTGAGTTGTTCCGTCAACCCACAACAACGTGCATTCATGCGTAAAGTACTCGCGCGTGTGGTGCACGTTCTTGCCGTCATCCTCTTCGTGCCATGTCCTTGTGTATTTCCTGGATTGCCAGTTGGCAACGTGTCGCAACTCGCCTTCGCCGAACACACCGTTCAGCATTCCGGCTGTACACAGCAGGCCGACGTGCCCGCCATGTAGCGGAGTCAACGGTCGCCCTCGCACACTAGCTCTTTCCCGGAGAAGTATGCGTTTTATCTGGCGGTAGGCGGATGATTCGATGAGTTTGTCTTCGATCTCATCGAGCGGCAAGCCGTGGTAAGCAAGGGTTGCCGGCGAGGACGGCGGAACCCGATACGGAATATCCGCCGTATCCGGCAGGGGCGGCAAATTGTCCTGCTCCGATAGCTGTTCCAATTGATGCGTATGGGATGCCAGCACTTCGTCGCGCAACCGGCTCTGGCGTTTTCGTCTCACCGCCAAAACGGCGACCTGGTTGTACTTTACTGATTCGGGAGCGGTGAGGCGATAGACTCGGATGTTTTCGAAATGCTCGGCCAGAGTCCTTGCACATCCAGCTATCTGGCGTTGCGGGATAATGAGGAACAGCACTCCACCTGGCATGACCCATCGGCCCGTATGCCGCAGGAAGACGACTTCCATCCGCTGATTGTCAGTCTTACCCACTTCGAAATCATAGGGCGGGTTCAGATAGACGAAGGCCAAACTGTCCACCCGGCACTGCACTTCCAATGTGTTGCCGTGTATGACCTCAATCCTAAGTTGCCGCGCCAGCTCCGTCCGGTATGCATCGAGTTCAATGCCGTACCGCAAGGCAGAAGTCTGGTCCAGGATCGTGTCAAATGCGGCACCGTCTCCCACACAGGGATCGAGGGCTGCGAATGGCTCTGTCGGAAATGCAAGCTGGGCTCTGAGTCGCTGAGCTTCGCTCTGGGGCAAAGGATAAAAACCGAGCTTCAATCGGCCTGTGTTTCTCATAGCAACTCCAAGCCGCCAAAGGCCGCGCGTTGTAGTTGGAATTGGAGGTTTTCAATCGTACGAATCGAACGCGTAATGTCCTCTTGCCCCTTAGTGCACGGATCGCAGTGGCCGCACTGGCACACCTGCTGGAAAGTCTCTAAGCAATACTGGAGGGTAAGGATGACAGTCTGTAGTCGTTGTGTTGTCATGGCTTCTTCTTTACCGCTTTATCTTGAGCCAGGCGCAACTTGGGAGCGCGGGCGGAACACGGGAATCTCAAAGTTATCTGAGTAGTCGATGCCGGGCACATCCGCTTTGGCATGCAGGCGCCAAAGAATTCGATTATCACGAATGTCATTGTTCGTCTCCAGCGCATCAGCCGGAATCACGAATTGCACCGGCACGCTTTTACCAAGCTCGCTGAAGCTCAATTCCGAGGCCGCTACGATCTGGGAGGCATTCCAGATCGGAACCTCATAAGTGTTCCTGTACCTGCCGCTTCCTCGTGTAACGCGCCGCACGCAATGCAGCACAAGCTGGACGCCATGCTTGGCTTCCGGTTCCATCCGCAAATGGATCTGGCCGGTTACACTTCCTTCGGGAGAAAAGGGAAGAGGGCCAAAAACGAAACGCGTCTTGCCGAAACGCCTGCGCATGAGACTCCTATAGGTTGTGTAGGCCAGGAAAAGGGCCTCCAACAGCCAAAGAAAGGCCAGCACCCAAGCGTGTCGATCACCCTGGCGCAGCATTCGGACGTTCAATATGCCTGGCGTGGGGAGAAGCAGAAGCAGCGAACCCAGGATCGCTGCCAGCACCCACTGCGCCTTCGTGCGACTTGGGTTATCGCTCTGCGCCCAGCCACCAGCCCAGTCTTCACGCCAAAACCATGGGGCGTTTGGATGCTGCTGTCTGAGCCGCACGACTGTTGCTCTCCTTTGGCCGCCGACTATCAGACCATACAACAGCCAGGCTAGCACCAAAGCTGCTATCAGGAACCCACCCCAGGGCGGACGAAGAAAGGGGCCGCCAGAGAGCGCCAAGAGAAAGGCCTGATCCGATCCCCCACAGCTCGCGTGGAAAGTACTCATTCTCTTTGAGATCGCAACTGAATCATTTACCATTTGATCATTACAACTATAGTCCGACTCTGTCGCTGCAAGAAACCTTCCCACTGAATCTTTTACTCTGAGTTTAGACGGTTGTGTTGCGAACGGTGATCCATCTCCAGTAGCAGCAGAAGACTGGTCCCACAGATTGCCGATCAGACCCTGAGCGGCATCACCACGTAACGATAGGTGCAATCGCTTCCCAGCGTGTCTTCCGGTCTCAATTCGCTGGCCGACTGCCCATCCTTGAACTCCAGTCGCACGCTGCTCGATTCCACTGTCTTCAGGAATTCGAGCAGATATTGCGAATTGAACGCCATCTGCGCCGGTTCGCCGGCGTAAGTTGTCTGGACCACGTCCTCCGATTCGCCCGTTTCGGCGTTAGACGATGAGATCTTGAACTCGTCTTTTGCCAGCCGGATCCGAACCGAGTTCGAGCGTTCATCCGAGAATTGCGCCACGCGCTGGATCGCGGTAAATAATTCGTCTTTGGGAAGCACGGCTGTGCCTTTATTGTCCCGCGGCATGACAGCCTCGTAATTCGGAAATCTTCCGCTGAGTTGCCTGCACGTAAGCAGCCGGTTGCCAATGGCGAAGAATAACGTGGACTCGTCCTGGGCGAATTGGGTGTGCTCAACAGAGGAGGCGTTCAGCAGCGCGTTGAGTTGGGTCAGCGCTTTCTTGGGAACGATAACCCTAGATTCTTTCGCAAATTGCGGTTTCCCATATTCGGCATGAGCCATGCGATGGCCATCGGTCGCAACCATTGTGACACCCTGGGTCTTCAGCAGCAGCAAAGCTCCGTTCAGGATGTAGCGGGAGTCTTCGCTGGAGATGGCGAACATGGTCTTAGAAATCAAGTCGCGGAGCACACTGGATTCGAGCTTGATTGCGGATTCGGACGGGAACAACGGAAGCTTGGGGAAACTCTCTGGCGCCAGCCCGACCATCTTAGTGTGGGATCGTCCGCTTCGGATCTGCACCCAGCTGTTTGGCAGCACCCGGATAGCTACGTCTCCGGCTTCGAGAAGCCGTACGTAGTCATACAGTTTGTGGGCCGGAATCGTGCACAGGCCCTCCTTTTGCACTCTCGCAGGGCAAACGGTGCGGAGACTCAGGTCGAGATCGGTAGCGGTCAGTGCGAGAACGTTTCCTGTAGCTTGCACCAGGATATTGACCAGAATAGGGACAGTGGTCTTACGCTGGACGACTTTTTGAAGCTCGCTCAATTCCTTCAGCAAATCCTGCCTGCTGACAACGAATTCAGTCGTGGCGGCCGTCCGCGCGTCAGGGATCGGCGCGGAAAGAACTGCTTGCGTACCGGATTGTTCCATGAATGCTTTGCAGACCGAGACAACTCGGCCATCCTTTCAATGTGATCGGAATAAACTAAAGGCGGACGCTCAACACTACGAGAGGGAGGACTATGCTCGACCACATTATCCTGACTGTCAGCGATGTCGAACGTTCGCTGGCCTTCTATAAGGCGGCGCTGAAGCCACTCAATATCAAATTCTTCATGCCGTATAAGGGCAAAGACGGTCATCCGGATCTGTGGGGATTCGGTGACGGCAAAAGGGCGTTCTTCTGGATAAAGCAAGGTAAACCTGATCCAGCGGCCATTCACTGGGGCTTTATGGCCGAAGATGAGGATAAGGTCAATGAATTCTACAAGGCCGCAATCTCAGCTGGCGCCAGAGACAATATTTCACCCCGCGCACGTCTTGAATACTATCCGGGATACTATGCAGCTGATGTATTCGACCCTGACGGGTATTCGTTCGAGGTCGTCCATAAAAGCTAATGATGGAACAGCAGATCACTAGGGTGAGCGAAGCACGAGAAGAAGCCGTCGGCACAACCCTACTGAATTGTGCGTGTCCAAACTGCTCTTCTCAGCCTGAAATTCGTGCAGCGCGAGTGCGCTCTGCTCGCGACCGAGGGCGGGAGGAATTCGAGTTCGCGATCCGCTGCCAGGCGGAGGGATCGACAGGAAGAGAGGATACGCGGCCCGTGGCAAGGTTCGCGAATGCTCCATGGTAGGTTAATTTGCCGTACCGGAATAGTCTTGCCAGCATGGCGAGCGCCTGATAAGCGAGCGTCTGATTTACAAACGGAGACTGGCTTTCCAGGGCTTCCAGCGCGCTGCAGGAAGGAAGCTTATCTTTCGCATCCAGCCTCGGGTCAATAATTTCAGGAAAAAGGTCTGCAACGTTAGGCAATCGGACTTGACCATCCTTTATATTGACCGTAAGCGGCTGCCCCAAGACAAACTGGCCAGCTTCCGCGTTGTTGCCCAGGTCCAACCAATAGAGTGCGTTTTTGTACGCACCGGTTTCTGTGATCAGCTTGCGGGCGTGCCGCGTATCAACGCAGCTGATGATGATGTCGGGAACTGTCGCCAAGTCCCATTGCCGGTCAAGGAATCGTATGTCGGCCTCCCATGCAAGCCCCCAAAACAGGTTGATCCGTGTGGCAAGCACGTCCGCTTTATAGAGGCCGATCTCGCTTTCGCTAAACGGCTGTCGGACGCAATTGGTGCGGCTGATTCGATCGCCGTCAACGAGGGTTACATGCAGCCCTTTGGGGTGACCAAATGCCAACATCGCCTGGTGCAGGAACACCAGGCCGGTCGCCATTGTGCTGCCCGTTCCCCCGCAGCCTATCAGCAGCACGTCCACTCGCTTCGATAGAAGCCGTTGGGGCAGGCTGTGTTCATGGTTGATTTCGGGGTTGGTTTCGGTAGGACGTGTCATTGTCGGTCACAAACTGTTCTAGCGTTTGGTCGAGCGAGAATAGATATTTGGCCGGAAAGTGCTTCTTACCCTGGAGAAACCGCCATAGCGCCAGCAGTCCACCCGGATATCGCGTGTGCTTGGTGACACCCGCCGCGTGGGAGAAGGCGCTCCGGAAGAATGATTGTTCCCAAGTCGGAATCACAGTCACGGATTTTTGTTGGGGAATCCTCATGGTTCCCGTGCAGACAACGGCGTTGTCATAACAGTTCCAATACGGCGCCATAGACAGCTTCGTATTGGCGGCAGGACGCGCGTTTTGTGCCAACGCTCGAATCCAAAGATTGCGGCCGGACGCTTTGAATAGCAGAGGCGGGTGGGGATACTCCTTACCATTCAGTTGGTGAAGTGTCTTATCACCTCCACGGTCGGTGAAAAACATGGCTCGGGTCTTGGCTGGACTCCACCAGACCACAGTATCGGCGGTGCGCGCAAGCACGCACTCCGGCAGAATCTCGACGGGGAGTGACTGTCCCAGGTCAGAAACCAGCGAAAGCAAACAATCGGGGGCAAGGAGCTGAGCCGCCCCCAGGCGGACCTCGCCCTCCTCGTGAATCACGTCATGGAGGGTGACGAACGGGTGCCGATAGGGATAGCCGTTGTAGCTACTCTCCCCGTATACCAGTAGCGCCCTGCTGAGCTTGAAGTCCTGGCTTGATCCCACGTTGACGTATGTCTTCATCGTAAATATCTCTGATCTTCTCGATGAGCGCGGATGCGGAAGCCAACGAGCGCACCATTGCGCCCAAGTAGTCAAACGTTGCCTTCACGTCCTTGTCGAGAGCTGCAGGGTCTTGGTCCAGGTTGATGAGTAGCATCAGAGTGGAACCTATCGAATAGTTCTGGCCGAGGTACTGCATCTCCTCGGTACAACACGCCTCAATGAGGTCCTCCTCCTCAAAAACGATTAAGGAACCCGGTCCCGGATCATCAGTATTCTCCAGGTACTCCTCGATTTCCGGAAGCTTGTCTCGAAGACGGTAAGGCCACGCTAGTTTGTTCCCCTTCCCTTCCTCGTGCATCGCCAGGCAGTGACTGAGGAGTTCGGCAGCAAGTGAGTTTTTTAGTTCCGGCAATTGCTTTTGGAGGAGCTTTACTGCAACCTCGTAGGAGGGCAGTTTCTTGAGGCAGCTCGGTCGCACACCTTCGACCTGCGGGTAGAAGGATTCTTTGAGTTCTTCCTCATCCAGCATGTCTATCTGTTCGCGAGCATAGATCTCCGCGTCCCGAAAATCGTAGACCCGCATCCAACGCCATAAATTGTCGGCCAAGACTACGAAAAACGCCGCAGGCAGCTTTTCATGGATCGAGCCGAGATAGCTGAGGGTTGGGCCTATCTGGATCATCGCGGCCTGTTCATGGTCGACCATGAGAAGCATCTTCGAACTGGGCCCAACGGTCTCAGATTGGCTTCTTTCGTACTCATTTTGTTCGACGATCTCGTCCAGCAGTCGAATGCACCCTTCGGGGAAGACGCGGGACACGGACGGAAGCCCGTTCCGTTGGCAATGCCGCGCCAGGCCTTTCGCGACAAAATCAACGGCGCTCCCGGTCCAGTCCTTCACCCGGCTGATGCCCAGTCGCAGCATGCTCTTTGCCAAGATGGCTGCCGGTTGTTCCTCGGTCCGCGAACAATAACGCAAGCGCAGCCCGCTAAGCTTGGGAAGGGTGACGGCGATGGGCTTTCCGATTACCCGAAGGGACTCATGACGCTCCCGGGCGGGGGCGGGATTCGATCGGTGCCTTGAACCGGCCCGGACCGTAGCACTTGGAACATGCGCTCTATTGCCTTGCCGACTGTGAATGCTTCTGGGCATTGTCTTAGTTGCTCCACCACGGGATCAATGCGAGAGTCAGCCTCTTGGATAAGCAAGTCCAACTCGCGCGTCAACCTCTCTTTCTTGTTGCAGCCGAACAGACAGCCTCCGACCTTCGCCGCCACAGGACACCTCTGACACTTCTTCTTCAAGGTCATCCTTTAGTGCCCACCGCGCGCGTGAACGTATATTGCATCGCGCCATTCACGGGGCTCGGTCCCTCGACCGCTGCCGTTGCCAATTCGGGATAAGTAGCAACATACATATCGCGGACTTGCTCGACGCTGAGACCAGGGCGAGGATCTGGCAGCTTCATGCCGTTAAAAATGAATACTCGCTCCAACACTTCGACCTTCATCACGATTGCTCCTCCTCTTGTAGGGTGACGCAATTAGTGACATTTGTGACGGAATTCATGACACAAAATGACACCATTACTGACATTGAATGCCAGCAATAAGCCGGAACTTGTAAAGAAAGAATGTAAACTATTGTCTGGTGAGGAATCCGGAAATCAATTTGCGGAAGTTCCTGGCCTTGGTGCTTCTATGCACCCTGGCTTGGATTAGCATAGCTTCACCGCTCTGCCCGGCTTGCGCCGAAATAGCCGGCGACACCGCGACCCATGCTGTTCCGCACAGAGCAGGGCACCACGACGACCCACCTAACTGCGATAGAGGCGTGTGTTCCTGTTGCGGCTTCCAATTCGCCGTTACATTTCCAGGCGCAGGTCCCGTGCCTGTTGAGTCCGCGGCAGCTCTCGAGTTTCACGACGTCCTGCCCCCAGTGGCTCCGACATTCGCTTTCTATCGACCTCCTCGCGGCTGACTCCTAACAAGACTCACTGACAAATCTCTCGCTAAAGAAGATCGCAGACTTGTCTGCATTTCGAGGAAAAGAGGAGGGCCATTTGAGGCTCATTCTAGTTTGCCTGCTCTTGACGGTGGGCTCGTTCGTTCAATCAAGTCATGCTCAATCGGATAAGCCGGAAGAAGCAGAGGCGAACCCCGGTCGCCCTACGGTGTCGACCCCGGCGACACTCACGCCGGTAGGCTATTTACAGTTTGAAACAGGCGTCCTTGGTGCTCGCCACTCACCTGAGTTCTCATCGCGCTACGGCTTCAACGAAGTCATAAAGTTATCCGTCCAATCCCGCTTCGAACTCATCGCGTCTGCTGAGCCGCTTGTTCATTATCGTGCCGATGGCGCCAGTGCAAACGGCACAGCGGAGGTATTCCTCGGTGCACAAGCCGTTCTAAGTCATGGAGAAGGCGCAAGACCTACAATCGCGGCGAGCTATTTTCGGCGCGTCTACGACGGAGGAGTGCCGGATGTTGATTTTGGTAGCCCTCGTAATTCACTTCTTCTCCTTGCCAGCGCAGACGCTAAGGGATTTCACTACGATGCAAATGCAATTCTCAATGAGCAAACTCAGAATGATGTGCATAGACTTCAGTTCGGCCAAACACTTTCTATTTCACATCACATCGTCGGGAGGCTCTCGCTTTCCGGCGAAATTTGGCACTTCACGCAGCCGTTCCTGCACGGCAATGCCGTGGGGAATCTCTGGGCGGTTGGCTACAACGCTCGCAAAACTCTGGTCTTCGATGCAGGCTTCAACCGAGGACTGACCAGCACGTCTACGCGCTGGGAAGCCTTCGTAGGATTCACCTATTTACTCCCGCACCGCGTTTGGTAGGGCCAGTGCCGGGCAACAAAAGGTTATAGGCTTATGTCATTAATTGCGTCACAAATGTAGGATAGTGCCACTAATTGCGTCGGAAAATGTCATGAATTGCGTCACGACTCCGGCCGCCTCCCTTTGGAATTAACGACTCCCAGTGTCAATTATTGTGTCAACCTACATCCTCTTGTTCGGTTTGGTCCTGAACGCCGCTTACGCTTTCTTCGTCCTCACCTTCCTCGTGGACAGTCGTACTAGTTGGCGCCTTGTCGTTCGCACTCACGGCTGCTGGGGAATTCTGGCCTTGCGTTGTGAACAACAGGGGTAGCGCGGCGTCATCGGTCGGCTTCTTCTCATCGGACTTCGGCGTGCTCGGCTTCTTGCTGTTTGCTTTGTCTTTTTCCTTCTTGATGCGCTCTCGCTCATCAATGGCTTTAACCGATGCGCCGATCGCACCCGCAGCAGTGTCATAGCTCTGTTGCAAGCCGGCGTGTAGAGCCGTGAACTTGGTCAATGTGTTGGCAAGCTCCGTATCGATCTCCTCGGGTGTTCCCGTGAGGCACAGCGGTGTGGTTAAACCCTGGATTGCTTCCTCAGGTATTTTGGCCACTTCTTTGCTGTGGGAGTGTCCAATTTGCCCGTTGGCTTTCTTATCGTTCTCCGTCGGCTGAGGAACGACATTGACTCTGATCTGCGACGCGTCAAGGGCCGCTACTGTGATCGTCAATGGACGGTTTTGAATTAGCGGCATGAGTTGTGTAAACATGCAGTCTCCTTTTGCGGTTACATTTGATGTTCATGTGCGGACTTGATAATTGGGAGCGGTTCAGGAGGGACGGGTTAGACCATCTGACCGTCAGAGCCGATCAGCTGTATATCCCATTGGGACTTATTCGCCTGGTCTCGCGTAAGTTTGATTTGGCACACGTTGAGACGCGATGCAAGGTCGGCCGCCAGACGGAAAGAGTAGAGGTATCGCCGGAACTGAAACCGTCGAAGCTGAAATCGATAAGACAGGAAGACCCTCCGGCGTGAGAATCGTCACTCAGTCCTCACTCGGAAGCATGAACGTGAGGCATGGTTCTCCACGATCCCCCGGACCGCTTATGGCCTTGAGTTGGACCAATCGTTGTTGTGGCAATGGCGCACGCTTTTCGTTGTGCCAGGAGCCGGACCCGTTCGGCAGACAGATAAACTCAAACAACAACTCCATGCAGGTTGGCTGCCTGCGCGCGGCGAGCGCGAACATGAAGACAATGTCCCAGTAGCGGCCCTTGATGTCCTGTGATGCTTTGAACTCTTCTGGTACTTCGACATAGCGTTCAAATGCAGTTCTGGTCAGCGCCACATCAAATTTCACTCCGGCATTGCGGTTCAGCTCGTCGAAAGGCTCCTGTGTACAGTCGACCAGAATCCCATCATCGATTGCTTCTTCCCGCGAATACGTGCTGAGGAGTTCGACACGCCCCATGAGCGGGTGATCGACGATGTCACCGGTCTTGGATCGCTCAGTGGTTTGTACATCTCCACACCAGGGCCGATGATTGGTCGGGAGCCGTCCGCAATTGGGACAAAGCTCAACTTCCGGGCCAGCTTTCATCATTTGAAAACCTCTCATGGAATCAATCACAGGCTAGCTGCATCCCGTGGATGCGCCGCAATTTTCACAGATGAAGCAGGAACCGTTCCTCCTAGTGAGGCAGCCACACTGCCGGCAAGTCGGTGTATCGCTCCCTTCCGCGAAAACTACGGGCGTGAGAGCTACAGGGCTCAAAGGCGATAGCTTGGATGCAGGGCTTCCACCAGATATTGCGCACGAATGCGTCGGGAGCGCCGCATGCTTCGTGGTGATTGCAACGCTCTCCTGCCGTGCCCCATTAGCTAATTCGCCCTTAATTGCCAGTAGCGCATCTGGAAGAGGTCGTATATGACATATGGCCCGGATGGCTGCGCCTTGCGTGGTGTGCTCCCAGACGCCAATGGTGTATCGAGGCGTTCCGCCCTCACACCCGTGCTCAAGGACATGCAAGTGCAAGTCGAATTCCCGGTTCCCTGAAGCAAGTGCCGCAGTATTGTTGCTGGTCATTGGCTACTCCATTGTTCGTTCTGGTGTGAGGATGGGACTTCGTTGGTTTTTGGCGCCCAGTCGCGGCCATTTGGGTTTTACCGACTCGCCGGCGGAGAGAATAGTTCTTTCCAACAATCGCCGCACGTGCCTGTTATGAGGAGCTCACGCTGAGCACGGGCCACATCGGGTAACACATATTGAATGTTGCGGCGGTCCGGCCGAGCCAGTTCCAGGGCCTGCTCGCTCGTGACCGTCAGTTGTTTCGGCTTGTCACAGACAACGCATGCTACTTGGAGCACGACTCTTCCGTTTGAGCCGCCCACGATTACGAATTGCATCATCGTCGTTGGTCCCGAACGGCCTTGTTTTGGCGCGACCGCTCTATGTCGCAGAATTTGCTCGCGGGCGAGCTAGAACCCGCGTGAGGACCAGCCTTCCAGGAATTCGCCCAGTTTCGCCGTAACCTTAAATTGCGGAATGGGATCTAGTTCCTTGAATGCAGAGGTGAATGCATTGGAAAGGCTCCAGATCGTTCGGGGCCGGAACTCTTCGTATTTTGGCTCGAAGTAGAGGTCATGCACGCGCCGGGCAAGGTGTTTTGGAGCTTCGAGTCTGCCCTCCACAAATGCCTCGTATATGACCATCTTGGCAGTAACATCCACCAACTCAGTTCTCTGCCATGCTTCCACTTGCTTTCGCATCGGGCCGAAATTTCGCTGCATTCGGTCAACACCGATTGCAATGGAGTCGAGAAGCGAGAAAGACTTTGAATGTTTGGCAAGAACTGGCGTGAAGTCTCCCGCAAATGCCATGTTGGAGCACACGAAGACACGGTAACCGCAAGTGAGTGCCAGCCGCATGCTCTTATCGTGGGAGTTGCGAAGCCCGATGGAGAACCGGCATCCTGTCATCTCGGTTTCGAGATCGAGAACGCCAAAAGCTTTCATGCCGTCCGGCGAGACTGCGTACTCATCGTGAACAACGCCGATGTGGCGAAATCCGAGTGTCTCGACGAGAGCTTGCACAATTTCGTGGTGCGGAATCGGGCGGTGGGTTGCCGTTGCCATCGGCGTGGGCACTAAGGCGAGTTCTTCGCGACCAATAGTTCGACTGCCATATCCAATTAACGTGCTGGTTTCTGACATGCTTGTTCCTCCTTGTTTGTTGGTTGATGAAGGTTGGTGTTGGGCAGGAGTTTGAGCACATCATTCCTGCAGCCAAGAAAACAACGAACGCTGCTCTGGCGGGGTTGGGCGTTTGCGGGTCCTACGACAAATAACATGTCGGGTCGGCATGTTCCATACGAGGCCCAGTTTTCGCGTATTCTCGCGTGCTTGCTGCGCACCGACCCCGTGGTTCACGCCGTTGCATTGGCAGCTACAATCGTTACCCTTCGCGTCGTAGCATTTAGGATTGCATCTACGAACGCGCATTGTCTTGTGTAAGTCGAGGTTCTTGGCGGCTCGCTCCGGGACCGCCCCGCTGTGAGCTATGGTGGCGCAGACCTACTAGGGCATCTATGTGTTCCAGCATCTGGAAGGCCGCTCCCTCCGGCACACTCTGCCGGTCGTCAACTCCGAAGTGGTTCACTAGAAAATCTTCGATGAGGTCGAGAATTTCCGTGTCGGAATGCGTGGCATGGCGATTATCGTTGGGCATGCAGTCTCCTCATCAGGAACGCTGGCCCGGTCCAGCGAGCGTTGGGGTTAGGCTGGCCCGACCGAGGGCAGAGGATATGTTTTCTCTTGGCTGGCCGAATCTTGCTCGTAATTGCTTGACCAGCCACAGCGACAGTGCCCGGTCCTGCCAGGGACATTTGGAGTGCCGGCAAATCCTCGGATTCGAAAGCCGTTCCGTCCGCGTCCATCTCTCCAGGAGCTGATGCTCATCGGAAATGCCATCTGCGTCGATGAAGAGCAAGTCTTTTCGATCTTCAGGATTCTTGATGGCAACAACGGCATGATCGAACGATGCGTGGCCGTCGCTCCGACTCAGTACCAGTTCCGCAAACAGCCAATTCTGGAGCGCTTGTGCAAGGATGAGACACCCTCCATCAAGCCAGCCAACCTCATGCTTGGCCACGACTTCGCGCAGAATCGTTTCAGAATAAAGAAAATGGTACAACGGTGTTTTCATACTCTCTCCACAGACGCGTACCAAAGCTGCGCCGTTTTTGCTCGCCCAGGACCCTTGAATATTTCTGGAACCGTTCGTCGATGCCGGTGGCTTGCGCTCATGAGATCATCGGAGTCGCAGAAAGGACAGGCATCCTCTTCGGGCTCGAAGGTGGGAACGGAGACTTGAACGGGTGTGATCATGGTGGATGTACCAGTGGTTGCCCATTGCGGACGGTAGAGAATTGGCAGGCCTCTGAAGGTTCATGGGGCAGGGCTAATCGAGGTTCACTGCATGGTTGGCAGAATTCGTTTACGTCTGGCTTGTGGTAATACCCGGTGCGGCTTCCATCGCAAGGACAATCTTCTGCAAGGTTTCAAGACTGTCCACTTGATCGAGAGATCTGAGTTGCAAGGGGCGCAGAATCTTCTCCAGGGGGCCATCCCCAGTTTGCTCAAGAAGTCCAGCGAGCCGATCCAACACTTGGTCTCCGGACTGCATGGCGGTCAACACCTTGCGGAGTAACACGATGTCAGAAATCTCGCTCGGCTTCCAGGCTCGCGCCACGGTTTTTAGCACTCCCCGATAGAGGCGTCTTCCGAGTGGCTCGGCCATGCTTTCGATCTGGCGGATGATCTCAGCGCGCTCCGCTGAAGGTGCCGGTTCTTTTTCTGGGGCCGTGTTCCGGTTCCTGGTTAGGGCTTTCTCAGGGACCTCTTGGCGCGGAGTGTCTTGCTGGGGTCGCAAGCCGCTCTGCCATCCTTCAGGCGTCGCCCAACCAGCAAGTTTCGGCCTCGTCTTAGGTCGCTTTCGGTCATCCAAGTCCACCCAAACCCCGGTGAAGTGATACAGGTATCGGCCAAGTCCAAAGCAGGAGCATGCCCTTTTGAAGGATTGTGCCTCCGCGCTGGTGCCGGCGTTATCGTCGTCTGCCCATTCTTCGCCGGTGGCGGAATGAGAACCAAGGCTGAAGATGGTCAACTCGCAGGTGACCAGCACCTTGGCGACGATCTTCTGGTCCATGCCGCGTTGGAAGTTCGCGCTGGTGTGGACCGTGTATTTGCGCGTCCAACCCGCCGGGCTGAACAGCTTATTGAGTCGGTCGGTGTACGCTCTCTGGTCGGCGTAAGGGATCACTTGTCCGCGTGCTTTGTCCTTGGTGGTATTCGTCACCCGCCACTCAATGACAGAATCATCGAAAGGCACTTCGAGCAGTGCCACAAATTGTTTGATCTGTTCTGGCATGAATTGGGACGGCGTACTTGTTCTGGGCAGTACGGCGGGTGATACAGATTGGGCTACCTTCTCTCCGTTGCCCACCGAACCATTGGCGTGTCCGTTGGGTGGACTCATGGCTGTTCTCCTGACGATGACGAAGATTTGATTGAGGCTGTGCCGATATTGAGCAGTGATGAATAACAGCAGGAAGGTAATCGCGACGGGCGCGGAAGCGTTAGCGTGGAGGGTTTGTAATCACAGCGGCCGGAGGACGGTGGTAATCCGGGCGATCAGTTTGCCCAAGAGGCGGTGGTCGCCTTTTTTAAAACTGGCAACCGAGACTGAGTGCATTTCCTTTTGCGTGACCAATGACCAATTGACCTCGAACCCTACGTGTAAGCCAAGCTCACGAATAAACTCGCGCTGCGTTCTCCCATTGCCCTCGCGAAAAGGGTGAATCGCATTGAGTTCACTCATGTAGTAGCCTGCTCTTGAGCCGAACTGCGCACGAGTTGTTTCTTTTAGCTGGTTTTCGCTAAGCAGCGCGGTGAATAGATCGAGAAGTGATTGCTCAATAGATTGGTGCCGGCAGAACCAGAATTCGCCCTCTTTCCGAATGTCTACGGTGCGAAATTCGCCTGCCCAGGAATAGACATCCTGGAAGATGCTTCGGTGAATGCGTTGGAGGTGGGACGCATCAAAAACTCCAGGCATAGGGTGGAAGCGCAACACCGAAATCCGGTGAGCAGTCGAAATAGCTTCAAACTGCTGCAGCCGATTAGAATCTTCGATTCCAGCCAGGTTCTTTAGGATGTTGGTTCCAGGATAGACGTAAGGATCAGTGGCCATTGCGGGCGATGTCGAGCGCCAGCCTTCTCATTTCGGCATGGTATTCCTGATGAGACAGCTCGCCTTCAATGAAACGGTTAGCAATGGCTTCAGCTTCAGGGCCCGGATCGAGTCCCTCCATGCGCACGCTGGCAAAGCCATACTGGACAGCTTCGGCCCGCAGTTTGCGCTCTTTGCCATCTATCTTGTGTTCTGTCGACATCGCAGTTTGTCTACTCAATTATAAGCCTCCTGAACGCCGTTCTTTACTGACTTAAGCCCATTGGATACTTGACGTTGCGGGCCCTGGCTAGGCAAACCTCTGCCTAAAGACCGTTCTGAGTCACAAAGCTCAACCCGCGCGCCTGTTTCTGATAGGACAACCCAGCGCTGTGCGAATCATCTCGCGGCTGCAGCCTGCCCAACACTTGTACTTCCGCGGATCGGCAGTCGAGATCGCCAGATTGTCGCCGCTGCAGTCGTGTCCTTGTTGCGCACAAGACGGGCAACGGGTCCAGTAATTGCGACCGCTCCTGCGCTTCACGGTTACGTAGTCCAGAATGCGAAACTCGCGGAGGTTCGTGCTAAGTCCAGCGCGGTACGGCGGTAGTTCGATCTTCGGTTTCGCCTCAAATTCCTCGGGCATCTTCAGACCGCGAACGAAGCCGTCCATCTCCTCTCGGCTGATTTTTTTCAGCCGCGACAGATAGCCCATCTGTGCTTCAATTGCGTAGTCGGCGCCGTAGAACCAATACCGCTTGCCGACTGCCCGATGCACGCCCATCGGCCCGCGGATGCCGTTGCCAAACTCGCTGGCCGGCACTTGATCCTGCCTGGGAAAGACTTCTATCCCATCCGCCAGCTTCACGCCTTTCACCGGCACCTTCAGTTGGCTGGCCAGGTTGTAGATGTAAACGCGACAGTCACGGGCAAGCAGCGGCGTCTTCGCAAAAATCCACAGATGCCCGCCACGGCGCGACCTTTCCAGCGCCGCCTCGACTCCGTCCTGCCGCAGTTGCCATTGGAGCTTCAGCAGGTCTTCCAGTGCATTCTCGTAGTCCGCGTCAATTGCGACCCACTTGCAGCGTTGGGTGTGAGGGTTAATGGCATAGAGGCCAATGGTGAGGGTTCCTTCAAGGTGCTGTCGTATGGTAGCCGGCGTCAGAGAGACAGGTTTTTCGTTGCGCCTGGGACGATAGTAGTAATAGCGCCCGGTTTCCGGATGGGGGGTGGAAGATTGGATGGTATAGGCAAGACGGTTGATGAACAGGTCACGGTAACCCGCGACCATCTCATCGCTGGCTACAATTTTCCTTTCCATATCTCACCTCGCCATCGTCTTCTACCCCAGGTGTGAAACTCGGTCAAGTTTGCCTCTAATTACCGGCTTCGCATTCAGGCGGAGCCGGCACTTTGGAGGGCCGAGTGCAGCAGGCCGGGCTGCTCGGCGTACCGGAGAAGGTTGTATTCGGTGAAGAGTTCGGAGAAGTCCTCGACCGTCAAGTGGTCGTCATCGCCGTCAAACGACAACATGTATAACTCCTGGGTCTGCCGGTCATAGATGTAGATGGCCCCCGAAGCCGGGTTCTCCGGCGCCTTCTGCAGAAACAAGACACCTTTGGGCATCTGAATCCAGCGGCCGGCTACGGCTTCACCGATCTTCAGAAACTCGTGGATGACCCGGTCAACATGCGGCTCTGAATGCGCCACTCGAAGGTCCTTCAGTGTGAAGAGCAAGTGGGCACTCATATTTCCTCTGCTTTGTTCCATACTGCCTCCTTTGCGTGAATTGCGACCCATTGAATGGGCCAAAAGAAAATGAACGTGAAGACCGGGCCCATGGTGATCGAATGAGCTTAGGACCTTCGAAATGTCTGGCTATTGAGTGGATTCTCGTTACCGGAAAGATCGGTGAAGAGTGTGAACTGGGCGCTATTTGTGTCCGGGCGGTCGAGCTTATTCTGGGCGCTGGCAGGAGCACGTGCGTGCGCTCGTCGATGAGGATTGTGATGATAAATCGTGAACGGTGCAGCCTGGTCTATTGGGCTGGACGCGGCAGTACGTAGCGGATTCTCAGGGTCGCGCCCTGGCCACTGGGAGGCGTTTCGACAATGTGGTCGCCGGCTTTTTCAGTGAAGTATTGCGTCATCACCTGGCAGCAAAGCGGCATCCTGTGGTCTCGACCGGGGTAGCCGCCAACACGCTTGTGCAAGTCCTCGGAACTCACCTCGACCTCCTGTAACCCGTTCTGTTGGGCTAGCGAGAAGATCAGGTCAAGTCGAAGTTTGAAGTCTGCTGCTGAGAGCACGGCGCAATCCTTCCATGGCAATGCCTGCTTAAGAGTGTCGGCTATTCTTCGATTGTATGCTGGTTGCAGGTTTGAGTGGCGATTCGGAAAACATATAGTTTCAATATGATTCCCGACAAGGAATTTCCCGAAACGACAAGTTGAATGTGGCATCCAGCACTGGCGACAGATCGAAGCCAAGCAAAGACCAAATTAGTATTGAGATGAGCTTAGGAGCATAGAGACCGGAAGAAGGCAAGGCACTCATGCCTGACAAGGTTGCGAGAGCGAGTCTATGTGCGCGAACACGGGCAATAAATATGCGAAATCAGGAGGGTAGTCAGAATCCAAACTGCTGAGCGACTGGGATTTGGAGGGTGCCTGCGCAGGTCAAAATCAGGCCAAAGTGAGGTCAAAGAGAGGCCAAAGGCAGGGCAAAGGTCAGAAGATGCCGCGCAGCAGGTGCCGAAACGGAATTTCACCGTTCCTCGTATCAGTCATGACCATCGTATCGAGCAGCCCTGCTCGAAAAGCCGGACACGTCACAAAGGCCAGCCGCTTGGGAATGCCAGACAGCTCACGGGCCAAATGAAGGGCGATTTCCTCGCCGGCCGTCAGATAAAGGATACAGCCGAGCTTGGTCTCGGCTTCGAGAGCGTGGCGTATCTTTTCGTACTGGCGGGCGCTCTTCAAGGTGCGCTCGTATTCGAGGGCAAAGCGCGCGATCTTGTCGTTATTCCACACACCGACGACCGCGTCGTAGTCTTTTTCGAGCGGTGTCGCCGAAACCGTGTTGGAAGATGCCGTCTCGACATCGGACTGCCACGAGACCAGGACATTCCCGCGGGCGAGAGCAATGTGAACCGCCATCAACTCCAGCGCATGGTATCCCTGGCAAATGTGCGGGAGATGCTGCGTTCCCGAGTTCAGCACCGCGGCAAAGTGACCATGCTTTTCAAGCTGGAGCAATCCGGGACGTGTAATTCGGTAGACTCTAGCGCCGCATCCAAAGTGCCCGTCGCAGGTCGAGATGTAATTGGATTCCAGCAGCCGCTGGATGCGCCAATTGAAGCTTCCCCGGGAGTATTCAGATGCCGCAAGTTGCATCATTTCGAACAACTGCTGGTGGGTGATGAACTTGGAATTGCGTACCTGGAGAAGCAGGGGAATATCGCGGCTTGCGCTGACTGCGAGTGTGCCTTTGGCGTAGCGCATGGGGATGCCCTCAGGCCGCGAAATCGTCTCCGCGCAGCTCAAGGGTGGCGTGAGAACCATCCTTAGCCGGCACAGAGAGCTGCCAGAAACCCCAGCCGGTCCTGATCCAATCACCGGCCTTCATCAGCAACATTGCCTCCTGCGCTTCACGCAAGCGGCTGGCGGCAATCACCTTGCTTTGGGGCGATTTCCAGTCACACTGGGCGAAGTCAATAGTGCCGTGCAGTTCGTTAGAGACCACGACCAGAAACCAATCCGGCACAGCCAACTTGTGCGCTTTGGTCTTCAACAGCAACCGGTTGCCGCCGAAGAGGAAGTCCAGGTTGGAGCACAAAAAGGTGTGGCCAAGGGAACGGCGGGGTGAACGGGGATTGAAATCGCCGGCGCCGTTGAAGCGGATCAGTCCCGGCACAATCCAGTGCCTTCGGACCTTGCCGCCGCAACGAACGCCGGTGGAGTTGTAGTACGCGGCATGACGGGTAAAGCGGTTGGGGCCGTCGGCTTCGCTGCCGAAGCGCGCCCACCAGTTAGTTCCGAAACTTAGCACCTTCACCAGCATCGTTAACCGCTCTCATCAGCTTCTGGTTGATCTCACGGATGCGAGCGATTCTTTCCTCGATGGGCAGCTTTGCGGCTTCGCTCATGGCGCGCGCGACACTGGGATCAAGCTTCTGATCGTGCTCCTCGAAGTACTTGCACAGGTCGGCGAAATTCGTGAGTTCCTTAACCAGTTCCCGCTCTTGAGGCGGCAGAGACTCCATTCCCTGCTCGTACTCATAGCGGTCGTTGGTGGGCGCAAATTTTCCGCCCGGCTGAAACTGGTTGGAGCCGTCCTTCGGCTTGCCCGTGCTGGTTTCGTCAGACTTCTTGTCAGCCATGCCCTTCTGTCCTTTCCTTCCCGAGGCTCGCATTATCGCCTCGGGGACCGCGGTTTTTTTGTTGTTCATCCTGCAGACGGCGGCTCAAAATGCCTGTCTGTTGCCGCAGACTGGTGATCGTTTCTTTGTCCTTCCCGGCCTGCTGTTCGAGCTTCTTGATCGTCTCTCGCAACTCCTGCTCGCCCTGTGTTCGCGTGTTCGCCGCCGCTCCATTGACACTCTTGCCGGGACCTTCGGATGGTTCCGCTGAAACAGCGGCGCCCTTTGGCGGTTGCGGTTTCTGCGCCAGGCCAGCCTCGAACTGATCGTCGGCGAGTCGTTTCAAGTCCAGGTATTTTGCTCCCTGCTCGAAGGCCTGGTTGCGCGCTTCGAGCAGTTCGTTGTGATACCAGGTGACAACCCGCGCCGTACTGAACACCCGCCGCTTGAGCACAATATGCTGGCGATAGAAGAGACAGAACATGATTACCAGACCGCTGATCGCAACCAGGTTCGACCAGTAGTAGTAGTCATCTATGGTAGCGATCATGGCGGTCCGGCGCATCTCCTCGATGCTCTGACCGTAGTCGATGTCCTGGGGGTTGATTTTCCTCAGCGTAAAGTCGATGAAGCTGCCGTGCTGCTTGGCCGGACGATTGGCCGCCGGGTCGTAACTGGAGCGGGACGTCTGGCCTGATGCAGCCATGGCAGCGAAAGCGATGGCGAGGAAGGCGGTCTTGCGCGTCCATTTCATCACCGCACCCCCCGATTCCCGCGCCCGCTCATGCGGATGGCTCGGCTGATCAATGCCGGTTCCTTGAAGCGTAAATTGGCTCCACCGGCGACCCAGCACAGTGATGGAGTCCGCGGATAGAGGGTCGGTTCAAAACCCTCAAGACGATATTGCAGAGTGCGCCGAACGTGCAGATGCGAATGCAAGGTCCCCAGCCGGTTGTCGGTCATCAGTATCTCCATTTGTCCGACTGGCAAGTTCTTGACGTGTTCATCCTGAACGCGCGTCTCCTTGATTTCGGTCACGCTGCCGAAGCCGATGCGTTCATACTTCTGATCGAGGATGCCACGTTTTTGCACGGTCTCGGTGCGCCTTTCGGCGGCCACGCGGGAAGAGGCATTCTCAAAATACCGGGCAGTCTCTTCATCCCTGGTGCGCATGAGCATGATGGTATTGGGGGCAGAAGAAACCTCATCGCGGAAGCCCCGGCTGACGGTTTCCAGCTGTGGTATGGACTGCAAGGAAAACAGGAATGCCACGTTGCTGCCGCGCGCCGTTTGCAAGATCTGAGCAAAATTGGGGTAGGCGAACGGCGCGAACTCATCCAGCACAACGCTGACCATTGGCAGTCCCTCGCCCAGCCGATCATGCCCATTCTGATAACGTTTCCCGACCATCAATTGCAGGTTCTGCAGCAGCATCCGGCCCAGGGCGGTGACGGCGCGGCTGTTGCGATTGGCGTTCAGCGACACGAACAGGATGAGTTCCTGGTCGATGACTTCATCAAGCGTCAGCAGGTCGTCATACGGGCCGGTGATGATGGAAAGCTCGTCTTCCAAGAACGTCATCAGTTCATTCACCAGGCCCTGAATTTTTGGCACACGCTCGCGGTCCTCGAGCGATTGCAGCAAGTTCTTGACCGACATTCGCAGATTCAGCTTCTTCTGGTTGCTGATGCCGGAGAGGTTCTCGACGCGGAGGGTGGCGGCCTCAATCTGTTCCTTGAGCACCTTCTCATCGAGCGCCATAACGAGAACATCGTGGATGTTGAAGCGCTTACCGGTATGCACCAACACGCGCACCAGATCGCTGAAGTAATTGGCCTGGTGCCCCTTGAAGAAGTCGTCCTTCAAGGCGAAGGATTCAAAGATGAAATTGACGTGCTCCTGGTAGGAATCGTCCTCCTTTATATATAGCGGGTTATAACGCGCCGAAATGTCCGGGCGCGAAGGATCAAGAATCCGGAGCTGGTGCATGCGGCCGGCAGCCGAAACTTCGTACAGCAGGTTCTTGAGAAACTCCTGGTCACCTTTTCCGTCGAAGATGATCATGGGAATGCGATGCTGGCGCTCGGGCGGCCCAGCGATCCTGTGGACATCCTGGGTGATGATGTTGTGGAGCAGAGTTGTCTTGCCTGAACCTGATTGGCCGAGCAGTATGGCCTGCATGCGGCGGACCTCGTCGGACCAATACCAGGGTTCCTTGTGCACGTTGTAGCCGAGCACGACCGCGTTTTGCGAAACCGCGTTCCTTACATGGCGCGCGTCTGTGAGCGCGGGAACGTAAATCGGAGGATGCGGCCAGGCGTTCTCGCGCTTCTCCCGGCGGGTCCAGAGGTAGTGAATGGCCACCCCGATTGCCGCCAGCAGGCAGGTCAGATAGATACCGCCTTCCGCCAGTTGATACGGCCGGACGTGATATCGCCGGACCAGGATATAGAAGGCGAATCCGAGAATCACCAGGATGAGGACAGTCAGCACCAGGGGCGCATTTTCCTCTTGCATGCGGTGATGCTCCCGGCTTCCGTAGTAATAGCTGTTGTGGTTGTTCATGGGGATTAGTTCCAGAAAGTGAAATAGAGAAAAACTGAAAGGCCCAGCGCCGCGAGCGTCCCGAGGGCCATCCACAGCGGGCTCAGCCGGAAGCGCCCATCCTTGCTCTCGGTAAATGGGTCTCTCAGGTGGTGGCTTAGCTCCCAGAGAAGATTCGGCTTCGCATCTTCGGCAAAATATTTCAGCAAGAGCGGGCGCATTTCGGCTTCGCTCATCTGCCTGGCTTGGGAGCTGTTAGCGGACGAAAACTGCGGTGACATTGTGGTCTCCTGCGTCTCGGAAGACGAGTTCGAACACAGTTGGTCCGGAAAACTGCTGCCGAATGGCAATCACGCCCCGAGTCTCATGGCCTGGTGCGAGGTCCTGGGTTTGCGTTTCCGCATTCGCTGCTTGTAGCGTGGTCCGTTTCGCCGGACCCAGCTTGCGGACCAAGCTCTGGCTCAGTTGCGTGTGCGCGATGGACGGCAATGAGATCGTAGGCGCGCAAGGAAGCAACTGATAGAGAGTTGGCTCCAGCACCCGGTACGGACGGCGAGTCGAATTCGAGATGGCATAGTGGATGTAGAGGGTATTGCCGGACTCAAGCACCTCCTCGACGCGCACCATGATCCGATCTTTCGTATCTTTAATACTGGTGTTGTCAATCCACTCTGCGCCCAGGAAGGCTTTCGTGAACATCATGTCGGCGATTTTCGCCATCTGTTCATGGGCGTCGGGGACGGGTTTGGGCGCGGGCGTCAGGCTATCAATGGCAAAGTTCATGTTCTTCACTTCTCCTGCAGGTTCCAGCTCATACGCGAAGCGCCGGGAAGAGGTCCAAACAAACAAGTCGGTGGACACTCCCGGCTTGAGCGGTTTCACGAAAACCTTGTTCTCCTGCCGTTCGATCTGAAAGGCGGTGCTGCCGGCAGCGGCCATGGTGACGGGCTCGCCAAATTCGAGGACCGTAAGGTGATCCAGCGCTGTAGCAACATGGATGACGTCACCGGTGCCCGATGGCCGCGCGTCTTCCGCGAAAGCGAGTGTCGTCAAGAGAAAAAGGACCAAAATCAATGCACGCTTCGTCTTCATTTTTGAGCTTCTTCTTTCAAGCGGAGCCGGATATACCGGCCCCGCTGTGGTTGATGGGCAGCCAAGGTACGGCGCCCAAGGTGAGTTATTCGAAGAGAAACATTCCGTCCTTGTACTGAAAAAGGAACGTCTGTTTTTCTCCGCCTTCGATCTGCTCGACCAGGAAGCTGCGGCCTTCTGGGTCGTTGTGAATGGAGAGCCCGCCGACATCCGGCAGCGCGACGCGGACGCTCTTGCCGCCCGTTCGCTCCGCCAGTTTGTCGATCAGTTCCTGGGGAAAGGCATGAAAGAGAATCGACCCGGTGCTTTTGCCGCTGCCGTTGCAGACGATCCGATTCATCGCCTGCACCCAGCCCAACCGGTTTTCTCTCTTTCCCGTGGCCCAAACGCGCACCCAGGCGATGATGGATTTCATCTCCTGCTTGGCCCGCTCCTCACCAAAGTAGTAAGCAGCCTGGGCCTTCCTGCGCGCCTGCATCTTTTGTTTCCGCAGTTCCTTATCCGGGTCCTTCCGCACCTGCTCCCATTCGGCTTGTGCCCGGTCGAGTTGCTTCTTGAGTTGTTCTTGCCGTTCGCTGACCTTGCCTACGACTGCCGCGTAAACTGTGTTGATGTAACGGCACTCATCGAACATCGGGCGGGAGACTGTTTCTCCCGCAATCAGTCCTTTGAACTCCGCTACCGGCAATACGCTGACCAGCAGGTCCTCGATTTCTTTTCGTGCATGGTTATAGAGTTTCCCGATGCGGTCGGTTTCGGCCACATCGAGGTGTAAAGGCAGATCGGAAATCCGTCGCTCGTTTTTGCAGCGAAGCCACGGGGCCGTCTCTACCTGTTGGCGTATTTCGGCGATGACTTTCGCGTCGGGTTCGACATCGTGCTTCAGATTGTCGAGCGCGTTCTGAAGCTCGGTGACGAGTTGGTAGGCAAGCTCGGGCCTGCCCGCCGCCAGGCACGAGGTCTTCAAATCGGTGATCGTCCCGATTTGATTGCCGCGCGCCTTCATGGCCACGTGTTCCATGTTCCAGTAGGGACTCCGCGCCTTCCGGTGCTTCGTCTTCTGCTGTTGGAACTCATGGGCGAGACCAAACCGGCTTCTCACGAAGCGTGGGAAACGGTCTTCGTCCAGAACAGCGACCAGGTCGAAATCGAAATCGCCGCCATTACGTTTGGCTGTCTCCGAATGGAGGACGTACGTGCCTTCCAGGTACAGTTGGTTGGTGGCAATCTGCTCCGCCAACTGGTACGAATCGTTGCATCCCTGCTCATCGAGGTTCCCGGTGAGCCGCATGACGAGTTCTGAAGTTCCGATGTGTTCTACCGGCAGCAGGTCCTCAAACATGCGAATGGGATAACGCACGCACAAGCCGCGCTTGAACTCAAGGGGCGCAATGGCCTGGCTCTGCGGAATCCAATCGGAGCCCGCATACAGCCGGCCATTCGAGGCGGTCAGGTATCCGTCATCCGCCAACGCGAATGCCGGCAACCGAAAGCCTCCGCCCGTGCATGTCTTGAACGCCCAGTGAGCAAGCAGCTTGTTGAGTTGGTTGTTCACCCACGGGAAACGCACGATGTAGCCGGACGTATCCGCATGCAGCACCGCCTCCACGGTCCTTACTTCGTCGTCTTCGTGCCGTTCGACGCCGTTAAGACCGAGCAGTTCCCTCAGTTCGTCGTAGCGGCCTTCGCCGACCGCGTCGCTCAACTTGCGAACCTGCCTGAGAGCTTCGGGCAGGATTTCGAGTTGAATCGAATCGTCGGGCGCATGTTCAATCAGGGTGTAGCTGGATTCGAACTCCAGGTTGCGCGAAAGCTCACGGATGCCCAGAACCGCGGGCCCACGGAACTTCCGCCCCTTGCCGAACACCGAGAACACAGAAACTGGGACCTTGAGGCCCGGCTTTACTGCACTCTCCGGGAGAACGATGTCGGCGTCGAGCAGCTCGGCGACCTCATCCTCCATGACCTTAAACGAACCCTTTGCCTGGGTTTTTTCGAAGCCCAGCCGAAACTGGTAGAAGCAGTGGTCGGGCAGTTGCAGTCTGTTGAACAACGACCTCCGTATCCAGCCGCGGCAGTCGTTCGTTCCCAGCACATGGTCTTCGACCACCAGCACCGTCAAATCGGACTCTTCGATCACGACCTTGCAGGCCGAGACCAGGATGCCGAAGTAGGTGATGGCCGCTTGGGGCCAATGCTGAAACCGCTCCGCAATCGCCTGGCTGTGCGCGGCGTCCACGAAGTAGAACTTGCCCTCCTTCGCCGAACCGCTTGCGCCAACCAGCTTGTAACAGGTGTTCTTGTATTTGAGGTTCGCCATCGCGTTCTCGACCACGGATTCCTCGTAAGCATCCAGAGGTTCCTTGGGCACGTTCACGACGGCGACGTGGATTCCAGGGTGGAGAGCATTGAGAAGAGTATTCTCCAGGGTGCTCTCCAGGTTCGTGAGTCTTTGGGTCACGTTGCCCTGGCTGTCGATGTCAAGCGTAACAACCTGCTCGACGGAAAGTTTGCTATACTTGTTCATCTTTTTAGCTCCTTAGTTTTTGTTCGGGGTTACCCGGCATCAGCTAAGGAGTTTTTGCTTTTCCGCAAGCTCTTGGCTTCCGCCTGGCGCCCCGTATTTGGGGTTGTTGACTAACCAGGCAAAAACTTCGAGCCGGGTCAGCACTTCTCCCTACGTAACCGCGTAGGGTCTTCAAAAGAACCGAAACTGGTAACAGCTTTCGGTTTCTCCTTGAAAAATCGCGCCAACTCGCCCGCTGCTCAATCAGCTTCGGGTCAAAGCCTGCTTCACAATTCTTGGTTCGTTGCCGTCAACTTCCGGCACGGCCTTCCAGGCAACAACGGTGTAAAACACCTGCCCGCTGCGGAATGCCTGAACCAGCACCTCGCCTTCACTTTTTATCTCCTGTCCCAGTTCGGGCCTCTCGGAGGAGGTCCCGGTTTTCGGCAGGAAATAACGAACGTTCTCGCTGGTCATCTCCCAGCGGCGCCGGCGGCCGTTCTGCCTTGCCGCTGGTTGCGAACCGTTTTCCGTTGCTGTCTTCGTTCCATCCATTTGCGTTCCTTCCTGAAGCGATCTTTTCTCTCAATCAATCTGTTCCAAATCCCAGCCGTCAATCTCCGGCATACGAAACGCAAGCGCATGGGCAAGTGCCGCTCTTCGCGGGCACGGCTTAATGCGTCTGTGGGGCTTCGGCCTCGTCCTGGTTGTCTTCTTTTCACCCATTGCCTGTTGCCCAAGTTCACTTCGGCTGATTGAGCGCCGAATCCTCGAGCATGGCGTCGCGCCTTTCACCCTCGATCAGCCGCTCGCCGTACTCGGCAATCAGCAACCCGCTGGGATTGGACTCCGAGCGTCGTTCGCCGATCAGGCGGATGTGATATTCGCCCACCAGCTTGTCGGTCGCTTCCTGGTGGTCGCGGACGTGATGTACTTCCTTCACGCCAAATGCGATGAAGCTGAGAGGGTCGTCCTTTACCGGTTCAATCGAGCGCAAATGGAACACAGACGTGATCTGCTCGTCCTGAATCCTGCCCACGGTGTTGTCCTTCTCCATTGCGTTGAGGCTGGCGTGGCGAAGGTTTGCGGTCATCATGTTCAGCGCGTCAGCCCAGCTCCGATTGACCGTGTCCGGCGAGAAATCCAGATAGCGATCCAGGAACAGCCGCACCAGGCCCTTCTTTTCCAATTCATCCGGCGCGGCATCCGCGCCTTGCGCAACGCTGACCGTCTGTCTTGCCGCCGTTGTCCGTAGGTCCAGCACACTGGCTTCGCCATTGGAATCCACGCGGATTACGGTCGGCGGTTGCAGCCGAACGTAGGCTGCCAGGGCAACTGCCAATAGGGCAGTTGGGACCGTGATAAGCGCCAGGAGCATGGCCCGGTTTGCGTAGGCGCGCAGCGCGCCGTCGTGCTCGTAATAGCGGCTGTAACGGAGCTTCTCCGCAGCTTCCTTTTTCTCTGTTGCATCTGCTTTCTTAAACCACATGTGGTGTTCTCCTAACGGCGAAACAGACGCCCAAAAAGCCTGCCGATGAAAAATGCGATGAGCGTCGAGATGTTGTAGGGCCGGAACCTTGAGTCTTTCGGCTCATAGATCGGCCCTCGTTCCCATGGCAGCATCCTTTCAGTCCTCCTGCGGTCATCTCACCCATTGTTCTTGTCACTGCTTCCCTCTTTCCCGGCGTTGCTCACCATGCTTCCCGCGATCTTTCCTGCGTGAAACGCAACGCTCTGAGTGACACCGACCGGGCGGAATCCACCCGAGGAACCTGCGCTCCTCGTTGCGGTGCGACTGGCTGTTCCGGAGCTGCCCTCGCCGCCTGACGCGGTTCTTCCGGTTCCGCTTGCAGCCGACGATGGAGCCGGTGGAGCCGCACCGTTCACCGCGCTCATGACTCCCGCGCGAATGGTCTGCGCCATACTTGGTTGTGGAGGAGCCGTAGAAGAAGAAACGGTTGCAGCCGCGCCTGTGGATGCCGCGCCCGCTGATGCCGTGCCTGCCCCGGCAGAAGCCCCAGCTCCCGATCCTGCGCCCGCGCCTGCGCCGAAGCCTGCGACTCCGGACATGAGCGTGCCCACGGCAACCGCGCCCGCCCGCACCATCGACGAGACCGCCGACCCGACATCTCCGGAAATCACGCGTTTAGCGATAAGCGGAATCAGTCCCAGCGCCAGCGCGTAGAAGACGCTGACCAGCCCAAGGATCGTAGAATCCGAACTTCCGCGAAAGAAACCCTTCAAGAATCCCTGGTTGATGACTGTATCCACGCGATTGAACTGGATCGCGGTAATCAGGGAGCCGAAGGTGGCGTAGAGAATGCCCCAGGCATTCCAGATCATCACGTTGGTCGCATAGCTCTTTGCCAGTTGACCCACGCCCGGCATCGGCAATAGGGCCAAGACCAAAGGGCCGAGCACATAAAGCACACAGCCATAGAGAACGTAGAAAAAAGCGAAAACGACAACCATGATGGCGTAAATCAGGTAGGCCGCGAGCGTCATCAAGGCGGTGGTGGCGGCCGCCATCGTTCCGGAGATCGAAGGAAGGATTGAGCTGATGCCATCGGCGCCGGCCTGTTGCTTCAACTGGTCCATCCAAGCCAAGAACATGTCGCCCGCGCCGGAGCTGTTGTCGATGAACTGCGCGACTTGGTTAAAGGAACCGTTTACCTCACGAAAGACAGGGCTCCAATTGGCCAGAATGATGGCGATGACCAGGTACTTGATCCCGGTCACGGCAAGCGATTGCACGTCGCCGCCACGCATGGCTGCCTGGTAGAGACCAATGAGAAATCCGATCAGCAGGATGGCGTACGCGATGCCGACAACCGCTGGGATCATCGATGTACGATCAATCCCGTTCAGTCCTGCCTCAAGCAATTGCTGGAAATAGAACACGACTACTGCACCCCCCGCCCCAGGGCTTGGCCGGTGTTATTGCGCAACGTATTGGTGTCGCTCGCGCTGAATTTCAGTTGAGCGCCGGTGTTGGCCAGGTCAATCGAGCGGACCCGGACTAATTCAGCCATTGCCGACTGCGTGTAAGCATTGGCGCGCACGACCCAGGCCGCCGCTTGCGCTTCGAGGATCGGGGCCGACCCCGGGGCCGCATTCTGGATTTGCTGGTTGATTCGATCGGCGGCAGCTAACTCGATATCCGCCAAAGCGTCCATCTGAACTGCTTTCTTGAGCGCTGCCTGGGCCTCCGCGTCAGTCATGTCCACCAGGTCTCGAATGGGCTGCGGAGCATCGGCGGGAGCCATCACCGTGCCATACACTGCCGCGTAGTTCTGGCCGATCTGCGGCATCGCCTGCGGATTGTGTGACAGCAGATATTGCTCCAACTGCTGGGCCGCGGGCAGGGTCGCGCTGTTGACGGGCAGGCGATACAACTGGTTCATCTGTCGCAACTGGCCCTGCATCTGTCCGGCCAGGCCGCGCGCACTGTTGATGGCGCTTGTCGGATAAACCACCTGCTGCTGGAAGTTCGCTGCCTGTTGCTGGATCTGCTGAATTTGGGAGAGCGGTTTAGCAACGACATTCTTCAACAGGCCTGAGATCGCATTTAGGCCGGTCGCGATGATCGCGCAACAGGGGTCAATACCGAACTGCCCCCGCGCTCCCTGCGGCGCCAACACCAGCAGGATTGCAAGAGATGCAACGAAGACGACTTTCCATTTCAGGACATCCCAAGCGCGTTTCGCGAATTGACTTAGAGTTTTTGAGTTCCACATAGAGTCGCTCCTTACGGCCTGCTCAAGATCTGCTGCATGTTGTTGCGAAGGTCCCTGGTGGCATCCGCGCTCTGTTTGCGCAGTGCATTCGTGTGCGCCAATCTCGCCGCCTCCTGGCGCAGTTCCGCGGCGAGCATTCTCTGGAGCATGGCCTGGTTTTGGAGATTGGCGGCCTGGGCTTGAGCCGTCAGAATAGACGCGCTACCAGGCGCGGACACCGCAGCCTGCTGTTCAATCCCATCGGCCACACTCAACATCTCCTCAGACGCTTGATCAGAGACGGTCGCCGTCTTCAAAGCACCCAAGGCCAGCGCATCATCGACATCCATTAGGTTTCGCTGATTGGCGGTGGCCTGATTTGCCTGAGGCAACGATTGATAGACCTGGACGTAGGACGCGCTGATCTGGCTCAGATTGCCTGCCCGCTGACTCCGTAACAGCGATTCAAGCCGGGAAGGATTGACCAGGGATGCGCTGTTGGTTTGAATGCTGTGGACCTGTCCAGCCAGGCTGCTGAACTGCGCTCGCACCTGCCCAACAAAGCCTCTAGTTTGGTTGATGAGCGTGACCGGCCACACTACCCGTTGCTCAAAATCCCTCACCGAGGTTTCAATCGAGTGAATCCCGCTCAAGACTTGGCCAACCCCGTTTTGCAAGGTGCTCGTGATGTTCCTTAGCAGCAGGATGATTTGTGCGACGTCAGCCTTCGCTACCGCGGGCATCAAGAGCAATAAACAAACCAGCCATAGCGCCACAAATCTGTTTCTTGGGAATCGATTCGTCACTTTTGAACTCCTTTCACAATCGCGCCTGACACTTCCTCTGGCAACGGATCGATATCCGCCAAGCCGAATGGGAACTTTTGCGCCAGCTCTTGGTAGGCTTCAATCAGCGCCACGCCCTTATGTTGCGAGATCCACCACGCGCGGTAGATCCGCTCGCGCGAATAGGTCGTCGTAATCCAGTACTCGACCGGCGTGGGAACGAGCCGGATAGTGTGCGTCGTCTCGGCCTTTTCGCCGATCACGATCAGGGCATCGGCGCTCCGTCCTTTCCGCGGTGCGCTGAACTGCTTGATCTGGTTCAATGCAGTCTCATTCAAGTGCAGGTGCTCGCGCATCGCCGTCATGTCTCCCGGCTGCTGCCCAACGATTTTCGTGGTCGAGTTCTTCACGATGCCAGCGCCGTGGGCTCGGGGCTTCGATTCCGATCCGACAAAATCCTCCGCCGTCTGGCTGATGCCCCACACGCTCGCATTGCGCTTGCGGGCCGTTCGGAACAACTGAACCACTTCCGGCGCCAGCACCGGCGAATCGAGCAGGAACCAGCATTCATCGAGCACCGTGATGCTGGGCTGTCCGGTTTTGCCTGAAGCCCGTTGCGCCGTGGCGTGAGCGATGAGCAGGCTCATTGCTGTTTCCAGGCGCGCGTCGTCCGCGAGTTGTTCCACGTTGAAGAACAGCCAGGGATTGTCGAGCGAGATCGTGGTGGGCCGGTCAAAAAGTCGGGAATATATCCCCTTTTCCCCGGTCCAACTACGTAGCTTGATCGCAGCCAAATGGGCTTCATCCATGACCCGCTGACTTTTTTCTTCGTCCCGCCACTGCGACAGTTCGTCACGTAGGTCGGAAAAAGTCGGGATGGGATTCGACGGCCGGATGGAGACTCTTTTGTAGGTCCGAAGGATGGCTTCGGTAATCAGGTTCTCCAAGAGCTCGGTGTCTTCGGCTGAGTTCTCTCCCAGCATGTGGCGGGTGAGATTTTTCAGGAAAGCAACCTGGTCTTTCGACGGCTGCTTTTCCCCTTCGGGCAGGTCCCACGGATTGATGGTTTGGTCGCTGTCGAGCGACATGGCGATCATGCGGCCGCCCATGAGTTCGACCAGCGGGCGATAGGAGTCGCCGCGCTCTATGATCGAGACCAGGGGATTGGCGCGCGCTCCCATGGAGAGCAACTGCTGCACCATGAATGTCTTTCCGCCCCCGGACTTCGCCATAATCAGCATGTTGGCGTCGCTTAACGACGGATCGAAAGGCGAGAAGGGGATAAGTTGCCGGTAGGGCGTTTCGAGGACGAACAGCGGCGAGCGTGGCGTGCCCCGCCAGGGGGCTTCAACTGGAAGAAGGTCAGCGGCGTTGCTCGTCAGCATGTCCTGCTCACGGCGGTCGAGTTCGCCCATTCCCGGTAGCGAGCTGAAAAACAATCGCCTCTTCGCCAGGGTCTCCGGTATTGCCTTCGCGCCGTTCATACGCGCCACTGCGTACAGCAATTGCTGGCGGCGGTTGCTGATGTTGCGCTCGGCCTCTTCAAACTCACTGCGGGTTGTTGCCCGATAGGAAGTTCGTGTTCCGATAACCAGACTCAGCTTGGCGGTCTTGATGGAGCTGGAGATGATCTCCTGCTGCACTTTGAACAACTGCGATTCGGCAACCTGTGCCTCGACGTTGATCCTAAAGCCGCCGTGGCTGTCGCGCTGCGCTGCCTGCATCTTCCGCAGCCGGCTCTTGTAACCCTTTAGTACCTTGGTCTGATCGGGGATCGTGACCTGGGCATTCACGATGATGGGGAAATCAAGCCCCACTAGTTCGCGCAGGATTCCGGGAAACGTCGCGTCTGGCGGCTCTTTCAGTGTGACGAATGAATAGAGCAGCCCGTCGACGTTCACGTACGAATCCGTTTCAGCCAAAATGCTGACGTCGGTCAACTGCTCTCGGGCGCTGCGGTATTCAAGCCGGTCTTCGCCCCTAATGTACGGCCGTGCATCCCGCTCCAACGGGTTCAGCGCACGCCTGGCTTCGAGAAATAACTCTTCATCGTTCAGCCGGCGCGGGCTCAGCTCCACCGCTTGCATGGTGGTCTCGATTCCAACCAGCAAGCTCTCAAACTCGGCCAACAATTCCTGATGCTCCCGGCGCGATCTTTTAATGGAAGCCTTCGCCGAAAGGCTGAAGCCCCTCCTCTGCCCTGGGTGTTTTCCAACAACCCGATGATGCGTCTGCGGGTCCCAGATGAAATAGACATGCAGCAGTGGCCTCAGATAGTGCCCTTCTTCTGTCTTTCTTTGCCACGACGCTACTCGATGGGCATCAAGCACGTTGACGATCTCGCGCTCAGAGTGGTTCTGTGCGATGTAGGACCCAAGCAGATCCCCAAGGTCCTCGACAACCTCATACCGCAACTGCATTCTCATGCTTTGCTCCGGGATCGCTTTAAGCAATGCCCCCAGCATCACCTTGGCGCGGTCCCGCTCCTCATCGCTGGCGAAATAAGAAGTAATGCCCCTGACTTCATAGCCGGCCACGAATGCTCCACTGGTGCGAACCATCACGTTGTCCAGGTAGTCGCGGACCGGAAGTTGCTCTGAGATCGGCGGATTCTCGAGTTGTTTTTCAAACTGTGGCCAGGTCAGCGGCATGAGTCTTCCTCCAACTCCGTCTCGACGACATACCCGGTTGTCATCTGCCGGTCATGTGCCAGCGCGCAGTAGGCCTTTGGCTTGATGTACCAGTGCACCAGATCTCGGAGGTATCCGCGCGGCTTGCCGTATTTGAAAACCATCAGCAAAGGAATCACGGAGAGCGGCACGCCGTATTGGAGAATCGCGCTCAGCGGAATCCCTCCAACCTCGCCGCTCACGAAATGACTGACCACGTTCATGACGGCCGCGAGCCCCAGCACCACAAAAAGGTCCTCAAATTCCAGCGACATGAAGGTCACTCGTGTGTGTAAATTGCGGTTCACCGGTGTCACATCCAGAGCCATAAGGATTTCCTATCGCACTCCTGCGGTTCCGTTGTTGATCCAAAACTCAGTCAGTCGCAGCACGCCTGAAAGCCCGAAGCAGAGCATGGCCGAGGCCAGGTTCCGCACCCAGGCCTCGCCAATCGTCAGTCGTTCCATGAGCCCGGCAAAGTGAGTAACCAGGATCGCGACCTGCAATACTCCATAGAGCGGCAGCATCACATTGCCCACCCAGTTCACGACGGCAAGAATCGAGAGCCAGTAGCGGTCTGGGTCGTTTGGCCCTGCCTGCTGGGCGAACGTTTCCAGCGCCCGCAACAATCCCGAACACATCAGGGACGCAAATCCCGAGTACCCCAGATGGGAATACGGCTGGCCTTTGCTGAAGCGGTACACCGCGGCGGCAAAGAACAAGCCCGCGAGCGTCGGCATGATTACGTTGCCTGTCCAGTTGGTCAGGTTCAGCAGTCCGTTCTCAAACATTTTGGATCACCTCCTATTTCCGCTCACCCGACCATCACCTGGACAAGCTTCCACAGGGCCGACACGCTCAAAAAAGCAAGGGCAGCCCCGATCATCGAAACAAACGGCTTGTTCCGCGAGTAGTTGATGATGGCTCCTACAACAGCCAACCCCGCTGCGAGCGGCAGGATTGTTCCCGCCAAATAGTTCCAAAGCGATGCCAGCATGTCGGTGGTGGCAAAGGTTGAACCGCTGTTCCAACCTTGCATCAACCGTAACGTGCTAGAGGCCCCCAGCAGAAACATGGCCGCGATGATCGAGGCCAGCGGATTCTTACTCTGCGCGGTATCAAGCGCCGCCTTGAGCACCAGGAAGGCAGCCAGCACAGGAACCAGCCTGGCCACGATGAAGTCGGAGACGAAGCTCTTGAAACTGTTTTCCATGGCTGCAAGCCAAGGGCTTGAAACCCCGGCACTCTGCGGCGGCAGGCTGATCCCCTGAGCGGCAAACCATGACAAGAGCTGCGGCATCGTCAGCAGGATGGCCGACCACAAGATCCATCTCTGGAACCGGCCACCGACCTCGAAGTTCACACCGCCCTCCTGTCGCAATGCCACGCCCGCCAGCACCAGCGTGCACAACGCTGCCGGCACTGCTAGGTCGAACAGCAGTTGCAACAGGTCGGTCAGAAATTGCGGTATGGTCATGGTTCGTCCCTTGTCAGCCTTGGCTCTTCTACTGGATCCCTGACTGGCCCTGGGTAATCCAGAACTCGATCAACCGTGTAAGTCCCGAAACCAACAGGAGCGCCAGCGCGGCGATGGCCCAGCGCGCTACGCCCCGTCCGTGAACGTAGGAAACAATGGCCATCACGACGCACAGGGCGGCGCCCACGGGAGCAATCACGTTGCCTACCCAGTTCACAAAGTTCAGAAACGCCCCTTCCGGCTGGGCTGCGGTCTGCCCCTGCACCGCTTTGTTCAGTTGCGGCGTGCCGCCGAGGTTTTGCGCGTAGGAAACCATCGGGATAAATTGCATGAGAATGATTCCCAAGAGAAGGACCAGGATGAGTATTTGCCGTCTGTGTCGACGATCCATGTGCTTCATGACTACTCTCCCAGCGCGCTTTGTCTGCTCGCGCTGTGAGTCGCAAGATAGGGCCGGGTCTGAATTCGAGCAAATCCTGAAGCGGAGCCTCACACCCAAAAAGGGCGGTTTTGAGTCTATTTAGAGGGCGCGTTGGAGCCGTCGAACAAACTGGGAGCAAAAGACCCTTCACTGCAAAGGACGGGGCGCACTGGATGTAAGTGGTTGTCTTTCGAGACGATTAACGTAACCGGGATGCTCTCATTCCGGCCATGGAAGCATTGGTTTGACTCTTTGCCGTCTCACTCATGTGCGCGATTTTATGAGATGGCAATTGTTTGATTATTTGCCGTCTGACTAGCCAGGCAGATTGCTTCAGAGTCGCCCGTCATCCGCCAAGTATAGATGCCAAGTAGGAGATCACTTCCCATAGGCTTCCCGTTATTGATCGGCACGGTTTCGTCGAAGCCTCTTCCTGCAGAATAAACGGGCATGCACCTTTCATGCGACGAGATGCCGTCGCTACGAGAAAACGTGATGCCATGCCGACTTATCAGGACAAATCTAGCATTCAAATTCCAAATTCAACTGCCTGGCGCTAACTGTGAGTCTTCCTGCCGACTCCGTTATGTCCAGTACTACCGGTTGCAGCAAAGGCCTGTGATTGGAATCCATCAGCGTGATCTCCGCCCTGCCGGGATAGCCGTTGTTCAGCTCCAGATCGCGGTCACGCAACCTTCCAGCTGCGTCGTGGGCCTTCCACATCACGCGAGGCTTCGTTGTCTTACCTCCTCGGCACACAAGCACCGATCCACCGCGGCCATTCGGGATGAGATCGAACGTGTCATTTGGGTGTCCGACCCACTGGGCAGAAGAAAAGCCGGTACCAATCTCCTTGCCGTTCCGGTCGAAGAGCTTCAGATGGGCTCGCACGGCATGTACAGGCGCCACATCCTCGCCGTAGATGGCTTCATTCCTGAAACGAGCGACAAGGCCGATCATGTCACCTGTGCTAACACCTTCCACCTCGCTAAAGGAGTGCTTCCCATCCGTTCGGTCGCTGAACCCGGGGCCGGAATAAGCGAGCTTCACGACCTCCGCATTGAGGAACCCAATGTTGTGCTTTCGTTCCTTCTGCGGCGCCGCACGGTTCGAAGGTGTGATCGTCATCCTGCGCCGGTTGTTATTCCAGTTGATTTGGAAGTGTTCCTCTTCCGTCTTTGCTCCCCATTTGTAGCGGACCACGACCGGGTAGGAGACTTCCGGCTTGCCCAGGTGCTGCGCGTCGTACACGAACGACATCATTACAAACGAAGGTTTGTCGGCGTGTCTCGGCACGCCATCGTCGTTCGTCATCACATGAAAGTGAACCGTTGCATCTGGCTTCGTCGGTCCGATGAATGGAACAGCCTCGAATCGCAGCGATACCTTGTTGAAGCCTTCGAAGTTGATCGGGGCGATTTCGAGGTATTGGGCGGCATCACCGCCCAGATGGTGCAACGTAAAGACGTCGCCCTTCCATTGGTTGTAGTGGCCCTCGACTGCCGACAGCATGATCCGTGGCCGGTTCCCACTGGTCTGCGTTGCCGGTTGCTCCGGCATGATTGTTGCAGGGCTTACAGGGTGTGTCGGCTTCGGGTCGTCGGACGGCGGCACTTGGCGAATGCTAAAGGGGCCATTGGAACTCAGGATGGCGTATGGCCTCTGTGCTCCTTGAATCGTGGTGTTGCCACGGATGTAGGCAGGAACTGCAACCGCAAGATAGTTCTTCAACGAGTCGCCAGTGATAAACCTGTCTCGATCGATGGCGCCTTCAGCATCTCCCTGAAGCGCCTGAATCAGGTGGTACGTCCAGATGCCGTGCATCAAGGCATCGCTGGGGTAGGCCTTCTCGTTCGGTGAGCATGCAAAGAACGCTGCAGCGTGATCGGTCGATTGCACGAGTGCTTCGAACTCACCTGGCGTCAGATCGCTGACGATGTCCCTCGCCTGTACAAGACTGGTTTTGAGATCGGCTGCGCACGCGTCGATGAAGACAAGGCTGTCGACGCCCTGCTGATCCTTGAGGGGCTTCAAGAGTACCTCTTCCAGCGAGACAGTCGTTCCGGCCAAATTGCCGGGGTGGGTGTCCCATGTTGTCAGACGATTGGTTCCGTTGGTGTAGAAGCCGTGACCGGCATAGAAGAAGATAAATCGATCGCCGGGAGACAGTTGGCGAATGATATAAGGGAGGTCGTTCTCGAACACCGACTTAGTAGCTTCGGAATCGAGCCAAACAGTGATGTTCTCGGCGGGCACTCCCAGGTCTTGAACGAGGACGTCTTTCATCGCAGCCGCATCAGCCTGGGCGAATTGGACCGAGTTGATGCCTTGCTTCTGGCAGGTCTCGATCCCGATCAAGACGGCGTGTGTCGCTCCCACTGAAACGCATCCCCCTATGCTCTGCGCTTGCCCATCTCAATATTATAGAGGCCAGGAAACGAAACACCGCGAGTTGCAGAGGGTTTCGCAGGTTCAATCCCTATAAACGCGCACGGAGTCCGCGAAGCCGACTTGTCGGGGCAATCTTCCAGAAGAGCGTTTCTGGATGGTGTCGACGTGGTAGATTCGTGAAGGGAGTCAAGGAAGACACAGAAAAAATGCATCTTTTTGAGAATTCCGCGCTACCGTGCGGCGACAGAACAAAACGGCATATCGAATCATCCTATGCCTATTGGCGGGACAGCGAACGGGGATCGATGATCGCTATACGCCAATTGCTTGAATCCTGGTTTGCTGAGATTCCGACAGCTCAACAACTCGACTTGCAGCAGCGATTCCGGTCTCCAATTGAGAGACAACATAAGTCTGCTCTCTTCGAACTGTTCTTGCATCACTTCATCTTGCGGTGTGGCTTCCAAGTTGAATTTCATCCCGATATCGAGGGCGTAAACACCCACCCCGACTTTTTAGTGAACAGAAACGGGCAAGCACTTTTCTATCTGGAAGCCATCGCGGTGAGTGACTCGACACAACAAGAAGCTGAGAACAAACGGATCGCTCAGGTCTATGACACTTTGAACACGTTGAATTCACCGGACTTTTATCTTGGTGTTCGAGTGGACGGAGCTCCCGATACGCCGCCCGCAGGGGCAAAGCTGCGGCGCGATTTGGAACGTTGGCTCTCTGGGCTCGATTGGGAGACAGTCCAATGCACCTACTCGGACGAACGGTATGACAGGATTCCCAGTTACAAATGGTGTCATGAAGGTTGGGAAGTCCTGTTTGAACCAATCCCCAAAAGCGAAGCCGCTCGCGGCACTCAAGCGGTACAGTCGATCGGTCTGACCATGCCGATGCACGCGATGCAATTAAATCTCGACAGGGAGATTAAAGAGGCTGTCATCACAAAAGACCGATACGGAAATGTCAAATTGCCCTTTGTCGTTGCGGTTCAAGTGATTCACGACTTTGCCATCAAAAAGATTGACGTAATGGATGGTCTTCTCGGGGCGGTACTCGATTTGAGCTGCAATCGCCGGCCTCAAGCCCCTCGTGACCCCAGCGGTGCATGGTTTTCACCGCAAGGTCCGAAACACACCAACATCAGTGCTGTGTTAGCCTGGCCAACACTCGAACCATGGAAATTCACGGCCGTTGAGCCCATCATGGTGCACCATCCCTGCGCGGCCCATCCGCTGCCGGGCGATGCTCTCCCGATAACGCAGTACATTGTCGATCAAGAAAGACGCGCACTGGTAGAACAAACGGCTTCGTCGATGGAGAACATCTTGGGCCTTTCTCCGAATTGGGTGCCTGAAGATTGATCCATCCGGCACTGCCCGCTATGAGCCGGCCGTCTAGGGCGCATGCCAATTGATAGCAACCTTCGCTCATAACTAGCGAGAATTCGCCTCGAATTGCTCTACTGGCTAGGCGCGTCAATAGTGATCGAGATGGCAGCGGAAATAGGTCCTCCACGCAGGCTGAACACCCGAAATAGGCCTGGATCGTGAAGCGGATTCGTACCGCCTACGTAACCTTCTTTGCAGCCCATCACCATGTCAGCAACGAAGTTGTGGAGGGTCCAGAAGTCGGATGCCATGGGGTTTCCGGCAGCATCTCGGAACGACGGATGTTGGGAATCCTTAAGATGACCGAGCTTACCATTCAGCGTCTCGGCCTTGATGACGCGGCACCCAACCTTCAGTTCGGGTACCTTTTCGTTGCCGCTTGCAGCGGGAAGTTCGACACTGAATGGAAGGGTTAAAGGGTTGTAGAGGAGATAGTGGACGGGGATTCCGTGTTCTTCGGAGTATTTGAGAATGCCCTCGTACTGGTTGTTCCGATATGCAAGAGCACGATACTTCGACTCCTCTGAGAAGTTGAAGGTGCGGGGCTTGATTTGGGACTTGTACTCGCTGTCCGAGGCCAGTAGTCGACCGAAGCCCGTTTCGTAGTCCATCGGGTGCATGTCAACGGCGTTCTCGATCTCGTCAGGATACAGCCGCTTGGATTGAAGGAGGGCGATTTTCGTTCCGAGCATCTCACCTTTGCGACGGAAGACAACAAGAATACCTAGGTCCGCTATTTCCCAATGACCCCAGTAGCGACCGCCGAGAAAGTGGGTATCGAGGTTCACTATCCAATCCGACGGAAACCTGAACGGCGCCCCGAACTCTGAAAGGTGTGCAATTAGTGAATGGTCGAGCGTCGTTTCAAAGATATTCGGGATTCGCGAAAGAGTCGCTGAACTCCTTGCATTCACCTGGGAGAAAACACTACGAACCCAGTCAACGATGCCCGGCGGAATGTCTAAAGGCGAAGGCACTTGGGTTATTGTATCCGCACACACAGCTTGATGTACCTCAGGCACGCCGGAAACGGGCTTGAGAGTAGACAAGCCCGGGCCGGGCCGGAACTCCTCTTCTGGGAGATTAGTAATGAAAACCGCCCCAGTGTCTTGTAACCACAACGCACCTGGGCACCACCGGCACGGTTCGAGTTCTTGCCGTCTGACTAAAGACGCGGATTTTATCAGATGGCAATTGTTTGTGTTCTTGCCATCTGATAGTGCATTCAACGCCGCTGGGAAACGGTGATTTTCGCTTTTTCGAGCTTCTTTGGCCGCCTCCAGTTCGTACGGCCATGCGTTCTCAAAAAGAGCGACCCGCTGCCGGGTCGCTCACAATTGTCTCTAACTGTCGTTGCTGAGTCAGCTATTGATTTGAACTCACTGCGGGGACACCCTGATTTAGCTCGCGCTGCAATTGCAACAGCTCACGCAACTCTGTGTTCGGCGGTTTCGAATTCGTTGGAACTCCCGAAATGCCGGCGTCTCCTCTCGCCGTGGTTATGGTCTTGGTCGTCTTCTCGAGCACCACGTAGATTTCCGTATTCGCTGGCACGGAAACCACCACGTGCTCCGTGATGGCCAACCGCCCAACTTCTTCATCCGATGCTTGGCCGATATTGTTGCTGACTCGTTCGCGCAAAAGATCTGATTCACTCAGCGGCTGGTTCAGACTGCCTCTTCCAACAAGGGTCGCCGCAATCTCGCCCACGCCTGCAAATGAGCGCAACAGGATGTTCTTTCCCGTGTGCGTGCCTTCCACCTTGCCTTTCAACGGCCGAAGCGAAAGGTCCGTGGCGGCGGCGTCCATACTGACACTCGATCCGTCCGGCAACAGCATAGAATCAAAGCGCACCGCGACGTATCCGGTGCGGTCCGCACCTTGCAGGCGTCCGAAGACCTTCGCTCCTGCGGGCACCACAATTTCTCCATCCTGCTCATAGTTGTATTCAATCACCGCTACCACCGGCGTTTGCACCGCGGTATTCACGGCCGATTCCAGCCGGGCGCGCAACTTGGTTCCCGGAGATAACCCAATGCCAAGATCGCCAATCAATGAGCTAGGTTCGGTTCTCGCGGCCTGCGTCGAGGCCGAGTTGTTATTCCGCACGAAAACCAGCGACGCCTTGTCCATCGCATCACGCTCGCTCTTTGTGCTGGCGACATCGGTGGGTACTGACGCATTCTCATCCGTGGAGGTCGCGGCTCCCGCGCCTGGCTGGTAAGGCGTAGCCTCCCATCCGTGGTTGTCAAACGGCGCAACGTCTGCCAAGTTCGCCATTCCGCTGCGTACTGGCTGCTGTTTGGCTGTGCGGCCAATGCGGTCGGGATGCACGGGGTTTCCGTCGCTCTCTGGTTCACCGCTGCGACCCATTTCCATGAGAGGAACGACGCTTCCGGTTCCCGTTGCGGAATGCTCGGTCGGCTGAGAGGCCTTTCCCATATTGACGCCGGTGCCGACGCCACTTCTCACTGATGACGACGGCCTTTTCGAAAAACGGCCCACAACAAACAAGACCAACACCAATGCCACAAGCGAGCCCACCATCACAACCCGGGCACTTTCGTTCAGCGTCGGCTTCTGCTTTTCGTCTTTCGGCGCGTAGGGTGGTTTGTTGTCGGGTGTCGCTGGGGTTTCGACTCCCGCATCAATCATCGGCGCCTCTGGCTTCGACTCTGCAACCGCAAAAATGCCTTTTCTACCGTTGTTGTCTACTGCCTTCACTGTGCACCTCCTTGACTGGCGGGCGTAAACGACAAGGACAACACCACCGGGTGGTCCACCTGGGCAGATTCCGCCACCTGCAGCAAGAGCCTTTCATCGGCCTCCTTGAACGTTGGCCGCTCAAAGACCGCCACGCCATCAGCACGCTCTCCTGGTCCGAGGCGGCGTGAGGTCAGGCGGTATTCGACAATCGGCACCGGTTCGGCCTTAATCTGTTTGCTGCCGCGTTTGCCGCTCAGTTCGATCTGTGGCGGCAGCACTTCAATCGCGGTCCGTGAATGATTGAGCACCGAGAAACAGACGATTGTCCGGTGATCTTGCTCAATAGACTCTCCAACCGCGACCTGCAATTGGTTCCCCTGCCACGCGGGTGCGGCAATCGCCTTTTGCCGGCCGAGCTCCTGGTCAATCACCTCTGCCCCCTCCGTCTGCGCGGGAACGGCGGCTATCGGATTCTGCGAGAGCGAGCGCGTCTCCAGGACCAGGAAGCTGCTTCCGGGTGACGGGCCAATCAGGGCGCTCTGCGGGCGGCGGTATTCAACAAAGAAATCCACCCGCGAATGGGCCGCGCCCTTGCCTTCGCTGACCAGGTGCAGGTTGATCTCCTGCCCGGAGCGAGTCGTGATCAGGGCATTGCTAGCTGCTGCCTGGCTGATAATGGGTTTAATGAAAACCAATCGCGGCTCGTTTTCCGAATGCTCTGCCTTGAAGCTGGCCGGATTGCCAACCACGACCGAGTTGACTTCCTCTGGAAGATGCACAGAAGTCGTGTAGCCGGGACTGAGGTGAATCACGGCAACTGAGCCGTCCTCAACCGTCAAGGTCATGACTTGCGGATCCACGTTGCTGGTTTGTGCTGTGGCGAACCCGCACCCCAGCACGAAATAGAAAACTAAAAACAACTGCACTCTCATTTGTTTCTCCTTGGAGTGCGCGCTATGGTTGCACTCCGAAACTTCTGATTCTCAACTCGTGCGCGAACACTCGACACGTAGCCCAACACGGCAGGATTGGAATACCTCAGACCCCGGCGCTCAATGGCACGCTCGCCGGCGTAATAAGCGGCTGCTACCAACCGCAGATCGCCGTGAAATTGCTTCATTAACCAGGCCAGATACCGAACGCCTCCTGACACGTTCTGCTTCACGCTGCACCGATCCCGAACGCCTAGTTGCCGCGCCGTCTCGGGCATGAGTTGCATCAGGCCCACGGCGCCCTTGCGCGATACGGCGCATGGTTGCCATCCCGATTCCTGCTCGATAATCGAGCGCACGAAATCAACCGGAACACCGTAGTGTTGTGCATAGGTTCGAACGTAGTATTCCGCTTCTTGTCTGGCTTGTTGGGGCGTGTCTGCCCAGCAGCTGAGAGAAGTAAAAGCCAATACGAGTAGAGCCATTCGTGTCATCGGACTTCTGTGACCTCCGCACTGTATTGCTCCGCGTCATAAACCAAGCTGGCAAAGCCATCTCTCAGCAAGAGCTTTCTGCGGTCGGCTTCCGTTTTCGCTAGCAGCGGCAGCAGGATGTCCCGCATTTCCGGCGTGATGCGCTCCTTGCCCAGTGTGTGCAGGGCCTGGGCCAGATCAAGCATCTCCGAGATGGACGGCGGCTTCTCCAGGCTCCAACCCCGCAGCGCCATCGCCAAGCCCGCCATTCCGCGATGGAACGCGAGCGGCGCATTTGGGGTTCGCAATTGCAGAATCGTCGCTTCCCGCTCGGGTGTGGGGTGCTCAATTCTCAGGTAGAAACTTCTTCGCCTCAGGGGATCGCCCAGGCGCCGCTCCTCGTTCGAGGTCAAAACCACGAATGGAATGGTCCGCGCCTTGATCGTGCCAAGCTTGGGAATGCTGAGCCGCCACACGCTTAGCAGCTCTAACAACGTTGCCTCGAATGCTTGGCCAACCTTGTCGAGCTCGTCGATGAGCAGAACGCAGCGCTTTTCATACTGGAGGGCACGAAGCAGCGGGCCGGCGCTGAAGAATTGCTCGCTATGAATCTCCTGCTTGACCGTTTCCCAATTGAGATTGCCCGATTTCGATAGCAATTCGACCCAGAGCCGTTGCAGAGATTCGTCGAACTTGCCGATGGCCTTCTCTTCGTTGATCCCTTCATAGCATTGCAAACGCTCAACTTCGGCTCCTGTTGCTTTTGCAACGGCGTAGGCCAGTTCGGTCTTGCCGCTGCCCGGCGGGCCTTCCAGCAAGACCGGTTTCTGCAGCTTTGCCGCCAGGAAAACCGAGGTCGTGGCCACTTCATCGGTGATGTAACCAACTGAAGTCAGAGCTTCTTGGGTATCTTGGATGGACGAAAACACACTTATCTCCCGCGCTCGGCACCCTAGTTTGAGTGATCGAGCAGCCAGAAGCTAAGCCAGAATCAAATTTCGGTCAAATCGTCCCCCGGTTTGACCGAAAAACGAAGCCGGGTTACAACTGTCGGCTGAGGGTTCAAGTATGAAGTCGAACGCGCTAAGGAGTACGCTGCCGCAACAATCGCAAGACGGGTTGGACGACCGGGGGGCTGGTCCCCCGGCAATTCCGCGAAACGGATTCGAGCCCGGGTCTGTACGTCCCCCACATTCAACCAACCAGCCAGGGCCGCAATCGTTGTGGACGTATACGGAAGAGCAGGTCTCGGAGATTCTTCAGGTGTCCATTTCTCAGCTACGAAAGTGGCGCATGAAAAAGAATCAAAGCAAAAGACAGGGGCCACCCTTCAGAAAAATCGGGCGCCTGGTTCGTTATCCCGAAGAGGGGCTCAGCGAGTACATAAACGGCAAATAACCCGGATCACGTCTCCGATTTCAACAACTTGGGCTTGAGCTGTTTCTCACTTTCGGCGGATGCGGTTTGGGCTGCTGCGAGTAGCTCCACCTGCTCCGATTCGATCAATTGCTTGGCTCGCTCGAGAGCACGATTCTGCACATGCACGTATTCTAATGACGTTTCCCGGTCCATGTGCCCTTGTTGCGCCATCATTACTTCCAAGGGCACACCCGCCTCAGCGCCCAAGGTTCGGAATGTATGACGAAGGTCATGGAAACGAAAACCGGCCATGCCGCATTTCTCCATGAGTTTCCTCCACGATCTGACCCAGCTAGTCATCGGTCTATTTACATCGAACTTCCTTTTCATGTCTCTGGGGGAGTTCGATTTGCAAAGCCTCAGGGGCAAGAGATAATGCTGCGACTCGGTGGCGCCTAACGCTTGTGCGCGAAGCAGCAAGTTGCGTAGTCCCCATTCCGCCAGCGCCATCAACCTCGGCTCTCGCTCTTTGCGGTTCTTCGCGATTTCCCTTACGATGCGAACTTTACCCTCATTGAGGTCGATATCTTTAAGCTGAAGGTTTCTGATTTCGCCGCCACGGCACCCGGTACCTATGGCAACAGCGGCGCAGTACATTGCTAGCTGCCAATAGTCATTTGCCAAAGCAGTGGTAATCAGGGTCTTGATCTGATCCTTGTTCGCTACTTTGCCAGCACGTTGCTTCATCTCGCGCAGCGGTTGGTATCCAGCGCTCAGCTCTCCATTCCAGCAGCCCGCGTACGTCATCACGCATCGCAGGAGGAACATCTCATAGTTCACGGTTCGACCGGTTACGGGTTGACGCATGGTCCGGCTGACGTGTTTTCTGCGCCTCTTTTGGTATTCGCGTATATGGGCAAGCGTAATTGCATTCACGCGAAAGTCGGAGGCAAAGAATTTCTCGACCGGCTTGAATATCCTCTTTTCGCGCGCCACCGTCGAATCTGAGCTACTGGCTGTCTTCCAATTGAAGTACTCTTCTGCAACCCTCTTTAGCGGCCACTTGCTCATCTCAGCCGATGCAGACTTGATCTCCTCAAGGTTCTGCTTCTGCTTTTCCATGAATTCTTGTCTGAATGCAAACGCGCGAGCCGGATCGTGAGTCCCGGTGGATTGTCGGTGTTGTTTTCCGCGGTTATCGCGCCAGTTGAACCAGATGAAGGGAGAATCTGATTTCCAATGCAGGCCGCGAGGGAGTCGAGGTCTCTTGTTCTTCACAGTTGCTGTATTTCCCATGGATCGGAAATTCAGTCAAACCGCGCCCTCGCTCTTTCGGCAGGGGTTCCAAACAAGCATCCGAGGCACCCAGAACGGCCTGGCGTGACGCTGATTTAGGGATCGCAAGTTCCTGCGTTGTCACGCGTTGTCACACCTGTTCCGGCGTATTCCCGAAACAAATGGTGCCGATTTTTGGTACCGGTCGCCTATTTTGGAGGGAATCGCAGATCGCAAGCTATTGATTCTAAATTGGCTGCCCCCCAGGGATTCGAACCCCGATATGCTGATCCAGAGTCAGCTGTCCTACCATTGAACGAGGGGGCAGTACGAGCAGGGCAAGTCGTGCAGCAATTTTGATTGTATGCGCGCCTCGATGGCCGGTCAACCGGCCCTCGCCGGTTTAAAACTCTGTTTCTGCGGGTTCGGCGTTTCCCTCTTTGCTCTTCACGCGGACAACCACAATCTTGGAAAACCCTTCCTCAAAAGTCGGCGGACGCAGCTTGGCGGCCATGCGGCGCATGATGTCTTCAGAAACCATGCGTTCGCGGCGGCTGTTGCGCTCCAGGCACACCTCGAGCGGGACATCGAAAAAAACGGCCTGCACCTCGTAGCCCAACTGGCGGGCCATCTGGATCCACTGCCGCCGCTCCCGTGGAGAAAGATTGGTGGCATCCACATAGTTCCAGGGCATGCGCGCGATCAGGCGGGCGCGCAACAGTGAGCGCAGAGTAGAAAACACCAGGCTCTGGTAGCGTTGCTCGGTAATGTCATCAAAAAGAATACTGCGCAGCATATCGCTGCTGAGCGGAGCTACGCCCCGGCGCTTGAACCAGGTAGTTTTGCCCGATCCCGGCAGTCCGATGGCCAGAACCACAACCCCTTTGGGAGCGCGAGGCGCTTTGTTTGGCGGATGTCCGGTTGCCAAAGAAGGCGGCGCCGGCGGAGACGAAGGCGACTCGGGCTGCGTCTCCATGTGGATCTTTGGCGCACGCTCCTCTGAGCCGCTCTCTGCCTGTGCTTCCTCGTCCAAATATGAGGGTTGCAGTGCGCTTTGGCCTGGGTTCAGCGGCTGGCCCACCCTGCCGGTAGATTCCGACTCTTGCGTGGGTGCAGCCTTCTTCTTACTACGGCGAAAACGGTTCCATTTACCCATGTAAAGGTTTGTGTAACACAAAAATGCTCCTCTGGGCAATCAATACTGTTGCGGATGTCCCGCCTGTGTAAACCGGAATTTTAACCGTCCTTGCCAGCCGGCCGGAAGCGCAAGGCACAGCCGCTTTTGTCTTCCTTCGTGTCCTTTGTGGTGAAACATCCGCCCGCCGTGTTACGATTTTAAGTTTACCTAAGCATTCTGATCGATCCATAGATACACTACATTTTCCGGGAGGAAGGAATGGCAGTTAAAGTTGGCATTAATGGCTTCGGCCGCATTGGACGCAACATCTTACGTACGGCCCTGCAAGACAATAACCTGGAGTTCGTCGCGGTCAACGACCTCACCGATCCGCGCACCCTGGCTCACCTGCTGAAATATGACTCCATCCTCGGCAACCTGAAGAACGATATTAAAGCCGAGAGTGACAGCATCAGCATTGATGGCCGCAAGATCCGCGTTTTTGCGGAAAAAGACCCAGCCAAGCTGGATTGGGCCTCCGTGGGCGCCCAGGTAGTAGTGGAATCCACCGGCAGATTCACCAATGGCGAGGAAGCCCGCAAGCATCTGCGCGGCCCGGTGAAAAAAGTCATCATCTCCGCCCCCGCCACCAACGAAGACGTCACCATTGTGATGGGCGTCAACGAAGGCGCCTACGATCCGGCCAAGCATCACATCCTCTCCAATGCTTCCTGTACCACAAACTGTCTGGCTCCGGTTGCCAAGGTGGTGCACGACAACTTCAAGATCAAGAACGGCACCATGACCACCATCCACTCCTACACCAACGACCAGGTGATTCTTGATTTTCCGCATAAAGACCTGCGGCGCGCGCGCGCGGCTGCTCTCTCCATGATCCCGACCAGCACGGGCGCGGCCAAGGCCATCTACCTGGTGATCCCCGAGATGAAAGGCAAGCTCGATGGCTTTGCCATGCGCGTGCCCACGCCCAACGTCTCCGTCGTGGACTTGGTTGTCTTCGTGGAAAAGAAGACCTCGGTGGAAGAAGTCAACGCCGCGTTGAAGCAGGCTTCTGAGGCCGGCCCGTTGAAGGGATACCTCGGATACGAGACCGCGGAGCTGGTCTCCTCCGACTATAAGGGCGACTCCCGCTCTTCCATCGTCGATGCTCCCATGACGCGCGTCGTGGATGGCAACTGCGTGAAGGTGATCGCGTGGTACGACAACGAGTGGGGATACTCCTGCCGCGTGCGCGACCTGATCAAATACATCAGCGCGAAAGGAATCTAACCACAAAGGACACGAAGGACACAAAGGTGTGGATCATTGGGTAGTTGGCGATCTTAGATTGCCTCTATTGTTTTCCTTTGTGTTCCTTTGTGCCCTCTGGGGTTAAACAAATCTATGGCGAAGCTTTCGATCAAAGATCTGAACCTGGAAAACAAGCGTGTATTCGTACGCGTAGACTTCAACGTGCCTCTTTCAGAAGATGGCCGCGTAACCGACGATACCCGCATCGCTGAAACCCTGCCTACCATCGAGTACGCCTTGCGTCACAAGGCAAAGCTGATTCTCGCTTCGCACCTGGGGCGTCCGAAAGGCAAACCCAACCCCAAGATGAGCCTGAAGCCTGTGGCCGAGCGCCTGCGCATGCTGATTGACCGCGACCTCGGCCTCGACGAGAACGTCGGCTTCTGCCCTGATTGCGTCGGCGTCGAGGCGCAGGAGATGGCCACCAAACTGGAGTCCGGCCAGACCCTGCTGCTCGAAAATCTTCGCTTCCACGCCGAAGAAGAGGCCAACGATGCGGCCTTCGCCGAACAACTGGCTAGCCTGGCCGATTACTACGTCAACGACGCTTTTGGCTCAGCGCATCGGGCGCACGCTTCCACGGCGGGAATTACCAAGTTCGTGCAAAAATCCGCCGCCGGCCTGCTGATGGAAAAAGAGTTGGAATATCTGGGCCGGGCATTGCAGAATCCGCAGCGGCCGTTTGTCGCCATTCTGGGCGGAGCCAAAGTCTCCGACAAAATTGGCGTGATCCAGAACCTCATGACCAAAGTAGATGCCCTGCTCATTGGCGGTGCCATGGCCTACACCTTCTTTAAGGCCTCCGGGCGGCAAGTGGGCAAATCCCTGGTGGAAGACGACAAGCTTGAGCTCGCGAAACAACTGCTGGAACAGGCAAAGTCCAAGAACATAAAATTCCTTTTGCCGGTCGATGATGTGATCGCGCCAAAGATCGAACACGGTACCAGGACTTCCACGCTCACAGCTTCGCAACCGATCCCGCCCGATCAGATGGGATTGGATATCGGCCCGCAGACCATCAAGCTGTACGCCGATGAAATCGCCAGGGCCAAAACCATCGTCTGGAATGGACCCATGGGTGTCTTCGAGACGCCGCCCTTCGATACCGGCACCGTTGCTATTGCCAAGGCTGTTGCCGGCAACTCCGGTGCGACCTCCATCGTAGGCGGAGGCGATTCGGTGGCGGCTGTCCATGCCGCCGGCGTGAGCGAGAAGATCACCCACATCTCCACCGGTGGTGGCGCCTCGCTGGAATTTCTCGAAGGCCAGAAGCTGCCCGGGGTCGAGGCCCTCACGGATAAGTAGCAAGCGTTTTGTTTTGTGTTAGTGGAGAGAACGATCAAGAGTCTGTTGGAAGAAACATGGCATCTTGAAGGATAAACAACCCCGAAAGGGGTGACGCGTTATAGCCCAGCGCTTCCAGCGCTGGGGATCGTAAACAAGCGGTCCAGTCCCGTAAGGGACGACGCTCTACCTTCGAGTTCTCACACAGACCCCTTACCCTGAAGGCTTCGAGGCTCTGATGGCTGACGAGAACACATTCCGCGTCATCGTACCGCCAGGAAAGACAATCCTCCTGCTCCGGGGAGATATTACGCGCGCAAAGACCGACGCCATCGTGAACGCGGCCAACTCATCGCTCCTGGGCGGCGGCGGGGTTGACGGTGCTATCCATCGCGCCGGCGGCCCGGCGATTCTCGAAGAGTGCAAAAATATCCGCAACGCGCAAGGTTCCTTGCCTACGGGGAAAGCCGTGGCCACAACTGGCGGCAAATTGAACGCCCGCCATGTGATTCATACCGTCGGCCCGGTCTGGAATGGCGGCAGCAGGAACGAGGCTGAGTTACTGCAAAGCTGTTACCGGGAATCGCTCATGTTGGCTGAAAAGCTGGCGCTGCGAACCGTTTCCTTCCCATCGATTTCAACGGGGGCCTTCGGTTATCCGGTGGAAAAAGCGGCGGTTGTGGCCTTATCTGCGGTGACCGAGGTCCTGGCGCATCTCAATTCAGTTTCTGAAGCGCATTTTGTTTTGTTTGATGGAGATTCGTTTGCGGCATACCGCGAGGCCGCCAGCGCTCTTCTTGCCTCTGGCAAATTTCCCAGAATTGGAATTGACAATGACACACATGAGTAAAATTTCTAAACAGTTGAATCTTTCATGAGCCGAAAAAAACTAATTGCCGCCAACTGGAAGATGTACAAGACACCCGAGCAGGCGCAGGCCTTCATCGGCGCCTTTTTGCCGCACGTGCATGGGCACGCGCGCGATGAGATTGTCATCTGCCCGCCTTATATATGCATTCCGGCCGTCGCCGAGCTGGTGCGCGATACCAACGTCGGCGTTGGCGGCCAGAATATGTACTGGGAAAAAGAAGGAGCCTACACCGGCGAAATCTCGGCCTCCATGTTGCTGGCTGCCGGCTGTACCCACGTCATCATAGGCCACTCCGAACGCCGCCAATATTTTGGCGAGACCGATGACACCGTGAACCGCAAGCTGAAGGCCGCGCTGGCTGCCGGGCTTACCGCCATCGTCTGCATCGGTGAGGTTTTGCAGGAGCGCGAGGCCGGCATCACCAACGAAGTTGTGTGCCGCCAGTGCGGAGGCGCTCTGCACGGAATTTCAGGCGACCAGGTCGCACGGTTCGCAATAGCTTACGAGCCCGTCTGGGCCATCGGCACCGGCAAGACGGCAACGCCCGAAATTGCTGCCGACGCGCATCGCGTGATCCGCAAGCAGGCCGCCTTGGCCCTGGGCGAGGATGCCGCCCAAAAGCTTCGTATTCTGTACGGGGGCAGCATCAAGCCCGAGAACGCCAAGGCCCTGATGTCGCAGGAAGAAATTGACGGTGGTTTGGTAGGCGGAGCCAGCCTCGATCCCAAGTCCTTCGCCGCGATCGTCAAATGGTAAGGACTCGAAACTGTCCTCAATAGGGCAGGGGGCTGGCCAGGTTGAGCTACTTTTTCTGCTCCAGGTTCAAGCTGATGGGCTCATCGTCATCAAATTCGTAAGGGTCGAGTTCAAGCATGCTGGTGCCAGGATCTTCCGGCTTGTAATGGACGACAACCGCTGTACCCTCGGGCATGTGCTCAAGCAAAAAACTTTCTGCCTGCTGTTTTTGTTTGAAAGACTTGAGGCGGTAAGTTCCGCGATGGCTCGTGCCGTTCACTACATACTCGTAGGTAATCTCTGCATCATAGTCGACGCTCCGATCGTTATACGATGTTTTCACCTGCCCTGGGCCGATGGTCTTGCCATCCACGGTGGGCCAATCATCGCTGCCCCGGAATTTGAGAACGAGAATGACAAAACGGATGATTCCGTAAGCCAGCCCTAGAACAAATGTCCCCCAGATGACAATTCTGAACAGGTCAAAGAAGTTATCGAACCGAGGCAGCAACCCGGCGGCCATAGGATCTCCTTCAGGGATAATTAGAGCTGATATGCTCCTGCTATAATAGTGGCTTGGCTTTATCCTCAGAAGAAGTATCTGCGGAAGTGGTGGAACTGGCAGACACACCATCTTGAGGGGGTGGCGCCGAAAGGCGTGGGGGTTCAAATCCCCCCTTCCGCACCACAAAATTTCAGAGTAAAGGTTCAAGAGTTTATGCTGGGTTATTATCTCGTTTTAATCGTGCACGTTATTGTTTGTCTCTTTCTCATCATTGTTGTGCTTCTGCAGAGCGCGCAGAGCGGCGACCTGGCGGCGGCCTTTGGCGGCCAGGGCAGCCAGACTGCCTTCGGACCGCGCGGCGCAGCTACCCTCATGACCAAGCTGACCACATGGTGCGCCATCATCTTCATGCTGACCTCGATTACGCTGTCTATCATGAGCAGCAAAAGGATCGGCGGCAACGGCTCCGTGATCTCCCAGAAGCCCGCTGCTCAGCAATCGCAGCCGCCGGTAAAGAAGTAGCCTGGCAATCGTTTTTGTAGAAAGAGCGCGGGCCATGCAGCCCGCGTTTTTTTATTGCAGTGCTATCCCGCATTAGAGACGCTTATGATCCATGAAATTTTCCCCGTAGGTCCGTTGCAGTGCAATTGCTCGGTTGTAGGGGACGAGACCACGCACGAAGCCATGGTCATCGATCCTGGTGATGAGATCGAGCGTGTCCTTGAGGTGGTGAAGCGGCGCGGCCTGGCAATCAAGCAGATCGTAGTGACGCACGCGCACATTGACCACGTAGGCGGAGCCATGAAGCTCAAGCATGCAACCGGAGCCCCCATCCTGTTAAACCAGAACGACGCCGCTCTGCTTAAAATGCTCGACGTGCAGGCTGCATGGCTGGGGATGGCCGCTCCTGAAAAGACACACATTGACCAGGACCTTGCTGACGGCGATTCGCTCAAAACGGGGAACGTAGCCGCGACAGTGCTGCACACACCAGGACATACTGAGGGAAGCGTCTGCCTTTATTTTTCCGCTGAGAAAAAACTGATTGCCGGGGATACCTTGTTTGCCGGCAGCATCGGACGCACCGACCTTCCCGGCGGCTCATTTCAGAAAATCATGGACTCCCTGCACCACCGCGTGCTGGCCTTGCCCGATGAGACACTGGTCGTCCCCGGACACGGCCCGATGACCACGATAGGCGAGGAGCGGGCAAGCAATCCATTTTTACAAAAATAGTGTTAGAGAATGTTTCATTACCCATCTTGGTTTCCCTTTGCACCCGAAGAATAAACCACTTCCGCATTTGGCTTCTGGAGAGCTTGCCCAAGGAACCTCGGGACAATACAGGTACGGAAAAACGAACTGCTCTAGCTGGTGCTCTTGAACACCTGAATGATCTTGGGTGAAACCATCTTCTCCGGAGGGTTGAACCCCGGGGTCTTTTTGGCCATACGAAAATCGGCTTCAGCCTCGGAGTAGAGTTTTTTCTCGTCCGGTTTTTCGCCGCCCAGATAGTAGCGGGTCAGTTTGGAGGCGGCGCGATAGAAGTAAGCCAGCGCGGCCTTGGCGCCGTTCAGTTCAATGTAGTCCTTGATGTGGACCTCGGCGTCTTCGTAAGCGCCATTATAAAATTCGCCGATACCATTGGCCAGCATTCTGTCGGCATCGGCGCTGGCAACCGCGTTGGAATCTTTGGGTAGCGAATCCAGCCCGGCTTTCGCAGCCGCGTTGCCCGGGTTTTCCGCCAGAATTGCGATGTATTTTCCCTTGGCGGTCCCGATATCGCCTTTCTTCTTGGCAGCCTCGGCTTCTCGCATCAACTTATCAACATCAAGTTTGGGACGAGAGGGTTCCACAATAGCGGCGACAACATGATTGACCGGAGGGTTGTTATTGACCGGTGGATTATTGTTCGTAGGAGTGCTCTCCGCCGCCAAGAGCGTCCGCATTTGGGAAATCTTGCTCTGCGGACTGCCTGGCCCATCGGCTTTGATGTTGGCAGCCTGGGTGTAACCATCGATCGCGCTCTTGTAATCCTTGCCGTTCGCGTGGTTGTCGCCATCCTGCATGGCCTGATTGTATTGCTGGATTTTAGTCAGGTAAGCCTGCGCATCCCCCTGGCGCTTGCCTGAAATCTGGCCGAACTGCGCCTGCGCTGCGCTGAAGTTATTGCCGTTGTAAGCCTGCACCGCCTGATCGAACTTGGCGTTCATGGCGGCATCATTGCTGTTCTGCGCGGCGGCGGCTCTGGCGGCGGCATCTTTGCGCGCCTGGGGGATTTTTACGTTCAGGTAATTCTGCGCATCGGCCAGATATTGCCCGCTGCGAATGTTGCGGAATTTCTGTTCCGCTCCATCGTAGTCCCCGGCGTCGAATGCCTTCACGCCATCGGAATACCTACCTTCGTTTCGTCCCTCTTCTTTCAGCAGTTCGGTCTTGATGTTGTCGCAATTCTGCTTGGCGTCTTTGTAGCCGGGGTCTTCTTTGGCGACCGAGCAGTAAAGCTTCATGGCATCTTCATTTTGGCCGGCGGCAGCGGCGGCCTGGGCGGCCTTGTAGTCGTCATCTTTTTTGCTGGCCCAGGCGGGCAGGCAAAGGCCAAGCGCCAATGCGCTGCAAAGCGCATACCGGAAGCTGCGGTTCATCTGATTGCAAGACACGTCTGGCTCACCTGCTGCGCTGCTAGTTTGATTGCAATATCTGCTCAACATCGATCTTCTCAAAGACCGGGGTATACAAACCCGGCGAATCATCGGTTACATTGATCTTCTGTGATTGCTCTTCCCCATTCGGTCCGTCAACTACGATCGTGTATTCACCCGGACTGACGGGAATGCGAATCGGCGTATCTTTACCCACCTGAATGACTTTTCCGTCACTCGAGGTGAGTGTCTTCACTGTGCCGTAAGGAACTCCGTTAACTGCGATATAGCTGGTGAGTGCCTGGGGAGCAGCCATGTTGTTTTTGTAATACCAATAACCCACGCCGGCGGCCGCCAGCACCACAATCACCAGAACGATTGCCATCACCGGCGATTTCTTCGGTGGCGGAGGCGCCACATGACGTTGCGGCGCGGTAGTTGGGGCACGTTGTGCCTGCGGCTGGGGCGCGCGCGCCGTTGCCGCGGCGGCCACATCGGTCGAACCTACCACCATGGTCTGCATTTCAGAGCCGGCAACGATGGTCTTGCCCAAGTCGGCTTCTTTCTGCAGCCGGTCGGCTCCGGCGCTGGCATCTTTCTTCAGCGTCTCAAACTGCTTTTGCAATTCGGGAGGGGCCGCTGAAACCAGCGCCCCCACAGATTCCAATTCCCTCAAAGCGGCGATGTATTGGCGGGCCAGCAGCAGCGTGCGCGCGTCTTTGATAGCTTTGTCGACTTTCGTCTTGGCCATGGCAACACGCTTGGCCTCGACCTCGGCCGCGGCCTGCTTGATCTCAGGAGCATCGCCATAGGTCTTCCTGCAGGCATCAAGAATATTGCTTGTGCCGGAAAAATCGTTCTTATCAAGCGAAGTTTTGGCTTTCTCCAGGGCTCCCCGCAGTCCTTTGATCTTGTCCTGTTCGGTGCGGGCCTTTTCCAAAGTCGCGGTGAATTCCGGCTTGCGGGCAAACGACTTGGGCTGCGCCTCCAGGAAGGTGACCGCCTCATCCACCTTGCGGGTCTCAAGCAGCTTGCAGGCCTTGGCGACGGCGGTCTGGACCTTTTTATTAAAATCCTCAATGCGTTGCCGGGCGTCGGCCAGCAGCACCCGCAATTCTTCATGATTAGGAGCTTGCTTGGCGGCGGCCTCCAGCACCGCGACCGCCTGTTCATACTCCTCTTCCGTAAGCAGTCGCTGGGCCTCCTCCGCAGCGGCATCTACCTTCTTGCGCTGGGCAAAGGCAGCGGCTTCTTCGCGCACCATCTGCAGCAATTCCTGGATTTCAGGCGATCCTTCGATTTCCATCTGCGCCGTTTCCAGGACCTTGATCGCGGCCTCGTAATTCTTGCCGCGCCGCGCCTCATTGGCTTTATGGATATAGTCCGTTACCCGCTTCGCATTTGTTTCCTGTTCGGCGCTCTCGCGCACGATGGCCAGCAGCGAGCGCAGGCGCGTCTCAGCGGGAGCTTTTTGGGACGCCTTTTCCAGAGTGGCCATTGCCTCGGCGGCCTTGCCTGCATCCAGCAGTTTGCGGGCCGCGGCCATCTGCTCTTCCACAAATTTCTTTTTCTCGCCGGCCTCGCGCTGCTTGTCGGTAAGCGCTTTGAGCTTGAGCAAGCCGGGATCGTTGGCAAATTTTTGCAGCCCTTGCTCCACCTTGTCGCAGGCTGCCTGGTAATCTTCCCGAGAAAGAGCGTCTTCAACTTCGTTGGTTAATTTTTCCAGGTCTTTGCGGCGGGATTCCTGTTCTCTTCCCGACGATGCCAGCTTCATCAGGGCGGCGATCTCGGCGCTGGTGGCATCAATACTCTCGGCCTTCTTCAACACGTCAAAGGCGGCGGTGAACTTGCGCGCTGAGATGTCTCTGCGGGCCTCATCCAGGAAGCTCTGCAATTGCTTTTGCTTCGTCTTTTCCGAGACCTCTTTGCTGATGGAGGTGTGCAGGCCCTTGACCTGGGTATTCTCCGGATCAAGCGCAAGCGCCTCTTCGGCGGCCTTGAGCGCGTTATCCAGATCGCCTGCCTGCTGGGCCGATTCGGCCTTGTGCAGGGCGGCCTGTAATTTTTCCTGGCGCTGCTTGGCAGCCGCCACCACGTCGCGCAAATTCAGCAGTTCGGTGTTGGATTTGTCGAGGGTCAGCGCCTGCTCGGCATACATGAGCGCATCGGCATACATCTTTTGCGAAAGCGCGCCTTCGGCGTTGGCGCGCAGCTGCTTGATCTGCTCATTGCGCACCTGGCGCTGCAGGCGTTGCTGCACTTCCTGCATCAGCTCTTTGGCGACCGCGTGCTGGGTATCGACTTTCAGCACAAGCTGCAGAATCTCTTTGGCCTTGGCCAGGTCGGCCTTGGCGATCGAAGTCTTGGCGCGCTCCACGTAGTCGCTGACCATGAGGCGCTTCAACTGCTCCTGCACGCGGGAGAGGTCAAAGGCAAAATCGTCGGCCGTGGAGTAGCGGTCTTCACGGTCTTTGGCCAGGGCCTTCTTCATGACCTCGTCAAGGTCCGGCGGATAGTTCTGAATGTAATTCTTCAGCGGCGGCGGATCTTCGTGGATAATCTTAAGCAGCGTCGAAGCCGTGTCTTTGCCATCGAAGGGCAGCACCCCCGTGAGGAGTTCGTAAAGCATCACCCCGGCGGAAAAAATGTCGGCCCGGCCATCCACTACCTGGGCGTTGATCTGCTCCGGCGACATGTAGCTGATCGTGCCTACCACCTGGCCGGTGCGCGTCATGGAATTATCCCCGATGCGGGCAATGCCGAAATCCACCAGCTTGCAGTTGCCGTCTTTGAGCACCATCAGGTTGGCCGGCTTGATGTCGCGGTGCACAATGCCGCGCTGATGGGCGAATGCCAGGCCGCTGCAGCACTGGATCATATAGCCCAGCTTTTCTACTACCGAGATATCGCGCCGGGCGGCAATGATTTTGTCGAGCGGATCGCCTTCCAGGTACTCCATCACCAGGTAAGGATTTCCCTCGTGGTCGCCCAACTCGTAAACAATAACGATGTTGGGATGCTGCAACATCCCCGTAGACTTGGCTTCGCGATAGAAGCGCTTCAGCAGGTCGGGATTCTCGGCAAAACCTCCGGTCATCATCTTGATGGCAACCAGGCGCTCGATAAGGTTGTCCATGGCCTTGTAGACCACGCCCATGCCGCCCTTGCCGATGATCTCAATGACCTCGTATTTGCCGATCTTCGTGAGTGTGTTTTGCGCCATCCTGCCAGGGTCCTTTTATATCTACTTCTTTTACGTCAACCGCTTTACCCAACAATATTTATATAGCTTCTTTCAAAAACAAAGTTTTGTGTCAGGGCACGGCTTCAGTCGTGCCGCCTTGGCCTGCAAGAATGCGGGCTTTAGCCCTTGAGGTCGAACGGTCGAGTCGAAAAGATATTTTTGAAACAAGCTCTAACAAATCCACATTCAGAAACCGTTTACTGCATTACCTTCAAAAGCTGGCCGCCGGCCAGCACCATGGCCCCAAGCGGAACCGGGGTCTTGCCCCGCACTTTAATAAATGTTCCATTGCGGCTGCCTAAGTCTTCCAGAAAATAGTTTTCGCCGCGCTGATAAATCTTGGCGTGCGCGCGGCTCATGAATCCGTCGTCCGGAAATATGTACGTCCCTTTGTTGCGTCCCCAGGTGATCTCCTGCTCCAGCAATGGAAACCGCAGGGTGTTGTCCACGCCTTGCGGGGTGAGCCGCACGAATTCCGCCACCGGTTCCTGGATCATCTGTGATAAGTCTCCAACGCTGGTCCCGGTCGCAGCAGCAGCGGCCACCGCCTCCGATTTTTCGCGGAAGAGCAGGAGCTGTTTGCCCATCAGCACGGCATCGCCATCCTGAAGCGTATAAGTGGCGATCAGGCGCACAAACACGCCCTTGCCATCGCTCAAGTCCTCCACCAGCAACTGCCCATTTTCCACATAAAAGCGGGCATGCAACGGGGCCAGGGTGCCATCGGTGGCGTACTGCAGATCGCCCTGGCTGCGTCCCAGGCTTAGCCGTCCCTGCTTCATCTCGTATAGTTCACCCGAAGTGCCGTCTTTTTTGATGTGTTGCAGCTTAAAATGCGGAACCACCCGCGACGCCTTGGGAGGCTCCATCATAATAGTGTGCGCAACCGGGGTGCGCGTTTCTTTCTTTGGGGTCCATTCGACCTCGTATAGGTCCCGGTCGCCTTCCTTGCCTTTGAGCGAAAATTTGCCCAGGCTGGCGGTTTTAAAAAGCTTCAGGTCTTTGATCTGCTCGTAGACCGAGTCGGAGATCACGATCTGCTCCGCCGCGGCCACACTCTCCACCCGCGAAGCTACATTCACAACGTCGCCAAAGACATCGTTGGATTTGACGATGCCCTGCCCGTAATTCAACCCGATGCGGATAAACACGTGGTCCTGCTCAGGCTTGGGCGCGTTGAATCCGATCAATGCCTTCTGCATTTCGATCGAGGCCAGCACCGATTCCTTGCAATCCTCAAAGGTGGCCATGATGGCGTCGCCAATGGTCTTGACCACCCGGCCACCATGCCCCTCGACGATCTGGCGCAGGCTGTCATTGCACTGATGCACCATCATCAGGCCGGCCGCATCGCCATATTTCTCGAAATAAGCGGTCGACCCCTTGATGTCCGTAAACATCACCGTGATAGTGCGGCGAAACTTTTCTAACTCAGCCAGTAGCTGATTGTTTCCACGCGATGCCTGGATGATTTGTGTAACGCTGTTCGCTTGCATGTTTCCATTCACGGCTGCTTGTCACAGGCCGTTCAACTCTGATTTGACGAACCCCGCTCCCAACCCCTTCCAGGGCCCTTCTGCCCGTAACCTGCCCAGGCAGAAAATCGCATAAACTCCGTGTCAAAAGCCTTATCGCACACCCGGCGGGGGGAGCCGCAAATTACTGCGTATGCCGGTAAAGTTATCACGGAACGCCTACCCATTAAAAGGTAATGTTTTCGGATGTATAAACCCCAAAACACTACGAAACTCCCGCCGAAATCGGATTGCCCCAGTTTGTCAAGCTGGGCCGGTTAGGCAGGCGGCCAGCGGGAGCCAGCTGGCGAAATCCTGCGGCGAGCACAGCGAGTCGAAGGATTCTGTGCCGGTGTAACGGCTATCCTACGCCGAGATCGCCGTTATTTCCGCCAGAATTCGCCGCACCCCTTCGGCAAATTCCGGTTGCGGGGTAATAAGGCTCAGGACCAGATGTCCCTCGCCGGGGAAATCATAAAAATGTCCCGGATGCGCCAGCACCGACCGCGACTGTAACAACTGAATGGCCAAATCTTCATCCGAGCGGACCGCAGGCACGCGCAGGATCGCATACCATCCCGCCTCGATTTGCAGCCGGCTGGCCATAGACTGCCGTGCGATCTGCGTGTCCAGTTCCTGCAGATTTTCGCGAATGCGCGCCGCCAGTTGCGGCTGCACACGCCGACGCTGTTCCAGGAGCACAGGAGCGGCGAGCTGCACCACCGCATTCATCGAAAGATAAGTATCGGCAATGACCTCAAGCCGCCTTCCCGCTTCATGCACCAGCTGTGCCGGGCCGCCGGCCACAATCCATGCCAGTTTCATCTGCGGCAAACATGAAATTTTGGAGATCCCGCTGAGTGTAAAAGTCAACGCCCCCTGGTTGTGGGCGAATGAGACTTTCGTCCCCGGCAGATGCTCGTAATCAAAAAAAACCTCGTCGGCAATGAGGGCCAGATTCCGCTGCAGGCACAATGCGTTCAAGGTCTCGAATTCCGGCTGGTGAATATAGGACCCCGTAGGGTTGTTGGGATGCACCACGATAATCGCCCGCGTCCGGGCATTGACGGCGGAATCAACCGAAGTCCAGTCCACGTGCCAGCCATGATCGTAAAAGAGAGTGTAAGGAACCAGGCGAACGTCCTGCAGATCGGCCAGAAATTCAAACAGCGGATAACTGGGCTGCGGCACAAGAACTTCATCTCCCGGATTGCACAACAGGCGAAATACGAAAGAGTAGCCCTCGCTGGTGCTGGTAGTGAGAATGATCTTCTCCGGATCGAGAGCAGATTTTCCGCCGTCGCGTTCCCGGTAATATTCCGCGACCGCCTCGCGGGCCAGGAGCATCCCTTTCGGGTCGGGATGATATTCCAGCGCCCGTGGCTCCTGGAAGGCGTCCAGTATCTGCCCCGCATCCATATTCAACCCAACCGCCGTCGGATTCGAGGCCGAAAGGTCGAGCAATTCCCTCTTGGCCGCGCGGTGCTCTTCAATCGCCCGGCTGAAGCGATTGACCGCAAGGTTCCATTGCGTGCGCTGGGCAAACATACTGTGGCTTTATTCTAAGGGCTTTATTTGAGAGAAAAGATATCAAACTATTGCATTTCAGAGAATTGTCGCACATCATTTTCCCTGAGGTGTGTTTTCCTTTAATGAGCGCATTCCAAAATGCGCCTTTAGGTCTTTGAAAATTTGGCGCATGCCACACAATTGTGTGGCACAACCCACGCACTGTCATCCTGAGCCCGCGAAGCGGGAGAAGGACCTCCGATGGCGCTGGGCGCCACCCACGGCTGAAATCGGATTTTCGCTTGGATCTTTCCCTCGCGCTGATGGAATCGCTCGCAAGAGCGGCCACCAGAAAGGTAGCGGAACCTTTGCATCAAAGTACCTGTTCTTGACTGATTCAACTACTCCAATAAGTACCGCATATCGCTGAAACTGAAAGACTTAATGCTAATGAGACTACTTTAAAGTAATGGGGGGTGGGCCGCACTACTTGGCTGGGCAGAAAATGCTGGAAAAACAAGAGACGCAGGGGGGCCGCGTCTCTTGTTAGTTTCGGGGGAGAAGCAAAATTACCACACGGTCAGGTTCACCTTATCCAACCAGACGTGATAGGGGGTGATATTAACGTTGCCATCCATCTGGAAGGCTACGTTTAATTCGTGAGCGCTCGAGAATCCAGGTTGGTAATAGCGATTCACCACCTGTCTGACGCCATCCACGGTTACGGCAATGAAGTGCGTATGGTTGTCGAGCGTGCGCTCGAATTCCCATGTGAGGTGGTGCCAGACGTTCGGCTGCATGGCCGTGCATGGAACTCCAGTAGCCTGCCATTGTCCGTAGTAGTCCCAAACGCGCCATTGTCTGGCTCCTACAAAGTCGCACTCGGTGCCGAAGATATACTTTCTGCCGTTCACAGACTGGTTCACGTCAAACTCCAGCGCCTGCGGAGCGTTCGGGTCGGTGAAGAAAAAATCGACGTCATACTTGAAGAAACGCACGCTGTCGATGCCCCCAAGCTGCTTCCACCACAGCGCCGACGAGTAAGGGGTAGAGCCTCCCAGAAAGAATTGAGATGAAGCTCCATCCTCGGAAGGCGAGGTTTGGAATTGCCCCTGCCAGTGAGTGGCGGTGGGCCCTTTTCCACCCGGACCGGCGCAGACGTCGCACGACTCCCAGCCGGTCATGTCATCGATATTGTTAAAAACTGTGGCTTGCGCCGGCGGCGGTGGTGGTGGTGGCGGCGCTGACCCGCTCACGGTGACGTTGAGCGGGGTCTTGGTGACAAAGCCGGTCGAATCCCACGATTGCACCACGACAAAGTGTCCACCGGAAGAAAGAGGTATGAAAGTATCAATGCGGTTGGAATAGGTGAGGTAAACACTTATGTTATCTACGTAGATACGCATGGCGGCAATCGGGTTCGTGGAAGAGGCAGACGCGATGACATGCGCCGGAGACGGAACTGTAGCTCCATTGGCCGGGGAGCTTACGGTGATGCCGGCAAACGCGGATGAGGTCAGCACTATGAGTGCGCAGAAGAAATTTGCAAAATGATTTCGATGCCACATCTCTCGAATTTTCTCCAGATTTAAATTGAGTTCCTTCTTTTCCTGGGTTCCGCTCCGATCAGAGACCGGTGGCATGAAGTGTTACAGGGGTTGGGCTAAGCGGTTCCAATGAAAAGACTGGGTGAGAGTAACGGCTGCGAGCGAGACAGACAATCCGCTTGAAACCCTATCTTGTCGTGGTTGAAACGGGATTCTTCAGAAAACTAAGTGAAACTGTACTCTGGATTTACGGTAGATAACCGGTGCGCTGGCAGTCAGGCCTCATCTTTAACGGCAATCATTCATGGGTGGTTTCCATTTCTTTAACCGGCCGTGACCGGCGTGAATCAATGCGGGCTCTTCATAGCTGCTTCGCTGCCCAGGATTCCGCTCAAAACCTGCTTACGCAGATGATCGAGCGTCGCCGCCCGGCCCGGGTCTGGATATTGAGCCAGCAACTGCTGCATCTCGTCCAGTTTTTGTATTGCTTTCTCCTGCTGCTTCGCCTCGGCATACAAAGTGGCCAGCCGGCCCATCACGTCGAAATAAGAGGAGTTTGGAGTTTTTGGAAGAGCATTCGCGCGCTGCTCCATCGAGGCCAGCAAGTCATCCACTTTCTGATACTGGCCCATCTTGCGGTAGCAACGAACTTGCAGACTCCACACCCTCCAATATCTGGCCTGCAACTCGCGCATACTCTGCCGCTTGTAATCAGCACTGTACCAGTCGAAGGGACGAATACGCTGCAGCCGCCATTCGTCGTCATGAATGGCCCGAAGAGCCATGTCTATCAGTTCCTGCAGATTGACGCTGTTCATGCCATACAAACGTTCAGCCCGCTCAAGCAAAGGACTAAGATCAGGCAGAGGGCTGGGGCGCTTTGTCAGGGCAGATGTCGGGCAAAGGGCGAGAAATTTTTCACGCTCAACCTTTTCCTTCCTGGCGTTATGAAAGTTATCAGAGGCGTAAATTTCAGCGAGAGAGCGGTGCGCGGGCGCAAAGTTTGGGTTGGCTGCAACCACCTCGCCCAGCGACTGAATGGCGGAGGCCGTCCCCCGGCCCATCAAGCTGCGCGCATACAGATAGCGATACATCAGGTCGTCGGGGTTCTTCGAAGAGAGGTCCTGATATTCGTTGGTCAGCGCCCGCAGATGACCTTCGATTCCATACTGGTTCACGGCGTCCTGGTAGCGCTCGTGCACAAACAGATCCTTAGGGTAGCGTGCGTGCAGGGCAAGGAACGGAGCCACATTGTGATCAAAATCGGTTGGGTCTTTGACCGGAATAGCAGCAGCCTTCTGTAATTCGGTCTGCACCTGGGACGCAGGTCCGCAACCGCCGGGCGGGGCACACCACGCAGTCACCGAGGTTATGAGAGCAATAAGAATAATGCGATAGCACATAGGACTAAAGTAGAAACAACCGGCATGCGGAGGATTTTGTTTCTGACCCTCCGCACTCCGGTTCTGTAACGGTAACGCTACAGTGAGCGCAGGAAGTTCAGCAAGTCCTGCTTCTGCGATGAGCTGAGCGCATTAAAGTTGTTGTTCATTGGCATCCAGACCCGGAAAAGCTCCGCCGGCCCCCGCTGCGCCGCCGCGCGGCCCTGGATCACTCTGGGCATGGAGTATTCCAGTGCCAGGAATTAGCGTGAGGCACACTGCTAACAGGCGTGCTTGATTCGACATTTTAAATTTCACGATTCTTTGATGCGTCATTTTTAAAATTCTCCTAATTCTCTTCATTAGGTGAGTGTGGGTTCCATAAAAGGAACACACAGAGAGAGGTCACCTGATGATTGTGGCCCCCATGCAGAGGAACACAAGAGAGAGGTCACCCGCGTGCGGCCTGTTCATCGAACAGGAACCGGCAGCGCGCCGGAAAGTTAAGAGTTTTGCTCGAAGCACCTCCTTTTTTGCGGGTAATTAATTTAGGACTCGGCAACACTTTTGGCATCTGGCTGCTCTGCCCTGGCACGACAAAACTTCATTCACCGCGTGTTCGCACACCACAGCGCTCGCTTACGGCAGCCCCTAAAGCTGCGCTTTTTAAGCGCTGACACGTACGGACAGTAAGCATGGATCGCTCAAACGTCTGAGAAACCCGGTTGCGGAAAGATTACTTTCCTCGTACGGAAACCCGATTTTTGGCCGAAAATGATTTTTTGCAAGTCCCGCTGTTGCCCCAATAACGTGGATGGTTAGTTGCAGGCAAACCCAACTCAAAAATTTGGGTTGCAGGACTTGCGGCGCCGTCCCCTTGGAAGGTTTTATAGTTGCCTGTCCCGACGCCCCACAAGTTGTCTTGTGATACAAGACATGCTTGCTCCTGTCGGGAGGCACTAAAAGCGTAAAACCGTTTTAAAACGGCGTCTAAAACGTGGAATGAAATTTATGCAATTTCACAAAACATGTCAATTAGTTTTTTAGAATTAATAAAATTTTTACATTCATTTCCAGCTATTAAATTTGCCATTCTAAGGTTTGCTTTTGAGTAATCCCCAATCTGAAGTGCGGTTTAGCTTAAAACACAAGAGTCACTCGACCGATTAGTGCGCGCTGCTCCACACCTGATAGATAACCACCGCCATCATGAACAGCAGGTAGATACGAAGGGCCCAAAGCACAAAAACCTGGAACCCTTTCAAACGTCGCCGGGGGAAATGCTGTTTCTTGACCTCGGTAAGCTGATCCCGCTCAAGCGAGGAAAGCACCAACTGCTCCTCTGAGGCATCGAACGTAGTACGCTCTTTTTTGGCTTTCATCATCATCTTTAAAACTCTAGTGCCCGCCTAAGAATTCGAACCAGCGGGGGGAGACAACACTGATACCGAACAGCACGCCGGCGGCTGTCAACAGAACCACAACGCAACTCGCCAACGCGTTCGCCCATCGTGGACTCACCAGATCTCCCATAAGCTCTTTGTCATTTACAAGCATGAACAGGAACACAAGAGCAGGCGGCATGGCAAGAACGGCGATCACGTTGACGACTAGCACCACATAAACCAGCGGCAGCCCCGGAACCAACACGATGGCTGCTGCCCCAGCCGCGCATAGAAACAGAACCGAGTAGAAGGCCTTTCCCTCGGTCCAGGGGATATTCAGACTGTGGGGCCGGCGTGCGACCTCTCCAAAAGCGTATGCCGAAGAAGTGGAGATGGTGATCGAGGCGACAATTCCCGCTTCTACCATGCCCAGTGCAAACAGTGCCGCACCCCACCGCCCGATCACCGGCACGAGCGCCTGTGCGAATTCAGCGGCCTGAAAGTTCTCAGCACTCATGTGCCGGGTAAACAAGGGCGCGGTAGCCAGAATGGTTGCTATTGCCGCGGCCGCGGCAAGAGCCGCTCCCAGCGCCGTGTCGATCAGGCCGAAGCGGATGTCACGCTTCGTAAGTCCTTTGTCGACGGTGGCGCTTTGCTGAAAGAAAAGCATCCACGGAGTCACTGTGGCTCCAATATCGGCCAGCATGATAAGCAAGGTATCTTTGCTGAAGCCTCCCGGCAAGGGTTTCCACGTAATCAGCGCAGTGCCCACGGAGCGCCAGTGCGGATGGGTGAGCAGGGCAACCGGAACAAAGATCAGGTTGAACGCGGCGGCAGCCAGGGTGAGCCGCTCCCATGTCCAATAGCGATGCGACACCAATGCCAGGTACAGGACCGCCAGCGAACTCAAGACCGCTGCCCACGGCGGGACCCCGAAAAACCCAAGCCCGGCCCGTATCGCAATGAACTCGGTGATCAGTGTCAGAAAATTCCCGATGGTCAAATCAATCATCGAAAACCAGCCCCAGAAGGGCCCAAAACGATCGAAGATCAACTCGGCGTGGCCGCGATGCGTGGCGGCGCCGAGACGCACTGTCATTTCCTGAACGACTAGGGCCATGATGAACGTCAGAAGGACGAAGGGGATGAAAAATCCGATGCCGTATCGCGAACCTGTAGCCGCATACGAAAGCATGCTGGGGCCGTCGTTTTCGCCCAGCATGACCAGCACCCCCGGCCCGATGAGCAGCCACAGCAGGTACATCTGGGAAAACAAGCTCTTCCTCGCGCGAGCATCGGAAACGCGGGCGCGATCGTGCGCGCGATCAACATCTTCGTGAGTTATGGCAACGTCGGCGGAGACGGTCTCGACTGGGACGCTGGACGATGAGTTGGTTGGGTGTTCAGGCGGCGCAGGCATTCAATTAAAACTCCATTTGCGCCTGAGAACACGGAACAACAAAACGCAGGGTCGCGGCATATTCCTCTTGAAGTTATGAGCGAAGAACAGCCCGGGGATGGTCCTTGCTCGTCAATGAGACTATACCATATTGTGTTAACTATGGTAAACACACACTGCCGATATCAAGCTTGCGTTACCCATATCTTGTCAGCCGCGGCTGCACCGAGGCGAATTTCGCGGCTGCCCACCGAGAGTGATACTGTGCCGTCGTAATTTCGGGCTTTGATCGCTATGCGAACACCGGGGCGGATTCCCTCTTTCTCGAAGAACTCCAGCAACTTCCGGTCTCGCTCATAGACGCTGGCGATCTTGTATCCTGAACCGGCCTCTGCTTCAGCCAACAACCGCAATCCCCTCTTGCGGCGTTCCGCCGGACTCCGTAACGCCAGCCCATTTCCATGAGGACACGTATCTTTGTGGCCGAGCTTCTCTACGAGCTTCTTTTCAAATGCGGGGGAGACAGCGTGTTCCAACCGCTCGGCCTCATCGTGCACCTCATACCACGCCATCCCGAACATTTCAGACAGCATGCGCTCAATCAGGTGGTGCCGCAGGATCGTCCGCTCCGCAATCTGGCGCCCTCGCCTCGTGAGTTGGATGTGCCCATCAGGCTTGATCGAAACCAGGCCGTCTTTGGTCAGGCGTTTGAGAGCAAACGTCACGGCTGCTCTCGTCACCGAAAGCCAATGTGAAAGTGTGGCGGCGATTACGGTCAGGCCTTCAGATTCAGCCTCTGCAATGGCCTTGAGATAGTCCTCTTTTGAAACTGTGATCATGGAACTCAATCGGAGTGCTGCTTCGATTGCAGTTTACCACTATGTCCCGCGCGGCCTCATCCTGTCTCAATCTCGGGTTAATCTTCCAGGTAATCCTCGATCCAATTCTTTATTTCCGCTCGCCGCTTGTCTTCGGGATCGAAGCGCAGGCCAAGAATGCCTTCCGCCGAATCGATCCAGGAAACAATGGCGTTGCAGGAAAGCGATTTTGTGCCCGGCAAGCTGAAGAATATCTCGGTCGTGCTCCCGAGTTTGGCCGGCAATTGCGCGCGCAGTGACATGCCGCCGCCGCTGATCTCGATGCTGTTGCCCGTGAAATGATCGTGCTCATAGTCGATCTTGACTTCGGTGATCATAGGTACGCGCACATAACGGCGAAATTCGTGCAATACCAGCAAATGCGTGGAGCGCACGGTTTTCAAAGCGCCCTGCTTGTCCAGAGGATCGTTCATCATCACGTTGATGGCATACGAGGAAAACCGGCGCAGGTCTTCACCCGGGGTATAAATACCGTAAAGCATCAGGTGGCGGTTCCGGGGAGATTGGCGCACCGCGGCCAGCAGCGATTCGCAGCCCGGCTGCAGCCGCAAAACCGCAGCATCATATTTTTCCTGATCGAAAATCCTGCCGTCGGGTACGGAAAGATCCACGGTTTGAATGCGAAACTGCCTGAAGCACTCGCGAAGAATGGAGGCATTGCCCTGGTCCAGATTCACCAGCGCAGCCCGGCATTCGACCCTTTTTTGAATTGATAACAAACAGTCCCCTCCCACAAGTTCCCATGCAGCGGCCAACGCGTCAGGTCGTCATCCCGTAAAATGCGGTCTTGCGACCAGTGCTCAACGCCCGCAACCCTGAGAATTCATTGCATTTACAGGCTGTGATGGTACGAACCTTTTGTAAAAAATATCTTGGAGACGAACAAGGAACCTGATAGTACTTCACCTTCCACAACAAATCAACGGTATAGAACAGGCCCGGATTTCATTCCGGGAATAATATCGATAGCTTTCCTATTTTGAAACTGAAGGGGTTGTAATTAGGACATCTGTAAATTCAAATAGGACATTATCGTCTATATATGTTTCTGGAATCGTTTTATCGCTTGCGGCACATGGTGGAATGTCTTATGAATCCTGCTTTACCCTGCCTACCTGGCGCTTATGAGAAAATGCAGAGGAGCCAATCCTCTCCTCTTGCCCGGGTGGCGAAACTGGCAGACGCACGGGACTTAAAATCCCGGGCCCCGAAAGGGGCGTGACGGTTCGATTCCGTCCCCGGGCACCAGCTAACTCTTTGAAGATAAGCAATTCAGCCCCAATGCCGCGCGAGGTATACCAACGCTAAAATTGTTCTAACCCGGACCATCTGCCAGTGGCAGCCGCACTTGAAAGCATGTGTCGCCGGGTTTTGAGCTGACCTGAATATTGCCTCTGTGCTTTTTAACAATTCGCTGTACTGTATCCAGGCCAAGTCCGGTCCCCTCCCCGACTCCCTTGGTTGTAAAGAACGGTTCAAAGATATGCGGCAATACCTTGGGTGGAATGCCCGGACCGTTATCGCCAATCTCAACCACCACGCAGTTGTCTTCGCGATAGGTTCGAATTCGCAGCTCGCCTTTTCCGTTCATCGCGCCTATAGCATTGTCTATGATGTTGGTCCAGACCTGATTGAGTTCGCTTCCGAATGAATTTACCAGAAAAGGAACGCGCTGGTAGTCCCGCGCCACAACCACACCGTGTTTGAGCTTGTGATTCAAGATGGTCAGCGTGGTCTCCAGGCTTTTTACAATATCGACGTTCTGCACCGGCGACTGGTCCATGAAGGTGTATTCCTTGATCGCACCCACCAGGTCAGAGATGCGCGACGTGCTGCTCTCGATTTCGTTCAACAAGCTTGCCACCTCCAGCGAGGCGGCAATCCTCACCAGGGCCGCGCGGGCAGTCTCTGCATCCAGGTTTGCGAACAACGATTCCAGCACTTCCGGCCTGGCATTCCTTCGCGCAAGATCGGCCGCCAGTTGCCACAAGTCGTTTTGCCCGTGGCTGCGCAGCAAGGAGTCAATTTTCTCTTCCAGAATACTGACTGTCAGGGTATCTGCCGGGGGTGCGTCCCGTTCAATAAGCGTGCTTTCGAGTTTTTCAATCTCCGCCTTCTGTGTGGAGGTAAGCTCGCGCGCTCCCAATTCATGGCTCGCATCCTTGATTCGCTTCAGGATGCCGCGCAATTGGCTGACGGCCCGCTTGGCGGCAGAGGCAGGATTGTTGAGCTCATGAGCCAGGCCGGCCGAAAGCTTTCCCAGGGCGACTAGCCGATCCCGCTGCTGTTCGATCCGCGTGGCTTCACGGATTCGGTCTGACATCAGGCCCACAAGGCGCTTGGTCAGCTCCGGCATTTTTTGCACAAGAGCAGGAAACATCGATGCCGGAAAACGCAGGACGCGCCCGTCGCTCACTGCCCGACCGGTTATGGGAAACTGCTTCATCCTGGAAAATGGCAGCACGCCGGTGACCTCCCCCGGCTTGATCGAAATTACGACGGTTTCGCCACCCAATTCACCCTGCACCTGGAGTTGTCCCTCAAGAATTACAAACATCCAGTCAGCCGGATCTCCTTGGCGCAAGTATGTATCTCCTTCTTTAAGAGACAGTTCTTGCGACTGGCTGATAAACCAGGCGATTTGATCGTCAGGCAAATCCGCGAATGCCGGAACGCGTAGTAACTCCGATTTTTCGATCATGCTATACCTTGCTCAAATACTGATGAATGAACTGCACAGCCACAGATCCCTCGCCAACTCCGGACGCGACCCGCTTTACGGAACCATGGCGCACATCTCCCACCGCGAAAAGACCGGGAATGTTGGTCTCCAGCAGAAAGGGGTCTCTATCCAGAGTCCATCCCTTGGGGCGCTTCCCTTCCCATATGAGATCGGGACCGGTCAGAATGAAGCCGCGGTCGTCTCTCTCAACTACGTCCGCCAACCAGTCAGTTCTCGGCAATGCCCCGATAAAGATGAACATGGCATTTGCCGGCACACGCTCGACCTTATTTGTGTCGGAGCAAAGAACTGAAACCTCTTCCAGGTGCGTTTCACCATGCACCTCAGCCACACTGGCATGAGCCCACAACTGAATGTTCGGTGTCTCCTTGATCTGATCAATCAGATATTGCGACATGGAGCTAGCCAGGGAGCTTCCGCGCACAAGAATGACAACCCGGTCCGCGTATCTGGCGAAGTTCATTGCTGCCTGGCCGGCAGAATTCGCGCCTCCTATGACGTAGACGGTTTCACCCTTGCAGGAAAGCGCTTCCGTGGCGCCGCCGCCATAGTAGACGCCGGCGCCCTGCAGCCTGTCGATCCCGGGCGCCTCCAGGCGCCGCCACTGCACTCCGGTCGCGATCATCAAAGCGTGGCATGAAAGCTCGCTCCCGTCCGCCAACTTGAGGATGCGATAAGATCCCTCCGTTCGCACACTCATGGCCTCCTGCGGCGACAGAATTTCCACGCCAAAGCGCTGGGCTTGCACAACCGCGCGCCGGGCCAGATCGCCGCCGCTGAGACCGTTGGGAAAACCAAGATAGTTTTCGATACGTGAACTCATTCCTGCCTGGCCGCCCGGCGCTTCCCGTTCAATCATCACCGTGTGCAAGCCTTCGGACGCGCCGTAAACAGCCGCAGCAAGACCTGCGGGCCCTCCGCCAACGATTGCCAAATCATAAAAGCTGGTTTGCGCTCGCGTGCGCAACCCGACCTTTTGTGCAACTTCCGCCGGCGCGCTCTCCAGGAGCCTGGTTCCGTCAGGAAAGAGCACGACCGGCAGATTGGCCGCTTCCGGGCCTAAAGCCTCGAGAAGCCGCTTGGTTTCCGGATCATTGGCGGAAAGTTCAACGTCGATCCACTGATATGGAACCCGATTGCGGGCCAAAAAATCTCGTAACTCGTATGACCGCGGAGACCAACGGGTCCCAAGCACTTGGATTCCCTGAAATGCCGGGCGATAGGAAGCTTGCCAATCATCGAGCAAGTCGTCCAACTGCGGATAAAGATGCTCTTCCGGCGGGTCCCAGGGCTTCAAGAAAAAGTAATTGATGTTGACTTCGTTGATAGCGCTGATAGCGGCGTTTGTATCTGCGTACGCAGTGAGCAACGCTCGCTTGGCCTGAGGAAAGACCTGCATTGCCTCCCGCAGAAATCCCACACCATCCATCTTGGGCATACGCTGATCGGCAAGAAACAAGGCCACGCTGTCATTACGTACCTTCAACTGCTTTACCAGGTCGAGGGCCGCTTCGGGAGCATCGCTCACCAGGACGCGGTATTCAGCGCCGTAATGCGAACGCAGGTCGCGTTCAACGGCCCGCAAGACATCCGAATCGTCATCCACGCTCAGTAAAATCGGCTTAGCCATACTTGGTTTCAGTTTAGAACAAATAGCTGTGAACTTGTTGTCCAATAATCCCACTGGCCTAAATGTTCACGCGGCAACAACATCGAAAACTGAAGCATTGCAGGAACGGGATACAGCAATGTTTCAACAGCCGGATGAAGTGTGGATCGGATTGCCGCCCATTGTGCGGAGCGACGGCTTCCGAAACAGCGTATATTGCAGCGGGCAATCCCACCAATGCTCTTACACCCTATTAATTTCCTTTCAAGATGAAGCCTTGATAAGATTGTGTCTCAGTCCTCAAGGAGTCCCTCCCTTGCGCAAGCTATCTGCCGCTGCTCTCTTTCTCGTTTGCCTGACGTTTCCTTTCAGCGCCAATTCCGGCCAGCAGACGCCTGCCGAGGCTGCTCCGGCTGCTTCCTCACCGCCGGCGCAAAGTGGGAATCAAGCGAGCCCAGCGTTACCTCAAGGGCAACCGGCGGAAACTTCTAAGACGAACAAGCCACTTGCAGCGGTGCAAACCATGCAGTCTGGGGCCGCCTACGAATCTGCGACGGTTCTCAGGGTTACGACTCGTCTCGTGATGCTTGACGTTGTGGCCACAGATTCACACGGCCACGCTGTCTTCGATCTTGAATCCAGGGACTTCACCGTGCTGGAAGATGGTAAACCGCAGAAGGTACGGGCTTTTGGATTTCAACATCCTCTGTCCTCCCCGCCTAAAGCTGCTCAAACTGAAAGACCGGCTCTGCCGGCAAACGTCTTCACGAATATTCCGCAATTCCAGCTCAGCAGCTCATTGAACGTCATCCTGCTGGATGCACTGAACACCCCGCTTACGAATCAGTCATACGCCCGCCAGAAGATGCTGCACTACCTCGAAACCATGCCCTCGGATTCACCCACGGCGGTTTTCACGCTGGGAGAGAAGCTGCGGATGCTACAGGACTTCACCATCGACCCTAATATCCTCAAGGAAGCAGTCAGGAAGGCAAACGGGCAACTTTCCCCACTCCTCGACAATTCCGTCAGCGCAGAGGAACAGGTGCTCCCTCGTATGATTCCTGCTGACCTGCCGCCTGACGTGCAGGAATCGATTGAGAGGTTTGAAGCGGAGCGCACCGCGGTCCAGACCGACTTGCGTGTTCGCTATACACTCGACGCGCTGCAATCGATTGGGCATTGGCTCGAGGGATATCAGGGAAGGAAGAATCTCATCTGGATTTCGGAAGCATTTCCGTTTGCCATCAGTCCCGATACCTCGGTACATCGGGGCGCGGAATTCGCCGGCACGCGGCACTATTCTGACGACCTCAGCAAGACCGCTGAGTTGCTGACTGACGCCCAGGTCGCAATCTATCCGGTTGATCCCCGGGGACTCGAACCTCCCGGCAGCTTTTCGGGGGTCAGCACTGGCGCCGACCGCTTCGGCCGCTTGGGCGTGGCCCGGACAGGGGGCATACAGCTCGGAAGCGCGCTGCAGCAGGAATCATCCAGTCTTTTTGCGGCTCACGACGCGATGGACCTGCTGGCCGACCGCACCGGCGGCAAAGCCTACTATAACCGCAACGATCTTGACGGAGCGGTCCGCGATGGCATCAGCGACGGCTCTACCTACTACATGTTGGGATACTATCCCGATAACAAAGAATGGGACGGGAAGTTCCGCAAGATACAGGTGAAAGTAGAACGTCACGGCGTTACGCTCCGCTATCGCCTGGGATATTACGCGTCTGATCCGGCGGCTTACCTCAAAGAAGATGAGAAACAGAGGGCGCGAGAGCTTGGGGACGCCCTGAACCTGGATCATCCGGTTTCGACAGCCCTGTTTTTTGAGGCGCAAGTCATGCCGCCCTCCGAGCCCGGCAAAGGCAACGTGACGATTGGGTATGCGGTTGATCTGCACGCTCTGAGGGTGGAACATGGCGAGGATGGCACAGAGCACGCGGATGTGGAATGTGTAGTGCAGGCTTTCGACGAAAATGGCAAACCGGTGAATTCAGGCGGCAGTACGGTAAAAGCCGCTATGAAGCAGGAGACGTTCCAGAAGGTCCTGAAGTCTGGTCTTCCCTGCAAGTCTGAGATCGCGTTGCCGGCTGGAAACTACCTGCTTCGGCTTGCGGTGCGCGACAACCGCACGGGACTGATCGGAACTGCCAACGCCAAAGTCAACGTGCCTAAACTTACTGAAGCCAAGGTGCAGTAACATGATACCCATGGCTGGAAGCTGAGCAACGCCCGCCATGGCTTTAACCTTATATTGATTTCCCCCGAAGACCGACCCTTGATAAGATTTGCATTTCAACAATCAAGGAGCCTCCCTTGCGCGCATTATCGGCCTGCCGTCTGATCTTGTTGAGCCTGATGTTTTCCGTTGTCGCCTTTGCTTACCAGCAGGCGCAAAATCAAACCAGTCCCCCTGCGCAATCACAGGTCCCGTCGTTGTCCAGTTCTCCGCAAAGTTCATCGTCAAAGCCACAGCCGGCGCCGCAGGCAGGAGAACCTGCGACGGCCCTGGAATCGGCAATGGTCCTGAAGGTGACCACCCGTCTGGTCATGATCGCAGTAGTGGCAACCGATGCCCAGGGGCATGCGCTCCTCGACCTCAAGCCCGAAGACTTCACGGTCCTGGAAAATGGCAAACCGCAGAAGATTCGCGCTTTCGGGTTTCAGCGTCCGGTCACGGCAGATCCCAAATCTAAATTTCCGCCGTTGCCGCCGCATGTGTTTACTAACATCCCGCAATTTCCACCGGCCAGTTCCCTCAATGTAATTGTGCTGGACGCATTGAATACCACCGTGCCCAACCAGGCGTACGTGCGGGATAAGATGCTGCACTATCTGCAAACCATGCCCGGCAATCAACCTATGGCGGTTTACACGTTGGGACAGAAGCTCCGGATCATACAGGACTTCACAACCGATCCTAATATTCTTAAAGACGCGATCAATAGAGTGAGCTTGCACTCTTCTGCGCTGCTCGACAATCCTTCCGGCGACGCGGAGGCAAAGGTTTTTCCTCCCGGCTATCTTGAGACGCAACAGGGAATAACGCCGGAAATGATACAGGCCATCCAGGACTTCGAACAGGAACGAACCAGCTTCCAGACCGACCTGCGGGTTCGCTACACCCTGGACGCGCTGCTGGCAATAGCCCATTCGCTTGCGGGATACCAATGCAGGAAGAACCTTATCTGGGTCACAGAAGCGTTCCCTCTCTCCATAAGCCCAAAGGACAACATCTCATCCCCCGGCGGTACGTTTGCGGGCACCCGGAGTTATCAAAGAGAGATCGAAAAAACGGCGCAGGTGCTTACCGATTCTCAAATCGCCGTCTACCCGGTCGACGCGCGCGGACTTATGGGCTCCGATTACTTCAACGCCGCCAACGACGGCACAGACAGTCTTGGCCGGACTCTTGCAACAGGCCAACGGATGGAAAATGCATTGGCCAACGCTTCGAACCAGCTCGTTGAAACACACAGTGCCATGGATTCGCTTGCCGAAGAAACCGGCGGCAAGGCCTACTACAATCGCAATGACATCGACGGAGCGATTCGCGATAGCGTGAACGATGGCTCAACCTATTACACGTTGGGATATTATCCTGAGAACAAGGACTGGAACGGCAAATTCCGCAAGTTGCAGGTCAAGGTTGATCGTCAAGGAATCGGGCTGCGATATCGCCCAGGATATTATGCGGCTGACCCACAAGAGAAGACCAGCCAGGGATCTCATCTGCGCGAACTCGAGCTCAATGATGCGCTGAACCTCGATCATCCAAATTCCACAGGTCTGTTCTTCCGGGCCGATGTATCTTCGTCTTCGGAAGAAATCTCAAACCAGATCAGCCTTAGTTACGGAATTGATCCACACGCGGTTGTGTTTGAACGCGGAAGCGATGGATTGGAACATGCCAGTGTGGATTGCCTGGTGCAGGCGTATAGCGAAAAAGGCAAGCTGGTGAACTCAGTCACGAGTACCGTAAAGTCTTCTCTGCACCCGGAAACTTATGAGAGAATTTTGCAGTCCGGTTTTCCTTGCAAAAACCAGATCGTATTGCCCACTGGGAGTTATCTTTTGCGGCTTGCTGTCCGCGACAATCGCAGCGGGCTGATCGGCACCGCAACCGGCAAGATCGCATTGCCGCTTCCGCTCCCGCAGCTCATTCGACGCTAGGGACCCTGAGGCTATGTCTCTCAGTCAAACCATTCGCGGCGCTACTTACAGCTTTGCCAGCCTGAAAGATGTACTGGCCAAAGCATCGCCGGCGCGATCGGGGGATGAACTGGCGGGCATCAGCGCCCGCAGCGCGGAAGAACGTGTAGCGGCGCGGCTGGCGCTGGCAGATGTGCCGCTTGACCAGTTTCTCAAAGAAGCAATCATCCCTTACGAATCCGACGAGGTCACCCGGCTGATCGTCGATCTACATGACGCCGCCGCCTTCGCGCCCATTGCGTCACTAACCGTGGGTGAGTTCCGCGATTGGCTGCTGAGTGACGAGGCCACCAGCGACGTGCTCGCGGCGCTCGCATCCGGAATAACGCCTGAGATGGCGGCTGCTGTATCGAAGCTTATGCTGGCGCAAGACCTGATCGCCGTGGCCCGCAAGATTCGCGTGGTGACCCGCTTCCGCACCACGGTAGGACTGCCCGGCAGACTTTCGACGCGCCTGCAACCCAATCATCCTACCGACGATCCGGTCGGAATTGCCGCATCGATTGTTGATGGGCTCTCGCTCGGTTCGGGCGACGCCGTCATTGGCATCAATCCAGTCAGCGACAACGTGGCGACGGTCGTTACTTTGTTACGGCTGATCGAACATGCTCGCGAAAAATACGCAATCCCCACCCAGAGCTGTGTGCTGGCCCACGTCACCACCCAGATGCAAGCCTTGCGACAGGGGGCGCCGGTTGACCTCGTCTTCCAATCCATCGGGGGAAGCGAAGCGACCAACACATCTTTCGGCATCAATCTGGCCCTGCTCGATGAAGCGCATCAGGCGGCGCGTGAATTGCATCGCGGCACAATCGGCGATAACCTGATGTACTTTGAGACCGGCCAGGGCAGTGCCCTCTCGGCGGGAGCGCACCATGGTTGCGATCAGCAGACGCTGGAAGCGCGCGCCTACGCCGTAGCGCGCCGCTACCGGCCGATGCTGGTCAATACTGTCGTAGGCTTTATTGGCCCTGAGTATCTTTATGACGGCAAGCAGATCATACGCGCCGGGCTGGAAGACCACTTCTGCGGAAAGCTGCTGGGCCTGCCCATGGGCTGCGATGTCTGCTACACCAACCACGCCGAAGCCGACCAGGACGATATGGATACGCTGCTCACTCTGCTGGGCGTGGCCGGAGTGAATTACATTATGGGGGTCCCGGGAGCTGACGACATCATGCTGAACTACCAGAGCACGTCGTTCCATGATGCTCTCTACCTGCGCTCGGTGTTAGGGTTGCGCCCCGCCCCAGAATTCGAAGCGTGGCTGGCCGGCGGCGAATCGCGCCAGCTCACGGTGCAGGCACTGCTGCCGGCGGGCGCAACAATTCAAACCACGCCATGACGATAACTAAGACGCCCAAGCCAGACCTGCGGCATTACACTCCCGCCCGCGTCGCTCTGGGCAAAGCAGGATCGGCCGTCGCCACCCGCGAGATACTCGATTTCCAGCTCGCTCACGCACAGGCCCGCGATGCTGTGCATGCCGCGCTCGACGTGGATTCGCTTCTTGATGGATTGCGCCGGCGCAACCTGCCCTGCTGCGCACTCAGAAGCGCCGCTCCCGACCGCGCAAGCTATCTTCGTCATCCTGATCTTGGCCGCAGGCTTGCTCCAGAATCAGCAGCTGAGCTTGCCACATCTCCCTGTGATGTTGTGTTTGTGATTGCCGATGGTCTCTCGGCGCTGGCCGTTAACCGGCACGCGCTGGCGCTGCTCGATGCAGTGCTTCCGCTGCTCGATCGCAGCTCGTGGTCTATCGCTCCAGTGTGCGTGGTCGAGCAGGGACGAGTGGCGATTGGCGATTCCATCGGAGCAGCGCTCGAGGCCAGGACTTCCGTGGTGCTCATCGGCGAGCGGCCGGGGCTGAGTTCGCCCGACAGTCTGGGTGTCTACGTCACCTGGTCGCCGCAGCCAGGCCGTACCGATGCGGAACGCAACTGCATCTCCAATATTCGTCATGAAGGTTTGGACTACGCAGCGGCTGCAAAGATGGTGGCATTTTATCTGCACGAGTCCCGCCGCCTGAAGCTGACCGGAGTTGCACTGAAACTGGAGCACTCCGCAATTTTGCCCGGTGAAACATCCAAACCTGCCATACCGGGAGCGCTAAAATAAAAACCTTAACACCAAACTTGAACCAGAACCGGTTATCGCCTAGGATATGTACGCGTCAGGGAGCACCAGGAGAAGACCGGTTATGACATTATCATTTGGTACACAGACGTCGGATGGAACCGTAACTTTGGCCTGCCAAGGCCAAATTGTCGCCGGACCTGAGGGTTCAGAGCTGCGGGAAAAGGTACAGCAGCTCATGAAATTCAACCCCAATGTAGTTTTGGACCTGGGGCAAGTGAGCTACATTGACAGCAGCGGTCTGGGCGTCCTGGTGAGCCTCTACTCTACCGCTCGCGCCGCCGGCGGCAAGATAAAGTTCAAGAACCTGGTCACGCCGGTCACCTACACCCGATCCAGTTCTCCCAGTTCACTCGCCTCTTGAAACTAAGCCGGCTGGGCTTTCAGAAACCAGCGCGCTAGAGGCCCACCGCGCAGGAGGAATGACACGTTCCGCGAAACCGCCTGCGGGGCAGCGCCGAATCCGTGCTACACTTTGCAGCCCAAAATTCGAGAGGTAGACATGAGATTCAATATTTGTTCAGCCCGGCTGACGCAAACCCTGTTTGCGGCTCTCCTGCTTACGGCTGCCGCCTACACTCAAAGCCAGGACATTCATAAGCAGCTTTCCAGTCAGGACGAAATTTATATGCAGGTTTCCGGCCCACAGGGCATGATTGCCGGAGAATCCAAGGACTCGGCCCATCCGAACTGGATTGTTTTGCGCAGCGTCCGCTCGGCGCAATCCTTCGCCACGAACCAGCGCGCCACAACTGAGTTGGCAACGGGTCAAGCCGTCAAGTCGCCACGCGACGCAGCATCGGGCCAGGCCACCGGCAAGCGCCAGCAGGAGCCGGCAAAACCATCTTCTGCCAGTGGCGGCAGCTCGGGCAGAGAAAATCGGCATGGTGAAGAATTCGTCGTCACTAAGACCACCGACAAATCCTCACCGCAGCTCATGAAAGCCGCGACTTCGGGTGAACATCTGAAAGAGGTTGTAATTGATTTTTGCAAAGGCGGCGTCAGCAAGCGGCGGCTGGTACTGAAGGACGCAATCATTTCTTCATTTAACAGTGCGCCATCACATGGCGACCTGGCTCCGGCTGAAACCGTGACCTTTCAAGGGGCCCAACTTGTGGAACAGTAAGAAGCTCTTGAATCGTGCCGTAAAAGACAGCATCGGTATCTATTTCCCGGCCGGAATCTCCGGCTCAACGATGGCGGCGCCAACATTCGCGATTCTCCAGTGGCCCTCGGACTTGTGGCACATGGCCATGCCACGAGCATGCACTGCATTGCCGGGCGTGATAAGACTGAAATCATATTCAAACCATACCGCTTCATCGACAACGTGAAAATTGCTGGAGCGGAATTCAAGATGGGCTCCAGACGTACGATGAAAATAGTGCGCCTGAAGGTAAGTCAGCGCTTCTTCCCGGCGAAAGAGTTGGGTATTCATTGCAAACAGAGTTATTTGCGGGTCGAGGCATTGTGCAACCGTCTTTTCGTCGGAGGCGTTCAATGCCGCCAGGCATCTTTCCATGTCCTGGTTCGCTTCAGCGATAAGTTTTTCGTCCTGCCTTTCGGCAGTGGTCATAAAGTGGGCAATCTGCCGCTTGAAATCGATGGTAGCCCCCATTTTCTCCAGCAGGTCCGCGCCTAGAATGCCATCAATGCGCCGGCCGCAATTCTTGCCCAGCTCTGAAAGATCGATAGCAAGCATCTTCACCCCGGCGAAGCGGTAACTCCCGATCCTCATCTCCGGAAGGCTGACTTCGCGGGCGCCGGTGACAGCGGTCCCTCGATAAGAGCTGATTTCGACCTCTTTTAAATTTCCCGGAAAAAATGAGTGCAGGTTAAGAAAGGAAGTTGCGGCCGTATCCACCAGGAACAGCATTGGCTTTTCGCCAACCACCTCAACTCGAATAGCAGGCAGGCGATCGCAGTATTCGAGCGGAATCTCCTGGGCCGCCAGGGTGCTGACCGGCAACACGGAAAAGAAAACCAACCAGCCCAGCCAGATGCATGAGAGCGCGTGTTTCATCCTCATCCTCCCCATGCTTCAGCACTCTATCACAAATACGAACGTTCGTGCTTTATTAATTTCATTGCTATACTCTTGAGAAGCATGGCCCGGCAACAAACTGTCTCTCGTCAAGCTCCCGTGCGGCGGCAGCCCCGCGGGGAGCGCACCAAATCGGCAATCCTGCGCTGCGCGGTAGACCTGGCATCGGTGGAGGGGCTTGAAGGTCTCAGCATCGGCCGCCTGGCCGAAGAGCTCGGCATGAGCAAAAGCGGGCTTTTCGCCCACTTCGGCTCCAAGCAGGAGCTGCAACTGGAGACCATCGAAGCGGCGCGGCAGATTTTTATTGAGCAGATCATACGCCCGGCGCTCGCCAACCCGGAGGGCATGCTTCAGCTATGGGCATTGTGCGACGGCTGGCTGTCGCATGTGGAGCGTCGCGTATTTGCCGGCGGATGTTTTTTCACGGCCGCTGCCTTCGAATTCGACAGCCGTAAAGGTCCCATACGCAACCGCATTGCCGAGATCATGCAAATTTGGATCGCTAAATTACAGTCGGCAATTGAAGCGGCGCAGAAGGCAGGCCAGCTCGATCGCAAGATAGACGCGGCCCAACTGGCATTCGAGATGAATTCCCTCGCCATGGGAGCGCATTGGTCGCTTCAGCTTCTTGACGATAAGAATGCTCTCGCTAAAGCGCGGCTCAACATCCTGCGAAAGCTGCGCGGCTTCGCCACAAAAAAATGCCCGCCGCTGCCCAGGATCAACGCCACATAAAGACCAAGGCTGTTTTCCCCTTCAGCTCGCGGAAAAACTATTCTTTCACCGGCTTCCAGGTCGAATCAGGATCGTATTCGGTGATGGCGCCGGCAATCTGGGCGGTTTTCGGGCCGAAGTTTTTCTCGTAGACGCGTCCTTGATTGTTAACGATAAAACTCATGATCCCGGAGCTGCCCCACTTGTCAGGATAAGCAATCAGCGCGTACCCGGCGATCATATTGCCGTTGATGATGTAACTGAAGCTGCCCCCGGGGGAATGCTGCCCCTGGCGTGTAAGGATCTTGAAGTAGTATCCGTGAAAAGGTGGACGTTCATGTGCCGCCGCGCCCTGGTTGCCGCCAGTGTTGCTTTGCGTTCTGCCGGCCGAATAACCTTCTTCACGCGCCTCAGCAACCAGGCTTCCCAGAGGACTGGGCTTTTCGCCTTCGGCCGTATCCCAATACAAGCCATCGTGCTTGCCGGGCGTGCTGATGAACTTTTGGGCGTAGACGGCAAGCCCATCTTTGGAGGTATCCAGCGCCTGGGTAAAATATTCCCATTGCGCCAGGACATAAGCACGGCAAGTCATGATGGCCGAAAGCTCATTTTCTCCAATCTCCCGGTTCAGGATCTCTTCCATTCCCGCTTTGGTATCGTAGCGCCACTGGTCGCCTTGTTTGACGATCGGAATTGGGAACGGATAATTCTCTTCTCCCACCTGGAGGGTAAATCGAGCATCGTCCACTTTTGCGAGCTTCGCGGATTTTTCCAGATTTTCCGAGAAATGCTGCAGCGCGTTGTTATCTTCCACAGGATCACCGGAGAGAAGTTTGCTGCGGGCGGGCCCGAAGATTGCGGTGAGCGCGGCCTGGTCTTTCGTCTTGGCGGCGTCCACCAGGGCCTGCATTGCATCTTCGGGAGTGGCGAAGAGTTTTTCTCCGGCTGCGTCGTTCTGCGCGGCAACCGCAAAAATTCCGCTGAACAGGGCCATTTGCAGCAACACCACACCCAGAACCAAAGGCGCACGTCCTTTGAGAGGGTCGCGTAAAGTCATCGGTCTTCTAATCTTCATACTTGCCAGTCCTCATTCTGGTTTGAAATCTTTTCCACTGCTCCTGGTTTTGAGCAGGCCATTTTGCCCTTGCGCTGGTTCGCACGCATCCAATTCGGGATCATCGCCGCCTCCCTTGGTTTGAAGGCGGTGGGTTCGAGCGGCCTCCGCCGCCACGATTCATCGGCTGCGCCTCCCGCATTGGCGCGGGGCGATCCATCTGGACTCGGCTCTGTTGTCCACGCTGGCTGGTAACGCGAGGATCAAAGGCGCCGCGGTTCGTATTGAATACAGGATTGCTGGGTGGCGGGTTATTGGGCCGGTCGAATTGCCGGGGCGGTGGCTGCTGCACAGGCCGATTCATTTCAGGCCGGTTCTGGACCTCAGGACGGTTCTGTACTTCAGGACGGTTCTGCACTGGCTGCTCAGCCCTGTAGCCACGATATTGATTAAGGCGCGGGTCGTTGGTGTTTATGTTGCGCTCGATGATTTTGTTATTAACATTCGAGTTGCGGTTCACATCGTTGCTTACGCGCACGTTGTTTTGGACGGCGGCACGATTGTTGACACGCACGTTGTTATAATTCACGTCTCGGTGCACGCTGTTGTAGCGAGTCAGATTGTTGTAATTCACCGTGCGGTTCACTACAGTACGATTGACGTTGACGTTAATATAGGTCTTGTTCACATATACGTTGGTAACATGCACGTAAGGACGCGACCGCTCTTCCCAGCCTCCGCCGTGTTCCCAGCCGTGATAAAAGACCCGATGCTCGCGCCAATCACAATCATGATTCAGCCATGCACCGATGGCTAAGCCCACTCCAAATGCGATGACGCCGCCCGCAAAGCCCCCGCGGAAGTACACGATCGAGGGGTTATACTCCGGCACGTAGATGACCTGCGGCTGCGCCGGCCAAATCTCCACGTTGCCTCCATCCTCAACCACCTCTTGTTGCTGGTTGGTGACCAGGTTGCCCGCGTCACGCGCCTGGGCACGCAGCCGCTGAACCGATTCCATCACATCGGTGGACTGGTTGACGTAGGCCTGTCCCAGCGAGGTGGTCCAGTCAATCTTGTCATCCATCATGTAGAGGACCGTCGGATAGTGCGCGACCGCTTTGACGCTGACGTCCCAGGACTCCCCGTCAATGACGTCGGGAGAATGCGCGCGCACCTCGCGCGCCGCCTCGTCAATCTGATCGGGAAAAGTCGCAGCCAGCAGGACCTGCGCCAGCAAGGGATCGGGATACAAAGCGATCGGCGCCAGCAGGTTGTCGAGCTGCTCGGGAGAAAATGCCTGGTAGGACGAAGCATCTTGGTCCTGGTACTGACCCTGGTCCTGATCTTGATATTGCATCGCCACAGAAGATAGCGGCGCGTAGACCATCAGACAGAAAACGAGTGAGACGGCCAGGAACTTTCGCATGACTACACCTCTTCTTGAAGACATCTTGTTTTGCTGGCGCTTTCAAACTGCAAGACGGTTGCCAATAGTTTCACTACCGAGTGCGCTTCGCCTATCTAAATTTTGACGATACAAACCATCCAATACTGAACATTCCATTTTGGGACTCGAACCGAGGGAATTGTACACTGGCTCTTGGCGCTTCAACGTTAAGTTTTGTTCACTTAGTTGAACACTGCGTCCAGCAGCCGGGCCAGGCTGGCCTGCTGGCTGCGGCTTTTGCCTGAGCCCTTTTTCGTCAGCTTGTAGAGACGCTCGCTCACGATCTGCGCAGCTTTCTCCGCAGGTATGTAAATGCGATCTGTGGGATTCACCGCCACCCATCCATCCTCTGTTTTCTGTAATTCCCAGCGCCGTTTGTCGGAATGGTGCTGGCTTTTCACCTGCCCTTGATTCAGCTCTACGCGATAATCAATCCGGACATTCGCCCAGCTCTTGTCATGATGGATTTCCACTTTTTGAACCTGAAGTTGATCGAAGATCACCACCGGGGCGGGAAGCGATACCAGATCGCCGCCTCGCAGGATACCGCTGGATTGGTTGGTTAGCTCAGAGATGGCTTCGCTTACATTGCCTGCGGTCGGCTTAGCGCCGGACTGCGCATCAGCTATTGGGATATCTTCCGGCATTTGAAAGCTGGCGTCCACTTTATCAGCACTGTTGCGGACCGCGGCTTGGTGTAGCACTGCCGCGGCTTTTGACCCTGTGGCAGCGTCGGCCGGCTGTTCACCATCGTTGCTCATGTCCGAAATCTTTGCCGCTGGGCTGCGTCCCGATTTGGGAAGAGCGGCCAGCATGCTCGACGAAGAGGCTCCTACCAGATAACGATAAAAGCGGGGACGCCCGCGCTGGCGCCAATAATCGTTGTCGTATTGTTGGGTCACCAGGCCCGAATCGGTTGAGCTGTAAAACGAATGTTCCGCCGGATCCACCAGCACTCCGACGTGCCCTCTCCATACAACCAGGTCGCCGGTTTGCAAATTTTGCACGCGCTGGAATGAAGGCACTCCAGCATATAAATCGTAGGACGTGGCATACGGATAGTCGTAACCGCCGGCGGCGAAAATCTGATGGACCAGGTGTGAACAATCCGGTTGGTAGTCCGCGGGCGCCGGCAGGGCCATCGCCAGGTCTATGAGCTCAAGTCCTTCGCGGGGCGTGAGCAAATGCGGACTTGCCTGGCGCCTTGAATCCGTTGTCGAAGAATCGGATTGGATTTCAACACTCTCCGCGTCAGAAGAGGAACTCTGGTTCGGTTTTTGCCAGGCAAAGCCGAGCGCGCTCATGCCGAAAATGGCAGCGGCGAAAACGGCTGCGCTCCTGCGATGTCTTTTCATGCTAAGTCTTAGATTAGTTAGAAGCAGGCCGGCAGCAAAGAGGTTAGCTGCCCACTTGAACCCAGGCAGTTACTCTCGTCCATGCCCATTTGCCGGGCCGGAAGTAAAGATTTGTTATCAATAAAAAAGGGCCGCCATCGCTGGCGGCCCAGAAGAGAACTATTCTGGAACGGCGCTGGTTGAATCTATTGGCCGTCCTTAAATCCATCGAGCCGCGTAGCTGTGACTTCGATTTGAAAGGTGTGATTGTTGACCGGATCATCCAGGGTGCCCACGACGGTTGGCTTAGCGAGTTCGAGCGTGGCGCTGGTTTCCATCCTCATTTGTTTGAGGTCGGGATCGCCGTGGTGCTGCTCCCCCACGCCAGCCCCCCTGGCTGATCCGCCTGGAGCAACATCGGAGAACTCCACGGTCATACGCAGGCCCACAGTGTGGTCACTCTCAGATGTAACTTGACTGTCAATATTTTTGCCCAAATCGAGATAGGTTATCTGTTTGTCTTTCTCTTGGGCCAAGATTGGAACTCTTGAGCCTATACGCAGCTTGCCGATCTGGTGGGGCTCTAGAACGAGGACGTAATTTCTGGAATTCAATTTCTTCTCGTTCACCAGCTCGCTGATCTTGAATTCCAGCCGATACTCGCCGGCCTTCTTCTTTGCCTCGCTGATGTCATTGATCAATTTTTGTGTCAAAATCAATTGATCAGGAGTTCCTCGCACAATAATAGTATTTGCAGAGTAAAGCTGTTGCACGCGATCAATCTGCAGAATTGAGCGCAGCGCGTTCACCAGGTCTTGCATATCTATGGCCTGGGAGATATTGGGAAGATAAAAGCTCTTGATAATCTGTGGCTCTATTTCTCTGCGCTTTGTGGGATTGTCTGCGGCGATAAAAATACTGCTGGAGGTCACCGGCCGCCAGAAAGTCGCTGACTCGAGGGCTACGGTCTTGAGTGCATCTTCCAATGAAACACCGTTCAAATCCACACTGACGGGGCGCGCGACATAATCCGGATCGAAGAGCACGCTGATTCCCGCCTGCTTGCCGATGGCCTCATAAACTGAGCGACTGGTGTCCGCCAGTTTAAGCGTGATGCGCTTGTCTGCAATGGACTGCAACTCCACTGGCGGCTCCATTTCGCTCCGTTGAGGGGCCCAAGAGGGGAAACCTCTTTCCGTCGTGCTCTTTTCGGCAGTACTCTTTTCGACAGTGCTTTTTTCGGCTGCGCTTTTCTCCGTCGCGCTCTTCTCTGCAGGCGCTTGTGGCATTGCAGCGGGCAGAACTCCCATTAATAATGCCAGCGCGAGTGTGTAGCAAATTTTTCTGTTCATAAGTTCCTCTCTCTAATTAATGTCTTTGACAGGCGCAAGTTCCCTGACTTCAATAGGCTGAATCTTCTTCAAATCTGAAACGTAGATTTCAGGGGCGGGGCGCTCTTGCGCGATGATGGGCTCCGGCACTTGCTCAGAAGCTTGATTCAAATCATTTTGCAAGGAGGGCTGCTCCTGCGCAAAGAGCTGCTTGTCTACTGGAGATTGCTTCTGCTTCACACCTGCCAGCACAGTTTTGTTGCCGGTTACGTTCTTGTGTGCAGTTGCGCGCTGATCGTGAGCAAGGGGAGCGTTTGCTCTCTGCCGCCGAATAGAAACAGCCGGTGTTGCGTTGATGGATTTAATTTCCAGTGGAGTCTGGCTGGCAACATTGTTCGGAGCAACTTGCCTGGAGCCCCGCAGATTCACCATCACCATGGCGAACACCACGACGGCAGCCGATGCCGCCAGAGCAAGAACCCATCTGCGCCGCCGCTGCGAGACATGCGCTTCCAGGTTTGCCAGAATGCGCATCTCGATTCCGGCCCGTGGTTCAGCGGCGCTGTAGTTCTCGAGCGCGTCATCTAACCATTGCTCGGCTGCGAGTTTTTTGTCTTCAGACTTCATACATCAGCTCCAGCTTTAAAATCTCTCTTTCCGTCTTTCTGCTTCCGTTCCATCAGGACTTGCAATTTCTCCCGCAGCAACTGGCGTGCCCGTAGTAGACGCCCCCGCACCGACGACTCCGGAATCTCAAGCACCTCGGCAATCTCTACCGACGTCATCTCTTCCACGGCGGAAAGCGTAAGCGTTTCGCGCAGCTCGCGCGGCAGAGTCGCAATCATGCTTTCCAGCAGCGCCATCTGCTGGCTGCGAATTATGCTTTCCTCGGCGCCGGCCCCGCCGGCCGGCAGTTCAGGTAAATCTTCTTCGCCGGTTATCGCCGAATGCTTCCTGCGCCGGTCAACCGCCACCCGCCAGGCAATACGCGCCAGCCAGGCCCGCTGATTCAAAACTCCGGAGAGCTCTTTGGCATGCTTCCACACGCGGATAAATGTCTCTTGGGCGGCGTCTTCGGCTTCCTGCGGGTGGCGCAGCACCGCATAGGCTACCTGGTAGACAAAGCGCGCGTGCAGGCGCACCACCGCTTCCACCTGCTCGTCGGCGGATTGCGCCGCGATCGTTCGGCTCAAGATCACCTGCTCCGGGAGATACATTGCCATCTCTTTATGTCTAAGGGCTCCGCAGTCAAAACAAGGCTGCTGCGCCCTCGCAGAAGGTTCGCGCGGCACAGCGCTCACTTTCTGCTCACCCTCTATACCTTCTAAGACTCTGCTGGAGCCTGAGCGTTCATTTATTTTGGCCTGGAAATTTTAGGCGATTCAGGATTGCAAAACGCGCGAACAGGAAGAAATTTTGAGCGGGTGGAAGAAATCGCGCTGTTTCTTGCTAACTAATTTTGATTCAATGACATACAACGGGACGGATGGGCTGTGAGCAGGTATATGGCGTGTACACTTTTTGTGCAATACAGAACAGCCAGTTTCTAGGCCGCCTTTTTGCCTTCAACCGGAGGAATTTGGCAGAGCCTGACCTTGAAACCTTTAGGATCGATCTCGACCCCGCGAACCAGTTCGAAGGTGACGGCATTCCCGCATTGGGCGCAACAGGGAAACGCTTCTTCGGCCAGCAGCGTCACTTCGTGGGGAAGACGATGTTCGCGATGCCAGACGCGGTAAATCCCGTTCTGAGGAACTCTCAAGCCAGTCTTATATCGCATTGTACCCATAACTGATTTTCAACGGCCAGAGAGTCTCGAACAGCTAAGACATGAGATGTAAGGCAGGCGTACCGCGATGTCACGAAATTGTACCTTAGGGCATATCTAGTTAGGACCCGAGTCAAGCCACTTGGGATGCCCTGCCAGCCAGGAGTCCATAACATTCAGCTCTGCCACTGCTATGTATGAATACTTGCAATGGGTTAGCAGGATATCAAGACTTCCTGTGCTCTTATCTCCACTCACCCTGTAAAACAAATCCCGCCCAGTAGTAGGGTGATTGCCAGGCCTTTTGTGTACGCATCCATTGCTGAGCCCCGCGCAATGCCTGGGCAGGAGTCTGGTGATCGCGCAGCATGCCCTCGTAGAACTTCTTCATCAGCTCCGCCGTGGCCTCGTCATCTACCTTCCATAAGCTGGCGACTACCCGCGGCGCGCCGGCGTACATGAAGCCGCGGGTCAGCCCGACTAATCCTTCTTCACCGATGTCTTTTCCCAGCGCCGTCTGGCAGGCGCTTAGAACAACCAGGTCGGCATTCAGATCCATGTTGTAAATATCCAGCATGTGCAGAAAGCCGTCTTGCTGGTTGCCTTGCTTATCCACCAGGGAGAACACCAGCCCGCTCAGCTCGGGATGCTCGTTATTCAGCAGCCCATGTGTGGCAAAGTGGACGATGCGGTAGTCTTTCAAATTCGAACTGAGCGCCGTGGCCTTGCTGGCTTCGAAGTCCAGGGCCTCAAAGGCATCGTTCTTGCCGGCAATCGAATCAATGGCCTCGGCTTCGCGCCGGGTGAAGGGCAGCCGGGGGAATCCAGAGATGCCAAGTTGCTGGGCGGAGCGGTCAAGATCGCTTTGGCTCTGGGATTCGACGGATAAACCTGAAGGGTCGGACGGGTGCGCTTCAACGGGGTTGCCGCCATTGATAGCGGATAGGCTTACGCGTTCGTCTTTGAGTCCAAAAACCGGATCGGCGATCACGGCTACTTCATTCGCTGCTGGCTTGCGTTCCATTTCCTCACGCCGGAGCACAGCCAGCACAGATGCGGAAGGCAGGTTGACGATCTCATGCTCGGCCACAAGGGGAACGGGCCTCGTAGAATCTAATGTTTCAGGCGCAGGGAGAGCTGAAAACGGAATGTATTGCAGCGCGCCATCGCTCACGACCAGCAGCCGCTTCTGTTGGAGTTGTGCGCTTGGCGGTCCCAGAATCACCCGGCTCAATTGGTTGATGGTGCGCGAGTACTCCGCCTCTGCTCTTGCGGCCAGCATTCTTTGTTGCGCGCTTTTGCCCTGGCTTGCGCGATTGCGCTGGCTTAACAGCTCATAGGCGCGACGCGCCAGCCGCTCGATCTCCGCGCTCCTGGGTAGTTCATAGGCATTCAGGGAATCGGGCGTAACAGCGAAGACGTAGCTGCGTTTTTCACCCAGCGAATACTCCAGCAACAGAGTGTCTGGGGCTAGTAATTGCTGCTGCACTTCTTTAACTGTTATTGGCTGCGGCTGGGTCAGAGCGGCATAGTTAGGGCTGGTGGCCCTGATCTGCTCTTCTACATCTCTGTATTGCGCCAGCAGGTCGTTAATCTCTTTGTCGAAGGCGGCTATCCGGTCGTCATTCTTCTTGTCGCCAAGCAACTGCATGCGGCGGTTTGATTTTGTGTTGATTGATTCCTGCAGAGAGTGTTCTTTTTCCGCCAAGGCGGGATCAACTCCTTTACGGATATCCGCGTGGCCTGCCTGCAGAGTCTCAAGCATGCTGCGGGCATGTAAACGCTCCAGCACCTGAAAAGCAAGATCGGGCTTCTTCTGAGCAATTAGCAGATCAGCGTAGTCCTTGTAGTAATTGGCATACTTGGCGCGAAAACTGGAGCGAATGTCTTCTGTGCCGCCCAAGCGCGCGGTCTGACTTTCTATCGTATTTAGTGCCCGTTCATAAAATTGAGTTGCCGCATCGGTCTGATGCCTGCGACGCATGATAGCAGCCAAGCCAGCTAGGGATTCGGCATGGTCTTCGCTTTCAGGCGCTTCTTTCTCTGAAACAACTTGCGCATGGCGATAATATTGTTCAGCTTTGGCCAAGTCACCCCGATTCTGGAAAATATCTCCCAAACGATTCATTGCCTCAGCTGAATCAATATCGCCAGGAGCTTGTTCCTCTGCAATTTGCAAAGCCTGTAGAAAGTACGTTTCGGCTTTGGCCAGATCACCTCGATTTTGCGTCAATGTCCCAAGATCGTAGAGAACTGTAGTCATATCAATGCTCTTGGGTGCAACGTCTTCCAACAGCGCCTGTGCTCGGTGATAATACACATCTGCCTCAACTAGATTACCTTCCTTTTCGGCGACGACACCAAGGTCATCAAAGTTCATTGCCAGAGCGACGCTATGGGGAGAAATTTTCTCGTTCAAAACCAGTCCCTGGCGAAAGTATTTCTTTGCCGAATTGAGATCACCTCGACGTTCTGCGACAATACCAAGGCAATTGAGAGTACGTGCTATGAATGGGCTACTGGGAAGAAGTGAATGTCGAAGATCAAGAGCACGAAGATAATACTGCTCAGCCTTCACCAAATCCCAGTGCTCTCGGGCAATGGTCCCCAAGCCAATCAGACCTGGCACGAGCGAGCTTTCGGATGGAAAGTATTTAGCATTCGCAACAGCTTTGCTGTAATACTCTTGTGCTGTTGACAGATCGTCTTGCTCAAAATATGCACTACCCAAATTGATGAGATTGTTATAGGAAAGAGGAGCCAATTTATCTTGGATGGCCTGTGCGCGAAGGAAGTATATTTGAGCAGTAGCTGCGTCCCCATGTTGGAGAGCGACACTACCTAGGCCGGTGAGGCCCATAGCATACGCGAGGCTTCCTGGAGCTATTTTTTCTATAATTGCTAGAGCTTGCCTGTAGTACTCTTTGGCCTTTCCTTGATCGCCTCGATGCAAACTTACGCTACCAATGTAAATGAGACTACTTGCTAAGCTGAGGCTTTCTGGAGCTATCGTGTGCTGAATCGCTAAAACTTCTCGATCACACAAAGCGGCTTTCGAATAATCTCCGCGTTGCTGATAACTAGCGCCCCATGCTTTGAGGGATTCGGCTTCAATCGTCAGCAACTGGATTTCAATCGCTTGCTGAACGGCCTTCTGATAGGCGTCATCGGCTTCCGCCCAATGCTGGGCAGTGGTTAGCGTTTGAGCCGAGTGAAAATAAAACCAAATGCTAAGCCACGCCGGAGAGGTTTTCTGGGCAATGGCGCCAGCCGCCAGCCAACGCTTAGCGGCTTCGTGCACTTTGCCTGCTTTGGCCAACTCTTGGCCCTCAAGATAAAGAGCTGAAAGGTTCTGCGGCAGAACGGGTCGTGTTTCAACAAACCAAGGATATTCTCCCAACGTCCACGACTGCTGTTCATTGCTTCGGCGCCCTTGAATCGTGACGGTCCCTCTTGGCGCTTGTTCTACCTCAATCGCCATCAAATCGAACGGAGACACAAGCTCGCCCTTGGCTTCCCCACGGCTCCAACTCAGCAGGACATCTCCTTCCTTCAATCCTGCTTTTTCACCCTCAAAATTCTTTTCAACCTTTTCAACGATGATTCCTGATTTAAGTTCTTCCAAGGCGCTATTGCCGGCGGCGGCTCCCGATTGGGGCGTGGTTTGACCGGAGGGCGTGGTCTGAGCAAAAGCCGAGAAGGCGAGCAAAGCCACAATACCGCCTGCGAGAATTGCGTTGCGCAGCTTCGTCGAATGGCCTCTGAAAGACATGGGCGAATCTATTAAAGATGTGAGTTGCTGGCTTGGGAACAATTGTATATCGCCGCACGGGTTTTACCGCCGCAGGGCAATTGTTTGTTACTTAACCCCCAACTGCCAAAAGAGGAACGAATAAATATCTGTGCTTTCCTCGACTGATTTCGAGATGGGTTTGCCGGCGCCGTGGCCGGCTTTGGGCTCGATGCGGAGCAGGATGGGGCGATCCGGGCCGTTGGCCGCTTCGTTTTGCAGCAGGGCCGCCATTTTTTTAGCGTGCATGGGGTCTACGCGTGTGTCGCTATCGGCGGTCATGAAGAGAACGGAGGGATAGAGAGTACCTGGTTTGACGTGGTGATAAGGAGAGTAGGCATACAGCCACTCGAACTGCTTGGGATCGTCGGCGGAGCCGTATTCGGGAATCCAGAGCCTGGCAATCTGGAAGTTCTGGTAGCGCAGCATATCGAGCAGCGGCACCTGGCAAATTACAGCGCGGAACAGGTCAGGACGCTGGGTGAGCGCGGCCCCCATCAGCAGCCCGCCGTTGCTGCCGCCTTGTATGGCCAGATGATCCTTGTCGGTATATTTTTCTGCGATCAGGTATTCGCCGGCTGCGATGAAATCGTCGAAGACATTCTGCTTTTTATCCAGCATGCCGGCGCGGTGCCATTGTTCGCCGTACTCTGCGCCGCCGCGCAAATTTGCCAGCGCATAGACGCCTCCATGCTCCAGCCATAGATAAGTTCCCCGCAGAAAGACCGGTGAATTGGTAACGTTAAAGCCGCCGTAGCCGGTAAGAAGAACGGGATTGTGGCCGTTGAGGGCCAGTCCTTTTTTATGAACGATGAACATGGGCACGCGGGTGCCGTCTTTGGAGTTGTAAAAGACCTGCTTCGACTCGTAGGCGCTGGGATCAACCGGGGCTTTTACCCCGGCGAAGAGTGAGACCTTGCTGGTTTTCAGGTCGTAGCGATATGCCGTCATGGGCTGGGTAAATGACTGGTAGACAAAAAACGCCTCCTGGCTCTCATGCTGTCCTCCAAGCTGGTAGCCGCGGGTTAAATCTTCCAGGTTGCCGATGCCGGGTAGAGGGATATCGTGCAGGAATTTCCCCTCAGTGGAAAACAGCTTCAGGCGCGAAGTCGCGTCCTGCTGATAATGCGTGAAGATTTTGCCGCCAACGATATCCGCGCTGCTCAACACCGCTGTGCTTTCGGGAATAATTTCTTTCCAATGCTCGCGGTCAGGACTCGAGAGCGAGGCTCTCATTACGCGATAGCGGGGCGCGTCTTCATTGGTCGTAATGTAAAGGCCGTTGCCGAAAATATCGCCGGAATAAAGAAATTCTTTTCCCGAGGTCAGACGAACCGGAGCAGCGTTGCTGGCTGTGTTCTTTAAGAAGAGTTCGGCTTTTGTCCAACCCTGCTGCACCTGGATCAGCAGCCACTTGCCGTCGTCGGAAATCACAAGATTGGGCCAGTCTTGCGCATCGCCTCCTTCGCCGAAGATCAGCGGATCTTTGCCCGGGTCGCTGCCCAGCGCGTGATAGAAGACATGGCGGTTATACATTTCCTGGCCGGGGGGGACCTCTCCCGGTTTGGGATAGCGCGTGTAGTAGAAACCGGAATCGTCGGGCATCCAGGCCAGGCTGGCGGCGCGCGTACGTTCAATGATGTCAGGCAGAGGCTTGCCGGTTTCGGTTGCGATGATGTGCAGGGTGCTGATCTCCGAGCCGCTGGGCGAGGTGCCATAGGCCAGATACTTGCCATCATGCGAGGGATAAGACCAATCCAGCGAGACGGTACCGTCAGCAACCAGGGTGTTAGGATCAACCAGCGCCCGGTCTGTGCCGTTTAACCCCTTGCGCACATAGAGCACAGGCTGGTTCACCTGGCCCTCGCGGCGCAAATAAAAATAGTAATCTCCGGCGACCTGGGGAGTGCTCAAAACCCCCACCCCCCAAAGTTCGGTGAGGCGCGCATGAATGGCCTCGCGTCCGGGAAGCGGGTCGAGCCGGCTGCGCGTGTAGGCCAGTTCGTCGCGCACAAACTGCTGCGAGGCCGGGCTCTCGCCATCCTCAAGCCAGCGGAAGGGATCGGCAATCTTGTGGCCGTGTATGGTTTCTTCCACGATGATTGGCTGCGGTTTGGGCGGCGCCGGCGAAGCAGGAGTGGGAGCGTTGGTAGCTGCGTTATCTTCCGCAACCGCCAGCACTACAACCAGGGATGAAGAGAGCAGGAAAAGAGAAAGAAACCAGACCAAGCGCAGAACTCCTTGCATAGCTGAACCTCGCGGATGCGCGTACATGAAAAGCCTAACAGAGTTAGACGGGTCATGGCAGGGTTAGGCGAGCCACGGTAGCACGGGCGTTTTGTGGGGTTAGGTTTGTATCCGGCCAAGTAGTGTCTACCCTCCCCCCATTACCTCAAGTAGTCAATTTACCGATAAACTGATGAGATTCAATGACATACAGCAAAGACCAGAGTAGTGCGGCAGTAGTGGCCGGGCCGTGCATTCTGCGGCCGGCGCGGTCCCATGCTTCCCTTCCTGCAAGACTGGCAGCGAGAATGGTTGCGAAGTTTCAAAGATCTTTAAGGGATTCTCCAAAAGGGTCCGCAGTTCAAAACAAGGCTGCTCCCCCGCACTGCATTCACCTTTAATCCCTGCATTCTTGAATGCTGAATATGCTTCAGGACCTATGATGATCTAATTTCGCCAATAAGCAAGAGTTTGATATCAGAGGGTCTCAGAGCTTGGCAACCGGATGAAAACTGTTATATAAAAGTAAGGAAGCAATCGCGCCTCTCACGGCGCTCCCTGCATACGACACTCCTCAGTAGCTCAATGGCAGAGCATCCGGCTGTTAACCGGAGGGTTGTAGGTTCGAGTCCTACCTGAGGAGCCAATCTCTCCTCAATTCATTCCTGTGATTAGGTCAAAGGGGTCCTTCGACTTCGCTCAGGATTTCGCCTGCAGGCTCAGACGCCCGCAAAACGGCTCACCCCCTCGCAAAAAACGCGGAAAGGTGAGGGTACCCGACAGTACTCTTGACAGCGCAGAGATGGTTGGTGGAAAATCCACCACGATTTCCCCCACAGTGGTGAAACACAAAATGAGCAAAGCGCCCGAGTGCCCCTGCTCAAGGAGATCTACATGCTGCTCGACCACTTTCGCAAGCCTCTGCTCGTTTGCCTGCTGGTAATCTTGCCCATTGCCGGCTACGCCCAGGACACTACAAGAGATTTAAAACCAGCCGGGCCTCGTAATTCAGGGCTCTATGCCAACTCACAGAACGTTCAAGTTGCGGAGCTGCATCCCCTGTTGCAATGGCGGCGGGTAGTCAATCCCGGCAGTCCTCTTGAAGGACCGGTGCTCTACCAGCTTCTGTTCAGCGCCAGCGGGACGCCGTTTACGGTGGCGATGTTCGATACCAATCCGCGCCATCTCACCAATACGCACATTACGGTGAACCCCGGCAACAACAACGTGGTGATCGGCGGGACCGGCGGAACAATGAGCATCGACGGCACAACCGGCATCGTTACCTTCGCCAACGGACAGACCTTCCCCGGAACTGCGGGCGTAAACAGTGTGACCCAGGGAAACAACTTCATCACCATTGGGGGGACCGCGACCAATCCCACTGTGGGATTAAACACCAGCAACACCGATGCGCGTTACCTGCAGCTGAGCGGCGGAGTTGTCACCGGTCCGGTGGGCTTTGGCACCACAACGAATAGTCAATCCCTCATAGACATCAATGGAACGCAAACCGAATCGAGTTTCAACGAGGTACTGTTAAGGATCGATGGCACTCTAAACTCTAACCCCGGCAACTCTTATTCGACCGGCCTGGCCGTGTACCCAACGACAACGATGACGGGCTACACCAATTACAACAAGGGCATTGACGTAGCGCTTGCGTCCACGGGCGGTTCCATCGCCCACTCGGTGGTCGCTGTCAACGTCAACCAGCCTTCGGCAGTGAACGGCTCCGATTGCGTGGTCAGCTTCGGGATCAATGTGCCCAATCAAAGCGCGCCATGCTCGACGCCCCAGCCCACGCGCAATTACGGCTTCTTCGAGAACGGCGTGGCGGGAACGATGAACTACTTTGCGAACAACGTGGGAATCGGCACTGCCACCCCGGGCGCGCTCCTGAGCGTAAACGGCAACGCTGTTATCACCGGTCCCGTGGGCTTTGGCGCTACACCGAACAGTCAAAGCCTCATAGACATCAATGGAACTCAAACCGAATTGAGCTTCAACGAGGAACTATTAAGGATCGATGGCACTCTGAACTCCAGTCCGGGCAACTCTTACTCGACCGCCCTGGCCGTGTACCCAACGACAACGATGACGGGCTACACCAATTACAACAAGGGCATTGATGTAGCGCTTTCTTCCACGGGCGGTTCCATCGCTCACTCGGTGGTGGCGGTCAACGTCAACCAGCCTTCGGCGGTGAACGGCTCCGATTGCGTGGTCAGCTTCGGGATCAATGTGCCCAATCAAAGCGCGCCATGCTCGACGCCCCAACCCACGCGCAATTACGGCTTCTTCGAGAACGGCGCGGCGGGAACGATGAACTACTTTGCGAACAACGTAGGAATCGGCACTGCCACTCCGGACGCGGCCCTAAGCGTAAACGGCACCGCTGACAAAACCGGGTCACTTTCCTGGGCGGCATTTTCCGACGGCCGGCTCAAGAACGTCCTGGGGAGCTTCTCTCCGGGGCTGGCTGAAGTGCTGCGGCTCAATCCGATTCGCTACCGCTACAAGGAACAAAACGCCCTGGGGATTCGCGACGCGGAAGAACATGTCGGTTTTGTGGCTCAGGACGTTCAGAAAGTGATCCCCGAGGCGGTCACCACGAACGACCGCGGGTATCTGCTGGTGACTGGTGACCCGATCCTGTGGGCCATGCTCAACGCCATCAAGGAGCAACAAGCGGTCATCGAGAAGCAGCGCGATCAAATGCACGAACAACTTGCCGCGCTGGCGAAAATCCGCTCAACCATGGCCAGGCAGCAGAAAAACGCCCAGCAGCAGGAGGTCCGGCTGCGGACTATCGAGCTGAAACTGGAACGCCTATCCGCAGGGGAGACGCAGCTCGCCAGGCTCCCCGCGAGCCAGGCAGGCGATCAGTCACGCTCGTCCGTAAGCCACGGACGATAAGGCACTTGGATTTGTGGAGTCCGACCGACGAAGGAGGGAGGACGCAGTCGAAGGATCCCGGAGGCTGCTTCGGTTGTCCATGCAGCCGCAAGGCATTCTCTGAACACTCCAATATCCATGAAATCCGCGGTGAGCTTTTCCTTAGAGCTGCGAACTGAGGGCTTGGAGCTGCGTCGGCCTCTCGCCAAAACTTCTACGTTGACGCCCGCGTGGCGATAACGTCATTAATAAGCAATTTCCCCGGCTTCGCATTGATGCCTTCGAAGGGCGCATCTACTTCGATTTTCCCGAAGCCAAATCCTGCCAGCGACGGAGGAACTGGTACAGTCTTGCTGGCATCCTGCCCGCCGCCCCTGATGAGCACCGTTGCTGTTGGCGGAGACGCTTGCAGGTCGAAGGTGATGAAAAAGCCCACCGGATGGTCGAACTTGTAGGTCCCAACAACGTCGCTGTCATTCAGCCTGATATTCCCGTTGGGGAGCAGATCAACGTGCAACAGGGGCGCCCCCTGCGGACCGGCGGCCGGAAGAAAATACACCGACAGATCGATGGGCGACGAAGAGGGAACGTAGCCAACGAAGTTCGCGCCACCCTTTGCCGTCACAGGCGTCTTCAGAGTGCCGATATAGGAGGCGGTTGCCGTAGGCGCCGTGCGCGTCAGTTGAAGCCAGTGATCCGCTGCATTCGTGTTCGTCGGGTCTGCGACCACAACCACGTTGCCGCTGATCGTGGAAGTTCCCACCTGGGGTTGTGCAGGGGCCGATCCCGGCGACGTTGAGTCAAACGTATCCAGATAGACGGAGCTTGTGTTGCACCCGCCGAGGAGCGCGAGCGAGAGGAGCGCAATCGCCACCCCTAGTCCAGACAGCGCGCGCAAGACGAAGTCGCCACGGTTGCCCGTGGTTTCGCGGATTGGATTCCTGGTCATAAAAAACCTCCCGTTGGAGCATGTGCAGTTTCGTTTGCCATGCCGATAGCGAACGCGCCGCCTAATCTTGCCAACCAAGGTCGATTGGTACAAGCCACGAACGCGCCGCCCCCTGAATAGGGACAGCGACACGAGCACTCGCAAGTGAATCAAGTTAGCCACCTTCATTTGACATACCTTCGGACTGGGCAAAGCCTTTCGAACGATGGATGCCAAATGAATCCGGGTTCGCTTGAGTTACTCTGTCGTAAAGTGCAACTTGAAGCGCGATCGTTTCATCACGAATTTGTTCTGTGTCTCGCCGGGCGGCCCACCCTTCCGCGTTTTTTGTTTGCGGAGGGTGGGGGTTTCGATCCGTGCAAACCACAGGTTTGTGTCGGGGCACGGATTTCATCCGTGCCGCAAGGAGCCCACAGGAATCGGACTTCAGCCCCTGAGGTTTGAATGCCTCACAACAACCGCGCATGGGAACAATTCACTGTGCGCGGAGCCTCGGCGCTCATTGTTGTTTCTGCTGCATGAATTCGAGAAACTTGGCGCGATAGTAGTTCAAGTCAAAGGTCCCGTCCCTCAACTTTTGAGCATTGGACTCGGTGAAGATGTCTTTACCGTAGATTTCAGTGAATAGCGCACAACGCTCACTCGACTTGTCCCACTTGCCGAAATACACGCAGCCATAACTGCGTCATACCATTGGTGCCAACGAGCAGATCGGGCTTGCCATCTCCGTTCACGTCTGCGGCGTAGATACTTTCCGCATTCGACTGGGTAGCTACTGTACTTTCCAATAGCGTAGCGGCGTCTGGACCCTCCCATCTTCGTTGCCATAAAGAACCTGTAGAACAGGTTGCGACGCTCCCGTCGTCAGCGAGATAACCACATCCGGCTTTCCGTCTCCGTTGAAATCAGCAGCCGCTGTCTACGCCTAAGCTCCGTTGATGGAAACATTGAACAACCGCTACAAAGAGAAGTGTCGCGGTTTCTAAAATCTATCGACCTTTTTTCACTATTGCTCAGGCTCTTAATGCATTGGCTGTGTTTTAACGATGAAGGATTCGTATGAAGACGCCGTTGAATTAAAAATTAATCTCCCCGAAGGGCGATAGATCTTACCGTCCCCCACACTTACTTATAGCGATAGGTCGAAATCCGAACAGCACTCTGTCTGAATCATTTCTAGCTGTTCAACGGATAAACGGCTCTTACTTGATTTGTCAGATCAAGTCTGAACTATTACACGTCAACAAGCACGGAAAGGAAAGGCAAAACTATGTCGAACCACAGTAAGTTAAGTAACGTAAGCAAAAACAGGCAAGCTCAAATAGCTGGTTTGCGAGTCTTTTGGGTCCTCGCGACAGCGGCCATCATGTTATCCGCCGGCTCTGCGCAGGCCCAGATGAACAACCCACGAGTTGTGCTGATTTTTTGGGGTCAGGAGTACGCGGCGGCAAGCCACCAGGCGCCGACGATTGAAATGGTGAACGATCTGGTCCGTGGACCGTTTCTCACGCCGGCATTACAGTATGGAATAAACAACGGAAGGATAGCGCGTACCGTCTTTATTCCCACGGGCCCGTCTAACCCCGCGCCTACCACCCAGGACCTTGGGCAACTGCAGAACCGATTAATTGGTTGGATAAAAGCCGGTCAGGCACCAGCTCCGAAAGTGAACGAAACCAATCTCTTGTACGTGATCCTGCCGCCGATGGTGACTTCGGGAGTAGCGAACTCAGGAACAACGCCTTACTTCTGCTTTTGCGACAGTTCCAATCCAGCCAACGCCACGCCAGGCATTCAGGGTTACCACTGGCAGGCCAAGTACAACAACGCATCAACCCATGACGATCTGGTGATTGCAGCCGTAAAGACATACGCACAACCGGACTGGCGGACATTCGCCAACGCTGAAGCCTGGGTTACTGGACACGAGATGATTGAAGCGTTCAATGACCCTCTTGGTGGCAGAGAAGAGCTGGGGGACCCATGCCATCCACTTGGCACTTATCAATATCTGAACAAGTGGGGGGTCGAGCAGTACCAGTCTGACCAAATTGGAGCTTGTGTGAAGGCGCCCGCCTCACAGTTTATCGGTCCAACGCGTTTGAAGCTTATCAATGGCTGGATCAATGCTCCATTCAGCACGGGCAAAGCCACAGTCGAAGAAGTGTCGGGCATAGTGCAGTTCCAAGGCGCAATCGCCTCGGGAAGCACAGCTCAGCCATTTGTGCTGCCTGCTGCGTTCGCCCCGGCAACCGACATCTACATCCCTGTCGATCTGTGCAACGCCACGAATGGACGGCTCCATATCACCCCCAGTGGCGCCGTAAACATCGATGTCGAGAAAGGGGCGTTCAACAATGCCCAGTGCTTTACTTCGCTCGACGGCGCGTCTTTCGCCCCGGCAGCCACTGGTTTTTCGAATCTTACTCTAATCAACGGCTGGTTCGACGCCCCGTTCAGCACCAGTAACGCGGCGGTCAAACTCGTCGATGGGATTGTGCACTTCAAAGGCGCCATCGCCGGCGGAAGCACCACGGAACCGTTCGTGCTGCCTTCGGGACTCACCCCGGCAACCGATGTCTATGTCCCCGTCGATCTGTGCAACGCCACTAAAGGGCGTCTGCATATCACCCCCAGTGGCGCTGTAAACATCGACGTCGAGAACGGGGCGTTTAACAATGCCCAGTGCTTTACTTCGCTCGACGGCGCGTCTTTCGCCTTGTCAACCGTCATCGTTTTTCCGGGTCCTATGTTTAGCAGTTTTGTGAATCTTTCGCCGATCAACGGCTGGTTCGACGCCCCGTTCAGCACCAGTAACGCGGCGGTTGATAACGTCGATGGGATTATGCGCTTCAAAGGCGCCATCGCCGGCGGAAGCAATGCGGCACCATTCGTGCTGCCTGACTGGGCCACCCCCAATACGGATGTCTACATCCCTGTCGATCTGTGCGACGCCACTAATGGACGACTCCACATTACCCCCAGTGGCGCCGTGACCATCAACGCCGAGAACGGGGCGCTCAGCAATGCCCAGTGTTTCACTTCGCTCGATGGCGCGTCCTTCGTCCCGTGAGTGAGGCTCCATTTAGCCTATGTTACGGGCTGGGGAGATCTATCAATGCAAGGGGAGGAGCCCGCAAGGGCCCTCCCCACTTTGCTATCCGAGCCACTGGGGGTTCTGGTAGGTGCCGTCGAAGTGGTGGCTGGTCTTGTACATTTCGAACTCGCCCGACTGGGCGGCCTTTGCGGTTTTTGCCAACAGCGCGGCCAGCTCTTGTTTTTCCATCGGCTTAAAGCTGCGCGCCGCATCCAGGGCCTGCTGCAGGATCTTCAGGGAATCGCATCCTGTGATGACCACGCTGACCGGCAGGTTCATGTCGTAATGCAGGCACTCGACCGGGGTCACGGTTTTGCTCTGCAGAATGAAAGGATCGCCCATGGGCTTCATGGCCAGCGCCGCGATGTTTTGCTTTTGCAAAACGGGAAGCACTTTGGCCTCGAAGCTGTTGAAATGATGGTCCATCACGTTGAGCGGCATCTGCACTGAGTCAAATATAAATTGATGAGCGGCGGCGGCAGCCAGCATCTTCAAATGGACATCGGGACTCTTGTGGCCGGTGAACCCGATGTAGCGGACTTTTCCTGCTTTTTTCGCTTCCAGCGCCGCTTCCAGGGCGCCTCCGGCGGCGAAGATGCGGTCGGGGTCGGTATCGCGGATGACCTCGTGAAACTGCAGCAGGTCAATGCGGTCGGTCTGCAGGCGCTGCAATGAGTCGTTGATCTGGGTTGCCGCGGCCGCGCGGGTCCGGCCGTCGATCTTGGTCATCAGGAACGCTTTTTGCCGGTAGCCGTCGCGCAGCGCCTTCCCCATGCGGAGTTCACTCTCGCCGCCGTTGTAATCCCAGCAGTTGTCGAGAAAGTTGACGCCCTGGTCGAGGGCGGTGCGGACGATGCGGATGCCTTCCTCCGCCTCCACGCCGGGCTTTCCCAGGTGATAACCGCCAATACCCACGACTGAAACTTTCTCGCCCGTGTGCCCAAGAGTGCGCAAGGGAATGCTGTTCTTTGTGTCAGCCCCCCATGCTTTTCTGCCGATTCGGGCGCTCATCATGGTTGCTGCTGCAAATTTGAGGAACCTTCGTCTCGTAGACATTGCTCTCACCTCGCCGGTATCTTCATGAATATTAGACCTTACTTGTATCCATGAGAACCGTATTTCTGTGGGCAAGATGCCCACAGGACATGCGGCGAGACACGGCGCTACCCAGTCCGATTCGACGATACGCAAACTTGCGAATCCCATTGAAACCTGTCCCATGATAAGGGCTGGCGGATGATACGGTGAGCGGCAATCGATTTTGGTTTTAGTGCGTCTTCTTTCGCGCTGGAAGCCCTCCCAGGAAGGCTTCAAGGGCCGCAGATGGATCTTCTGATCGTTCGATTTCGCGGTAGAGGTCACTAAACTTCAGACGTACCCCCGCCAGCATCTCTTTATCGGAAAGAAGATGGTCAAGCAGCTTCTGCCAGTTCGCAACCTCACGATGCTCGAGAACTAATTTGAGGGCGATGTTTTCAAGGAACAGATACTCGGTCGCGCGAAGGACGACAGACAAGCGCTTCTTCTCTTCTTTGGTCATGGCACAGTCACTTTCCAGGCAGCAATAGTCTAATGCCGGCGCTACGGAAACTTGCGAATCGTGTGAAACTTGTCCGATGATAAGGGGTTCATGGTGGATGATAAGGCAAGCAGCAGCGAGAGGGCTCTGGTGGACGAGCGCTTGGACGAACGAAACGATAGGCGTCTGACGTTTAACTGGCTTGACATGGTCTGGCTGGGGGTGCTGGCCAGCCTTGCCGTTCTGCCTCCGGTGCGCGAGGTTCACAAACAGCTCATCCTGCTGGCTATCGGTCTGGTGCAATTGGGTGAAGGCTGGCTCCTGGCTTATGCGCCACGCTATGGCCGCTATTACACTGTCATGCTGAAGATCCTGCTCGCTACCCTGCTCATTGATCACACCGCAGCCGAAGAGCAACCCAGCATCAACAGCAGCTACTACCCGATCTATTATTTGCCGGTCATCACCGCCGCCATCTACTTCGGTCCGTGGGGCACGCTCTTCTGGACCCTGCTGGCCGCGGCGGCATACTGCTCATATCTTATTCCCGCCAATCAGCAGTTCGAGCTTACGCCGGCCGGCATTGCTGAGCTGGCGATCCGCATTTTGTTCTTTTTTCTGGCGGGCATGGTGGTGAACCGCTTTGTAGTGGAAAACCGCCAGCAGGTCGAGCGTTACCAGAGCCTGGCGGAAAAACTTGCCGAGACCAACCGCCAACTGGAGCGGGTACAGGCCGAAGCGCGGCGCTCGGAGCGCCTGGCCGCTTTGGGCCAGCTCTCCGCCGGGTTGGCGCATGAGATCCGCAATCCCCTGGGCGTCATCAAAGGGTCGGCGGAGATGCTGAACAAAAAGCTCGAAACCGCCGATCCGCTGGCAAGCGAGCTGGCGGGTTATATCTCGAGCGAGGTGAACCGGCTGAGCGCCCTGGTCAGCCGCTTTTTGGATTTTGCCCGGCCGCTGCACGCCCACGCCAGACCGCAAGAAATTACTGCTCTGCTGGAGCGCGCGTTGAAATCCGTAGGAGAGCAATGGCGCGGCGGCAAGATTGAGGTCGAGCGCAAGTATGCCAAAGAACAGGTGACGGTTCCGCTGGATGAAAATCTCTGCGAGCAGGCCTTCATCAACCTGGTGCAAAACGCCTATGAAGCCATGGGAAGCAAAGGCGGAACTCTTCGCGTAGAGGTTTCTCCGCGGCCGTCGAACGAACGCCAGGGAGTGGAAGTGCGAATCGAAGATACGGGCCCCGGCATTCCGGCGGAGCTGTCCGAGCAGATCTTCAATCCGTTCGTCACCACCAAGGAGACAGGCGTAGGATTGGGGCTGTCGATTGTCTCCAAGATTATGGACGAGCACCACGGCTCCATTCGCGTGCAGAACACATCACGCGGCGGCGCCTGCTTTGTGCTTTTCTTCCCGGCGGAGGAAGCAATGGCGGAGAAATTGGGCCATTGAGTCATTGATTCATCGGGTCATTGAATCATTGGTTCATTGAAGTCGTCATCGCCGTTGCGTTGCGGTTGAACTGGCAACTGGGAACTATTTCCTTGTAGCTTGAAACTGGGAACTTGAAACTCGAAACTGAATGCCGACCATCCTTATTGTCGAAGACGAAGCCAAGATGCGCCGCCTGCTGGAGCTTGATTTGGGCGAAGATGGCTTTACTACACTTTCCGCCGCCGATGCTGAGAGCGGGTTGAAGCTGTTGCGCGAGCAACCTGTGGATATCGTCGTGACTGACCTGAAGCTTCCCGGAATGGGAGGCCTGGAATTCCTGCAAGCCGCCAAGCGGCTTGACGCGGCGCTGCCCGTGGTGGTGATGACCGCCTTCGGCAGCATTGAGACCGCTGTCGAAGCCATGAAAGCCGGGGCCAGTGACTACGTGCTGAAGCCATTTTCGCTGGCCGAAATGCGGATGGTCCTGCGCAAAGAGCTGGATGTCGGCAAGCTGCGCGAAGAGAACCGCTCGTTGCGCGAGGCCCTGGGACGCCGTTATGCGCATCCTAACGTAGTGGCGCGCAGCCCGAAGATGCAGGAGGCGCTGGCCATGGTAGAGCGAGTTGCGCAAACCAACTCCACCGTTCTGCTTGGCGGGGAAAGCGGCGTAGGCAAAGACCTGATCGCGCGCGCCATTCATGAGAAGTCACGGCGTGCATCGGGGCCGTTCATCAAGATCAACAGCACCGCGATTCCTGAAAACCTGCTGGAGAGCGAGCTGTTCGGCTACGAGAAGGGCGCGTTTACCGGCGCAACCAGCAGCAAGCCGGGCAAGTTCGAGCTGGCGGATAAAGGCACGCTCTTCCTCGATGAGATTGGCGATGTGCCTCCGGCCACGCAGGTGAAACTGCTGCGCGTGTTGCAGGAGCGTGAGTTTGAGCGGCTGGGCGGCACACGCACGTTGAAGGTAGACGTGAGGCTGATCGCCGCTACCAACCGCGACCTGCGCGCCGCCCTGGAAGAGGGGACATTTCGCGAAGACCTTTATTACCGCCTGAATGTCGTGCCCATCGACATCGCGCCATTGCGGGAACGTAGAGAAGATATTCCCGATTTGGTCCAACTCTTTATCGCCCGCTTCTCGGCGGAATCGGGAAAGCCGATCACCAGCATCAAGCCTGAAGCCATGCAAATCCTGGCGAACTATCACTGGCCGGGAAACGTGCGCCAGCTGCAAAATATTGTGGAACGCGCGGCTGCGCTGGCGCATGGCCCTGTGCTCGACGCCGGCGACATCCATATGGATGCCCCACGCGCCAAATCCAGCACCGCCGGCAACAACAACTTTTTGCCGGAAGGGATGACGCTCGACCAGTGGGAAGATGAGATGGTCCGCGAGGCGCTGCGCCGCGCCAATGGAAACAAGAGCCAGGCGGCCCGCCTGCTGGGCATCTCACGCAATACGCTGCGCTACAGGCTGACGAAAATCGGGATTGCCGATGAAGAAGAGTAAAGCCAGCTCCAAGCTCCAAGGGGAAGCAAAACCTTTTCGCCGCGGATGAACGCGGATTTGCGCGGATTTCTACTGGTTGAAATCCACCACCTGCGGTGGTAATCAACCAAGACAAAACAATACAGAAACTTTTATTTTTCACAGCGGAAGTCCGATCATCATCTGAATCAACAACTTGCAACGCCACAACCGGGCTAAGTAACTTTGGCACGCGACATGCCTTATAGAAGGCCGAGGGTTTTCCTCGGATCAAGGGTGAGCTTTTGATGAGCACTGTCGCGTGCAAATCAAAAGCGAGGCGCAAGCAGTCCCGCTCGGCGGGACTGCTCAGCCTCAAGACCAAAAGGGAGCAGGCCATGAAAAACAGTTGGGTAGTGAAAAACGGGATGGTTGAAGCTGCGGTTCTACTGATGATGCTGTTCCTGCTGGGCAGTGCGCACGCACAGGAGCAGACTCAGGCGCCAGCACAGAAAGATCCGGGTGCGGGGCGCATCAGTTTGATTCGCGGCGACGTCTCTACCCAGCGCGGCGATTCAGGCGACTGGGCGGCAGCGGCGGTGAATCAGCCCATTGTGAGCGGTGACAAGGTTTCCACGGGCGATGACTCTCGCGCCGAAGTGCAACTCGACTATTCCAACACTGTGCGGCTGGGCAACCGGACGCAGGCGAATATTTCCACGCTTTCGGGCGCGCAAATCCAGATACAGTTAGCGCAGGGCATTATCAACTATACCGTCTTCAAAGACAGCGAATCCGAGCCGGAAATTGATACGCCCAACGCCGCTATTCATCCCTATAAAAAAGATGGCAGCTTCCGCATTGAGAGCTTCAGCGACGATGAGACGCGCATCATCGTGCGCAACGGCCAGGCGGACGTTTCGACTCCCCAGGGCAACACGGAGGTGCACAAGGGGCAGATGATCACCGTGCACGGCACCGGCGACAGCACCGAGGCCCAGGTCAGCGACGCGCCCGGAAGCGATGACTGGGACCGCTTCAATAACGACCGCGACAATATGATCCACAGCGCGCAAAGCTGGCACAACACCAATCGCTATTACGTGGGGTCAGAGGACCTCGACGCCTATGGACACTGGGACGAGGATCCCGGTTATGGCCGCGTATGGGTGCCGGAGGTTGGACCGGATTGGGTCCCCTATCGCGAAGGCCGCTGGGTGTGGGAGCCGTATTACGGCTGGACCTGGGTCTCCTATGAGCCCTGGGGCTGGGCGCCTTATCACTATGGCCGCTGGTATCTTCGGGGCGCGTCATGGGCATGGTGGCCGGGCCCGGTGTTCAGTGTCGGCTACTACCGGCCGATCTGGGCGCCGGCGTACGTATCGTTCTTCGGCTTCGGAGGCGGTCTGAGTGTCGGCGTGGGCTTCGGCTTTGGCCACGTAGGCTGGCTGCCTATTGGACCTTGCGACCGCTTTTATCCCTGGTACGGGCGGTTCGGTGGGCGCTTCAATGAAGTCCATATCACAAACATCACTAATATCAATGTGCGCAACGAAGGTTTCGCGCCGCTGCGGGGGGGCAACGGCTTCTCGAGCTTGCGGGCCATGAATAATCCAAATGTCCGCCGCGCCTTTTCGACGGTGCCGTCGGAGCACTTTGGCACGGGACGAGTAGCAGCACGCGCGGCGAACCCAGAGATGTTCCACGATGCCCACATGATGACGGGAAACCTGCCCGTAGTGCCAAGCCGCGAAAGCTTGGTGGCAAGCAATCGAGCGGCAAGTCCGGCGACGATGCGGAACGCAGGCCAGCAACATTTCTTTGGGCACCAGCCCGCGCAGCCTCAGCGGTTTGAAGAGCAGCAGGCACACGTGCAGCAGGCCATTCAACATGATGGCCATTTCACGCCGATTCAGTCTGGCACAGGCGCGGCCAACCGCAGCGGCGAGGCCATGAACAACGGAAGAGGCGTGACTGATGCCAACAATCAACGTTCGGGAAATAACCAGCCTTCCTCTGACTCGCGTGGCTTTGGCAACAATTCGCGTGGGACCGCGGTGGGATCCAACGGTAACAATCGGGGCTGGCAGCGTTCCAACAATGGCGCCAGCGGCAACGTGGCCCAGTCGAACTCTCCGGCGTCCACAAACAATAATGCGAGCAATGACCGCGGCTGGCGCTCCTCGAACACGAATCATGGATGGGGAACGCAATCCTCGGGCGGAAGCAATGGTAACTCGGGCCGCTCGAACTCACCGGCATCGACAAATGGCGGTAACGGTAGCAGTGATCGCGGATGGCGCTCCGGTGGCAGCGGTAACTCGGGCCGGTCAGATTCACCAGCGCCGACGAACAACAACAATAACGGCAGCAGTGATCGCGGATGGCACTCCGGCGGCGGCAGCGGCAACTCGGGCCGGTCAGATTCACCAGCACCGACGAACAACAACAATAACGGCAGCAGCGATCGCGGATGGCGCTCCGGCGGCGGCAGCGGCAACACTGGCAACTCGGGCCGGTCGGATTCACCAGCGCCGACGAGCAATCGCGGATGGGAACAGCCCTCGGGCGGAGGCAGTTCGGGGTCTAATGGTCGCGGCTGGGGTGGTGGTTCTTCCCGCAACAGTAGTGGTGGGGCAGGAGGCTGGGGAGGACGCTCGGATTCGAGTTCTTCCCGGCCCCCGCTGAACATGCAGCAACCCATCATGACCCCGCGCTCGTCAGGTGGCGGAGGTGGCGGTTACCGCGGAGAAAGCAGCGGCTCCAGTGGTTATCGTGGCGGGTATAGCGGCTCCAGTGGCAGTTCAGGCGGATCACGCGGCAGCGGCGGCAGCGGTCACAGCGATTCGGGCAGCCGCGGCGGATCCAGCGGTCACAGCGATTCCGGGCATTCAGGCGGTTCAGGGCACTCAGGCGGTTCGGGGCGCTCGCGGTAGTTTTCCGAAAAATTTCAATCAAACCAACCCACCCCATAAACTACCGGGAGTGGGTTTTTTGTTTTGTCACACACACCTGGTTTCGCCCAAGTCATTAACGCTCCTTTTGCGTGGGCACTGACTCCAACCTTTATTCTGATGACTGAGGCTAAAGCAATTCCAGAGTCAGTGCATCCGCGCCGAAACTGGGGCTGAAGCCCGTTTGGTTTTTGTATCTCAACGCAGGCCTGAAGGCCTGCTCTTCCACGGTAACGGATACAGTAAGAAATGGCCTTTGCTGGGTTCCGGGTCTCCCAGCCATCCCCACCTTCATATTTTACCGGCTTTCACGAAGTGGTTTTTCTGCATCAACTTGTATATGAAAGCAAGCCTCTGGAATAAGGGGCGATGCGATTGAACAGGTTGGCTCAACAGATAAGTTGACAAAAATTTGACAAAAGAATTGTTGACTTTCCCGCAACGGCTGCTGTTTTTAACCGATCACCTCAACCCGACCTTAGGAGCGGTTAAAAGGACATGTCCAGAAAAGCCTTTAATTCGGCCCACACTTGGTTTATCGTGGCCAATTGCAATCTGCAAGGTTCGGAGAAGGATCTAAGCCTATGAAAACTCCTCTTCGCCTGTATGTCGTTCTTATAGCGATTCCGCTACTCTTTACAGCCCTTTGTTCTACCAGCGGCGCCCAGACCTCGGGATTCGATTCCAGTCATGCTACGGCGGATACGCCCAGCACATCACAGCTTCAGGCAAATCCCATTCCCGCGCCTACGTCGTTAAGGGAAGCTACGATTCCGGGGCCGCTGCGCTCGTTCCTGCGCATGGCGGGCATCAGCCAGAAGGCCAGTGCCGATGAGGTGCTGCCCATCCTGGCACAAGAGATTGATGAGCGGGGCTACGTGAGTGGCAGACCCACTGAATTCCTGGTGCTGGTGAAGCGTTATCTGCAGCAGGCCAGAGAGTTGGAAACCCTGGCCGGACCTGGAGGCGTGATTCGAGTTTCCAATTGCGAAGAGGCTAAGCCGCTGCTGCAGATTCTTGGCTACCGCCTGCAGCAGGGTTGCGGCCCGAACACGACGGTACAAACGGACGATCCTGGCAGGGCATTTCTTACGATTGATTCCGGGTTCCCGCTGGTGGAACTGGAAGAGACGCTGCGCGGGGGCAAGCCATTTGTTCTTCCGTATCCTTCGTCGCATGTGCCCTTGCTGTTCACCCAAAGCGATTGGATGGCGAGTGACACCAGTGGCAACGCTAAAGAAGCCAAAGACGTGATTGACATCATGCTGGGCAATCTTTCGTTGGCCCGCCTCTACTCGGCACTGGGCCAGATGGATGCGGAAACCGCAATTGCTCTCAAGCAATCTCCGGGGTTAAGCAGGCTCGTCAATTTTTCTAATGTCCTTGATTTTTACGGCAGTCATCTCTATATCCGCTCGGGACGGGTGATCGTGCCTGGAGGAAGCGCTACAGAGCCCGCCTGGAAAGAGTTGGTGGGCGCAGGGCCGGACGAGCCTGGCGAGTTCGTTGCCAAGCTGCTGGCCAAAGATCAGGGCTGGCTGGCCGCATATTTTGACGCCCTGTCGCGCGTGAGTCAGAGCCAGCAGGCTTACTTTGCCTCTCCTGAGAGGCTCAAGATTTTCTACACCGCGCTGCGTGGACAAGATGTCTCACCGGGGCCGGCCAAGCCGGTATTTCGGCCTGATCCAAGTTTTTCAATCCTGGTGACTCGGTTGCAGCTAGACAGCAACGGCCAACCTCTTGTCCCTGGTGGCTTGGAAGCGTGGATGGCGATCTTTCGCCACAACAGCAAGTCAAAGCGAGGCCACGAGTGGGCCAGAAGGGCCGGTCATTGGACGAATCCGGAGCACCTTGTGGACGGATTGGTTGGTCTCTCGCGAGAGTTTGACACCGACGGTCCGCTGCAGATTTACCTGATGTTGAGCGAAATAGACCGGGGACGCACTCCGGAGGAGCGCTTGAACGCCGAAACCGTGCGCCTGCTGGCAGACAAGTTTCCACGCTTTGGCGACCAGTATCCGGTTTTTTCTGAGTTTCACACTCTCAGCAATGCCTCGATTGCCAGTTTCCTCAAATCGGCGGAAGCGCTCGACCGCATCTCTTACCCTACGGTGCGGGCTAACGCCATTGGCATCTTCCAGGCCAATCTTGGTCTATGGCAGATCCTGGCGCGGCAGGGGCAGATTCCAACCGCAAATTTGAACGACTCCTGGCAGAAAATCATCAGCCCATTTGCCGGAGTCACCTCATCGCCCGAACTGTTCGACGCCGGCCGAACCTCGTTTGGAGAGGTGCTGCGTGCAGCAACCGGCAGGACCGATCTCTCCGAAGACGAAGTCGTAGATTTGCTGGCCGGCCCCGACCAGGCCAGTACGGAAAGCCAACAGGTGCATCAGGAACTGGTGAGAAGAATCCGCGGAGTGCTCGACGCCCAGCGCCTGGTCTCCCTGGACACGCTGTTCGCATTAGGAAGCGGATTGAATGAAATGGCCAAGGGCAAAGCCGTTGGCGATACGCTGATCCCGCTGGCGGGCGAGCTGCGCGAGTTTGAAATGCCGCGGCCGATCTTCACCGAGGGCGAGCGCGCTGAGTTCGAGCACGAGCTTTCCGATACCCGGCACGCCACGTTGCAGACGAGGACGAATCTGGCCAAGATCATCAAGAGCGGTTCCCCCAAGGAGCTGAGCGAGGCGCGCGGCCGGCTCACCGCCTTCCTGAGAGACACGCTGGTCGGAATGAACTATGCATACTACGAGCCACCCGGAGCGCAGATGCTGCGCAATAATGCGCTGTTTGTGCGCTCGCATGACTACGCCAGCGAGTTCGGCACCGGAGGCGAGCAGCCGTGGAAGACTCCGCGGCTGGTATCGAATGACGGCACCCACCTCGCCGGATCGCTTGCCGACCTGCCCTACGCTTTGGCGTGGGTCGAGCAGGATTTCATCGTGCCCGAGAACGTGCAATCGCTCATCTGGGAAGACCTGGCGCCAAGCCTTCTGACCAGCGCCGTCGTTCCGCGCTGGTGGGGAGTAACGCCTAACGAACTGCATGCGGTCACGCTTTATCAGCGCACAGGCGAAGAGCTGCTTACGTCGGCTGCCCAGAATGAAAAACTGCGCCAGATGGTCATGAATATCCTTGCTGACCGTATGCTTCCGCAGAGGGCGGGGCAGGTAGAGAAAACGCTGCGCGCAGGGCATGCGGAGCAGGCGCTTCCGCAAGTGATGCCGGCAGAGACTTTTTACCTCGCGGTCGAGTTCCGGAGAAAATTCCCCAATGAGACCGGGTACTGGGGCGCGGCGGGAAAAGAGCTGGACAGCCTTTCGCACCAGGCTCCCACAGAAGTAAGCTGGCAGCGGCTCTCGGATGATTTTGGAGTGCCCCATCCGGCGTTGGCCCGCAGTTACTCGCGCGAACTGTTGAACGTAAAGCCCTTTCCGACTTTTCAGGATTATTCCAGCCGCCTGCTGGCTGAAAGCTGGGATTCGAGCAATTTGTATTGGGCGAGGCTGGCCGACGAGCAAGGCTATCCGCCGGTGATGCTCAACCGGCTGGTCCCCGAGCTGACCCACCGCATGGTGGAAAAGATTTTTGCCAGCAACCTCGAAGATTGGCCGGCGGTACTGCGCGCCATGCAGGAGACGGGCGACGAGTTTCGCAAAGGCAAAATTGCCGCTCTGTTGAAAGTAGAGACGCCGGCGGCACATTAAACGCGAAGCAGCCAAAACGAAACATTGCGGAGCCCCGATAGGGTTGCAAAAAAGGAAACTATGGCGAAACGGTATCTATTATCTCTGATTGCTTGCAGCATTCTTCTCAGCCCGGCAATTCGGCCGGAAGCTCAGGAAGGAACGCAACCCAATGCTCCTACTTTGCGCGTGGACGTGAACCTGGTGCTGCTGAATGTAGCCGTGACCGACCGCAAAGGAAATTACGTGACCGGCCTGCGTCCTTCGGATTTCGCCATATACGAGGATGACATTCCGCAAAAGATTGCCACCTTTGGCGAAGGCAACGGCCCGCAGGAGCCGGTAGACGTGGCGCAAGCGGAAAAAACACCGCAACAGATGAGCTCGGTAGCCGGCGCCAATGTTTTCATCCTGTTCGATACCAGCAACTATATGTACCGGGGATTTGCATTGGCGCAAGACGCCATTGCCGAATTCGTAAGATCGCTGGACAGCGCCGAGCGTGTGGCTTTCTATGCCTATAGCCGCGACCTCTATCGCGGTTCGGTGCTTACCGCCGATCGCACGCAGGTGTTGCGCGGCGTGCGTTCGACAGTTGCCGGAGACGACCCGGCGCTTTACAACGCATTGCTGTTGACCCTCAAAGATGCAGGCACGTTTCCCGGCAGAAAAGTGGTCGTGGTTTTCTCCAACGGTCCCGACCGGGCCAGCATGGCGGCGCCGGAAGACATCGGCGAACTGGCGCAGTCGGAAGGCGTGCCCATTTACGTAGTCAGCACGCGGGAAGCGAAGCTGGACCCGATTTCAACCACTGCCTTCAAACGTATGGCCGCCGCCACCGGGGGAGAAGCTTTTTTTGCCAAGAGCTGGAAAGACCAGGAGAGGGCCTTTGCTTTGATCCGCAGCGACGTAGGCCATCTCTATTCACTTAGCTACTATCCACAGGCCAATCAAAACCGCGGCTGGCGCACCATCAAGGTAAAGCTGCTGGGCGAGGCCGGCAAGAAATATCACATTCGTACGCGCAGCGGATATCGTCCGCAGACAACGCGGTTCTCTACCGATAATAGCGGGTCGGCGCAGTAAAACAGCATTTAGCAATTAGCATTTGGCACTTAGCCAAAAAACTGAATCGCAACCGTGGATGTACCGCGATTGCAGATTCATGAGACAAACATTCATTCAGACTTCCTGCGACGCTCCCTGACGCTTCTCGCGTCCGTTTGCTCGTTCACGAAAATTTAACTTCACGCCGGAGAATTACACTCCCACAAAAGCGTAGAATTTCCTGATAAGCAGTAGAAAGCAGGACGAGTATGGGAAACGCTGTTACGACTGAGCAAGCCATTTCTGCAAGACAAGCTGAAACCAGGCAAACCCCGTTAAGCGCGGACGAACTCCAGAAGATACAAGCCTACTGGCGCGCGGCCAATTATCTTTCAGTGGGGCAGATCTATCTGAGAAACAATCCGCTGCTGGAGCGGCCGCTTACGCCCGCAGACATCAAGCCGCGCCTGTTGGGACATTGGGGCACGACGCCTGGGTTCAACTTTATTTACGTGCACCTGAACCGCCTGATCGTGCAGAACGATCTGAAAATGATGTACATCATCGGGCCGGGGCACGGCGGCCCGGGAATCGTGGCCAACACCTATCTTGAAGGTTCGTACACCGAAATTTATCCGCATGTTGAAGAAAATCGCGATGGGATGAAGCGCCTCTTCGAGCAATTCTCCTGGCCCTACGGCATCCCCAGCCACGTGGCGCCCGAGGTGCCTGGCTCCATTCACGAAGGCGGCGAGCTCGGTTACTCGCTGCTGCACGCCTACGGCGCGGCATTCGACAATCCCGACCTCATCGTGGCCTGCGTCGTCGGCGATGGAGAAGCCGAGACCGGGGCCTGCGCCACCAGTTGGCACGCCAACAAGTTCCTGAATCCCACGCAAGACGGGGTGGTGCTGCCGATTCTTCACCTGAACGGATATAAGATCGCCAACCCAACCCTGCTGGACCGCATTAGCGACGACGAGCTGCTGCAACTGTTCCACGGATATGGATATAAGCCGTTTGTGCTCGCTGGCCACGACCCTGCTGAGATGCACCAGGCCATGGCGGCAACGCTCGACAACATGTTCGATGAAATCCGTTTCATTCAGGGCGAGGCGCGCGCAAAGGGAAAACTGGAGCGTCCACGCTGGCCGATGTTGATCTTGCGGACACCCAAAGGCTGGACCGGCCCTAAAGAAGTAGATGGCAAGCCGGTTGAAGGTACATGGCGAGCACACCAGGTACCGGTGACCGATGTCACCACCAATCCCGGACACTTGCGCATATTGGAAGAATGGCTCAAGAGCTACCGGGCAGGCGAGCTCTTTGACCAAAACGGGAAGCTTCGCCCTGAGCTGGCTGACATTGCGCCAAAAGGAATCCGGCGCATGGGAATGAATCCGCACGCTAACGGCGGTCTGTTGCTCGAACCGCTCAGCATGCCACACTTCCGCGACTATGCGGTTGCCGTTCCCAAGCCGGGCGCGGTTGAGGCAGAGGCTACGCGCGTTTTAGGAGGGTTTCTGCGCGATGTCATGAAACAGAATCTGGAGAAGAAGAATTTTCGCTTGTTCGGACCTGACGAAACCGCGTCAAACCGCCTGGAGGCTGTGTATGAAGCGACCGCCAAGCAGTGGATGGCGGAGGTCGAACCGGTGGATGAGAATTTAGCCCCCGAAGGCCGCGTCATCGAGGTGCTCAGCGAGCACATGTGCCAGGGATTTCTGGAAGGATACCTGCTGACCGGGCGGCACGGACTCTTTTCCTGCTACGAAGCCTTCATTCACATCATTGACTCAATGTTCAACCAGCACGCCAAGTGGTTAAGGACAACGCGCCGGCTCCCGTGGCGCAAACCCATTGCTTCGCTCAATTACCTGCTCACTTCGCATGTGTGGCGGCAAGATCATAACGGCTTCTCGCATCAGGACCCGGGGTTTATTGATCACATGGTCAATAAAAAAGCCGACATCGTGCGCGTTTACCTGCCTCCGGATGCCAATACGCTGCTCTCGGTCGCCGACCACTGCCTGCGCAGCCGTCATTATGTGAATCTCATCGTGGCCGGCAAGCAGCCGGCGCCGCAGTGGCTCGATATGGAGTCGGCTGTTCGCCTGTGCACGACCGGGCTGGGAATTTGGGAGTGGGCCAGCAATGACGAGGGCAATCCCGACGTCGTGATGGCCTGTGCCGGCGATGTGCCTACGCTTGAGATTCTGGCGGCGGTCACGTTGCTGCGCAAGTCGGTTCCTGATATCCGTATCCGCGTAGTCAACGTTGTAGACCTCATGGCGCTGCAGCCGCCAAGCGAACATCCGCATGGATTGGTGGATGACGACTTCGACCAGATCTTCACCACAGACCGTCCGGTGATCTTTGCGTTTCATGGCTATCCGACGCTGGTCCATCGCCTGACCTACCGGCGCAAAAACCACGACAACTTCCACGTGCGCGGATATAAAGAAGAGGGCACGACCACCACGCCATTCGACATGGTGGTGCTCAATAACATGGACCGCTATCAGCTTGAACTGGATGCGATTAAGCGCATCCCCAGGCTCAAGCCTATGGTCGAAAAAGCGACAGAGCATTATTTTGCGGTGATGCAACGGCATAAGCTCTACGTAACGGAGCATGGAGAAGATATGCCCGAGGTGCGCAACTGGAAGTGGGAGGCGTAGCCGGTTTTCCCCGCTGAGCGGGATTGTGTCCTGATTCAAAACTATGCGGCAGAAGCCGTACCCCTTCACAACCTGTAACCCAGGTCATGGATAATAGAACGAACTCTCAGGAAATTATTCTCTCGCTTAACAGCGGCTCTTCTTCGTTGAAGATCGGTTTGTATTCGTTTCACAATGGGAAAGAAGAGACCCTGGCAACTGGAGAGGCCGAAGCTCTGGGAATGAAAGAAGGCCGCGTGTGGTTGCAGCGGGGCCCGCAATTCCTGGTAAAAGAAAATCGCGCGTTTTCGGGTGCGAGAGAAGCCGCTGATTTCCTGATGCAAGCGCTCAGCAATCATTCGCAGGCAGCTCCAAACGCAATAGGGCACCGGGTGGTGCATGGCGGCCCACGCTTGCGCGAGCATCAGCGGATTACCCCAGAGGTCCTCAAAGAGTTGGAAGCGGCCACTCCTTTTGCGCCGATTCACATTCCGCCGGCGCTTGAGGTCATCCATTTCGCCATGGAGCGCTTCCCTGCCGTGCCGCAGGTAGCCTGCCTGGATACGGCCTTCCATCGCTCATTGCCGGAATATGCAGCGCGGTTTCCTTTGGCCGATCGTTTCTGGCAATCAGGCATTCGCCGCTATGGATTCCATGGGCTCTCATGTGAATCCATCGTGCATGCGCTCGGCCCGGAACTGGCGTCCAGAACAGTCATTGCCCATTTAGGGAATGGCGCCAGCGTTACCGCGGTCAAAGAAGGCTGCTCAGTGGAAACCACCATGGGACTCACGCCCACCGGCGGCGTCATAATGGGAACGCGCAGCGGAGACCTCGATCCTGGGCTTTTGTTGCATCTGCTGCGCGACCAGGGGTACACGGCGCAACAGCTCGATCGGCTGCTGAATCATGAAGCCGGCTTGTCAGGCATTTCCGGGAAAAGCAGCGAGATGCGAGAGCTGCTGCAATTAAGCCCTACTAACGCCCCTGCCCGCCTTGCGGTTGAGATGTTTTGCTATTCTGTTAAAAAGGCGGTGGGCGCGCTGGCCGCGGTGCTTGGTGGTTTGGAACTATTAGTATTCTCTGGTGGCATTGGCGAACATGCCGCGCCGGTGCGCGCCGGTATTTCCGCCGGACTCGATTATCTTGGAATTGCCATCGATCCGGAAGCCAATGCGCGTAATGCCGGCGTGATCAGCTCAATGGGCAGCCGGTGCTCAGTACGTGTCGTGCCCTCGGATGAAGATTTGCAGATCGCGCGGCATTGCCTGCGGCTTGCGTGAAGAGCCGCCTACTCAATGCTGCCACCCATCAAGCTTAGATTTGTTTCGCGGCCGTAGCCTTAGCGGCATCTTCCACTCTTCGGCCCCACTGTTGCGCTGAGGGAGCATTGGGACGTATCTCTTCATACACAATCCTCGCTCTTTCCAGAGCTTCGGCAATGTTGGCACAAATGTTGTGACTCCCCACATGCTCCTCAAACGCCGCCTGCTTCATAAGGTGGGCAGGCTGCGAGGGGGCCCCGCAGAGAATCAATCCTCGGCCTGAGGCGTGTATCGTGTCGGCAAAATGCTCCAGGGCCTGCATGCCGGTGGCATCAATAGCGGTCATGTTTCGCAAACGCAGAATCACGACCGGAGGCAGCTCAGGAATTTGGTGGATGATCTCATCGAGTTTTTCCGTGGCACCGAACAGAAACGGACCGTGAATGCGAAATACAGCCGCGTAGGGGGGAATAATTTTGTCTTGCAGTATATGAGGGCGTCCTCGCTCCACATATTCCGACGTGACCTGAGAGATGCTGGTGGTAGTGGTTACCTTTCTTATGTAGACCAGGGCGGCCATAATCATGCCGGTTTCAACAGCGACAGTGAGATCCGCAAAAACGGTCAGGGCAAAGGTCAATAGCCAGGTGCCAATCTCGAGTTTTGAGAGTTTCAGCAGTTCAGGAATCTCGCGCCACTCGCCCATATTGTAGGAAACCACAAATAAAATTGCGGCCAGGACCGAGAGCGGGATGAACCTGGCCATGGGAGCCGCGAAAAGCACGATGGCGAGCAGCGTCAATGCATGAATCATTCCTGAGACCGGGGTCTTGGCGCCGGAGCGAATGTTCGTGGCTGTGCGGGCGATCGCGCCCGTGGCCGGAAGACCGCCGAAAAGCGGCGAAACGATATTGGCAATTCCCTGCCCAATCAGCTCGACATTCGGGTTATGTTTATCGCCGCTCATGCGGTCAGAGACCACAGCCGACATTAAGGATTCAATGGCGCCCAGCACGGCAACCGTGATGGCGGGGGAGATCAGGGGCCGCAGCAGGTTGATATGGAAGCGAGGAACCGCGAGGTGAGGCAGGCCGGAAGGGATTCCACCGAAGCGGGTGCCAATCGTTTCCACGGGCAATTTCAGCAGCCATACTAAGGTCGTGCCGGCAAAGAGGGCGATGATGTACCCGGGCACGCGTTTCAGATAGCGGCTGCAAAGAATAATGGCAGTCAGGGCAATGCAGCCCAGCGTGGTCTCGGCGGGCTGCAAGGTATAAAAATTCCTGGCTAAGGTTTCAATGCGCTCCCAGAATTCTCCCGGGACCTTGTCGATTTTCAGACCAAAAAAATCTTTAACCTGCGTACTGGCAATGATGACTGCGATGCCGTTGGTGAATCCCACGACCACCGGCCGGGGGATGAATTTGACGGCGGTTCCCAGGCCGGTGACCCCCAGCAACACCAGCATGATTCCGGCGAGCAGCGTGCACATATACAAACTGTCGACGCCATACCTGGCCACGATGCCAAAAACCACGACCACAAAGGCGCCCGTAGGACCGCCAATCTGTGTCTTCGAGCCGCCTAAAGCCGATATCAGGAAGCCGGCCACGATGGCGCAATACAGCCCCGCTTGCGGAGGCACTCCCGAAGCAATTGCGAAGGCCATGGCCAGCGGCAACGCAACCAGACCCACGGTGATGCCGGCAATTAGATCGGAAAGGAATTGTCTGGCGGTGTAGTTCCGCAGCAATAGAATTGATTTTGGTAACCAGTCATTCAGATTCAACATCGCGTGCTACAACTCCCTGCAATATCAATTCAGCATCGCCTTCAATTACAAATCCCAAAAACGGCGGCATATCTACGGGATAGGGCTTGAACGGGCAAATGAATTGGAAACTCTTTGAAATTTTGGGGGAGTCTGAATTCAATTCCAGCGGCAGAAATGTCACACCGTTTCTGGGCAAACAGTTTCATCGTCCACCTGCGGGAGTGGCGATCTGCGAAAGCATGTCCTGAACGTTAATCAACTGATTGTTGAAAATCTGTTTTGCGACGTCCAAAAGCTTGAACACAGTTCTGTCGCTGACAGAGTAATAGACATTCAGGCCCTCTTTGCGTCCCACTACGATGTTTCTATTTCGCAGGACCGCAAGCTGCTGCGAGAGCGTGCTCTGTTCCACTTTCAGCAGGGCGCATAAATCATTGACGCCCAGCTCGCCGTTGCGAAGCGCATCGAGGACAGCAATCCGAAGGGGATGGGCCAATGCTTTGAAGAATTCGGCTTTAAACCGCCTGAAATCTGTCATGTACGCGCAAGTAAATCATTAATTTTATATATTGTCAATTACAAATGCATGACGGTGCATTAGGGCTGATTCATCGAATCTTCAGAGTCAAGGCATATGATGTATTTTGTGTCCCCGCGTCTTTTGTGATGAACTGATCCACGAGGAGAGCCGTTAAAGTGTGGATATTGGTCGTAGAAAATGAAACCTCGATGGGTGAGTTGCTGCGGCAGGGATTGGAAGAGCAGAACCATGCCGTGACCCTGGCAAAAGACGGCGTGGAAGGCTTCCATGCGGCCAAGACCAGCAACTTCGATGCTATCGTGCTCGACGTCATGATGCCGGGAATGGATGGCATTGAAGTCGCCCGCCGCCTTCGCGCCGATGGTCACCAGACGCCCATCATCATGCTGACCGCGCGCGATGCCGCTGCCGACATTGTAAAAGGGCTCGACGCCGGGGCCGACGATTATTTGACCAAGCCATTCTCGCTGAAGGTGCTGCTGGCGCGCCTGCGGGCCATATCGCGGCGGGCAGCACAGCCGCCACAACAGAATTTGCATATTGACGATCTGGTGGTCGATCCGGCGGCGCGCGAGGTGACGCGCGCCGGACAGAAGATCAGCCTTACGGCAACCGAGTTCCGCGTTCTGGAATTCCTGCTGCGTCGCGCCGGGCGGGCGGTCTCGCGCTCGGCCATTATTGAAGCGGTGTGGGGGTTTGAAGAGGATGTTGAGCCGAACACGGTGGATGCCTTTATCAAGCTGCTGCGCGACAAAATCGATGCCGGATCGCCTCGCAAGCTGATCCATACCGTGCGGGGATACGGCTACATCCTGAGAGAGGGAGAATGAACCGGCGCTCGATTCGATTCCGTCTTACCGCCTGGTATGCCCTCATTCTGGCGGCGACCTTCGCCATCGCCGGATTGGCCGTGTGGTGGACTCTGCGCAGCAGCATCCACGAAACTGTGGATAAGGACCTGCGCTTCCGCCTGCAGGCGCTGCGCAATTACCTGCAGACAGAAACCGCCGCGCCGCAGCAGGAACCGATCAGCGAGGAACTTGAGGAAGATGCCACGCTCTCGGGAGCGCGTTTTCGCATCATCGGCAGCGATGGCCGCTGGGTCTATCAATCTCCGGAGGCAACCCAGTGGGGCGAGATTCCCACGAATGCATCCCAGCTTCCCATAAAAGGAACAATACAAACGGTCCGGGTCAATCATCGGCCGGTGCGCGTGCTCTCTGCGCCGGTGCAATTGGGGCCGGCGCAGCCGGGCGTTGCCCAGATCGGCATGCCGATCGGAGCATATTACGAGATGCTGGATGGCTTCACCTGGACCGTGGTGCTGGCCAGCCCGCTGGTCTTGCTGCTGGCTTCGGTGGGCGGCTACTGGATGAGCCGCCGCGCTCTCGAACCCGTAGACCAGATTGCCCGCACCGCCGAGGCGATTGGCGCACAGAATCTCTCGCAACGCCTGCCGTTGCGCGGGGCCGGCGACGAACTTGACCGGCTTTCAGCCACGCTGAATTCCATGTTTGCCCGCCTGGAGGCGGCATTTCGCCAAATCACCCAGTTCACGGCGGATGCTTCCCATGAATTGCGGACCCCGGTGGCGATTATCCGCACCACAGCAGAGCTGGCGCGCAGCAGGCAACGCAGCGAAGAAGACTACAAGAAAGCGCTGGATAGCATACTCACCGAAAGCGAGCGCACATCGCGCCTGATCGAAGATCTCATGCTGCTGGCGCGCGCCGATGCCGGGGCCGATGGCATAGTGCAGGAATCTGTGGATATTACCGAATCCTTGCGCGAGGCCTGCGCCGAGGTGCGGGTGCTGGCGGAATACAAGGGCGTTCGCCTTGACGCCAACATGTCCGCGAACTGTCCCATTTTGGGAGACAGCCAGGCGCTCCGCCGGCTGTTTGTCATCCTGCTCGATAATGCTATCAAATACACTCCCCCAGGCGGCGAGGTGGGCGCCAGACTGGCCATGGATGGCTCGGCAAGCAAGCCAAGCGCCGTCATAGAAATTCGAGACACCGGCGTGGGAATCTCGGCGGACGACCTGCCGCACGTCTTTGAGCGCTTCTACCGCGCTTCCAAAGACCGGTCACGCACCACGGGCGGCGCAGGCCTGGGACTCTCGATCGCTCAGTGGATCGCTACCCGACACGGCGGCAACATCCAGGTGGAAAGCTCGCTGGGGGCCGGTTCGGTCTTTCGGGTCCACTTGCCGCTACACGGTTCAACTGGTTAATTTCGCTTCCCATATTTTATTTTCATCTTTCAGAAGTTTTTCAGAATGCGCCTGCACAATGGAGTGCCAAGGAGAAATTACCTATTATGAAAACATTCATTGCTGCAACCATTTTGCTGGCCGCCTGCTCGGCAACCGTGGCGTTCGCCGCCGAAAAAAAGGTCAAGATGGAAGACCTGCCGCCCGCGGTGCAACAGGCGATCAAAGACAACACGAAAGATGCCACGCTGGTTAGCATCGACATGGACGTGGAAAACGGAAAGACGGAGTACGAAGCCCAAACCAAGGTCAATGGACACGGCAAAGCTATTACCTTTGACGAAACCGGCAAGCTGACCGGCGTAGAGGAAGAAGTTGCTATGGACAGCATTCCTGCTGCAGCCAAAGCTTACATTGAGAAGCAGGCAGCCGGTGGAACCATCAAGAAAGTCGAGAAAGTGACCGAAGGCGGCAAGACCTTCTATGAAGCTTCAATCAGAAAGGATGGAAAGAAATCTGAGGCCCAGGTGTTGCCCGACGGCACTCCTACAAAAGAAGACTAAGATAAGCCAGCAGCTCGCGCGGGACCGCACCCCGCACGGCTTCATTCAATTCCTAACCAACCTCATGCTTCGTGTCGCATCGCCTCCTTGGAGTTGGAGGCTAGAGGAATTTTGGCCGCTCGTGCTGCTATATCGGCGATTTCTTCGGCGGCGCGTGGATGGCTTAGCTTCTGCGCCGCTTCTTCCATCTGCAACAGCCGCTCGCGGTGGGTGAAGAGGTCCACAACCGTTGAGATCAGTTTCTGCTGCGAGAGTTCGGGCTCAGGTATCAGCACAGCCGCGCCCAGCCGCGCCAGGCTTTCCGCATTGCGGCGCTGGTGATCGTCAGCCGCGCGCGGGAAGGGCACAAAAATAGCGGCCTTCCCTGCCGCTGTGATCTCGGCCACGGTGCTGGCGCCGGAGCGGCAAAGCAGCAAATCGGCGCGGGCAAAAGCTTGCGGCATCTCATTGATGAACGCCAGCACCTCAGCGGAGATGCCGGCCTGCAGGTACGCCGCCTGCGCGTCTTTGTAATCACGCTCGCCGGTTTGATGGATGATGTGCAATTCCGGAAGCGCCCGTCGTAATCCGGCGAGAGCTTCCAAAACCACACGATTAATGGCACTGGCCCCCTGGCTGCCGCCGAAGACCAGAAGCGTTTGCGTGGTCCGGCCGGCGGCCTCTTTTCTCAGGAAGAATTCTTTGCGCACGGGAACGCCGGTCACGCGGGCATTGTGAAAATATCTTTTGGTTTCCTCGAAGTGCACCGCCGCAGCCGAGACCAGCCACGCAACCGCGCGGTTGGCGAATCCCGGAACGACGTTCGGCTCGAAGGCCAGGGTGGGGATGCGCCGCAGCCAGGCCGCCAGCATGGCCGGGCCAGAAGCATATCCGCCGACGCCGATGACCACGTTCGGACGAAATTGCCCGAGCATGCGCCAGCAGGCCAGGATGGCCCGCGGCAGATCGAAGAGAGTGCGCAGGCGCGTGGCCAGGCTGACATTCTTGAGTGCGCCCACCTGAATGAGGCGCAGCTCAAAGCCGGCGGCGGGAACCAGGCGGTTCTCAATGCCGCGAGCTGTGCCAATGAAAAGCACCTCGGCCTGGTAGCGCTGTTGAAGTTCGCGAGCGATGGCGAGCGCGGGGATTACGTGTCCGCCAGTGCCGCCGCCTGCAAGGATTGCGCGCATGACTTATATTAAACCGCTGAGGACGCGGAGGAACGCAGAGGAAATTAATCCGTCTGCTGGGTGATATTCAATAACACACCCACGCTGGCCAGGGTGATAAATATAGACGATCCTCCATAAGAGATAAACGGCAGCGGGATTCCCTTGGTCGGCATCAGAGCCAGCACGACGCTGATATTCATCAGCGCCTGGATTACGACCATGGCAGTGATTCCGATGGCCAGGAAGCGTGCATAGTTGTCGTTGGTCTTGAAGGCGACGCGTATTCCGCGGAACAGAAAGATGGCAAACAGGGTCACCACGATCAACGAACCGATCAGGCCCAGCTCTTCGGCGGTGACGGCGAAGATAAAATCCGTTTGCGGTTCGGGCAGATAGAAGAGCTTCTGCTTGCCTTCCATCAGTCCTACTCCGGTAAAGCCCCCGGTGCCGACGGCAATCAACGACTGGATCACGTGGAAGCCGCGGCCTTGCGGGTCGGAATAGGGATTCAAGAAAGCCAGAACACGGTCATAGCGCCATTGCACGCGGAAGATCAGGAAGTACAAAGGCAACAGCGAGGCCAGGACAGAATAGCCAAAGTAGCGCAGGCGCATGCCGGCCACGTAGAGAATGGTCGCTGAGATGGCGACGCAGGCGATGGCGGTTCCCAGATCAGGTTGAAGGACGATCAAACCGGCAAAGAGCGTAACCGGGATCGCCGCCGGTAACAGCGTATGCCGCCAGTCGTCCAAGGCTTTGAGCTTGTTTTCCAGAAAGTAGGCCAGAAACAAGATCAAGGCCGGCTTGGCCAGCTCGGAGGGTTGAAACGAAAATCCGCCAAAGCGAATCCAGCGATGGGTGTTATGCGAGCGGTCGAGAAAAAACACTGCCAGCAGCAGCAGCGTAGTCACGCCGAGCAAAGAGAACACCACCGCCGGATGCTTGAAGCGGTGGTAATCAAAATTCATCAGCCCAACCATCGCCAGCAGACCTGCTACCGCCCAGATGATTTGCTTGATCAGGAAGGTGTACGGAGAGCCAAAGCGCTCCTGCGCCATCACGGCCGAGGCGCTGAAGACCATGACCAAGCCCACAAATACGAGCAGCAGGGTGACGGTGAACAGCGTTTTATCAACACTGATGCGTTTGGCCACTAGGCGGCTCCGCTGCGTTTTGCCATCGCCTGCACGGTCTGTTTGAAGACGCGTCCGCGATGCTCGTAATTTTCAAACTGATCGAAGCTGGCGCAGGCCGGGGCCAGCAGCACAATATCTCCGGGCTCGGCCAGTTCGGCGGCGCGGCGAACCGCGGCCTCCAGCGTGCCGGCACGCTCAAGCGGGGCGGAATCGGCGATGTGTGACTCGATTTTTTCCGCGGCCGCCCCAATCGTATAAACCCGCCGGGCGCGCTCCCGCAATAATTGTTTGAGCACAGTGTAGTCGCTGCCTTTATCTTTGCCGCCAAGAATGATGTGAATGTTGGCGGGAAAGGATTCCAGGGCCTTGATGGTGGCGTCTACGTTGGTGGCTTTGGAGTCGTTGAAGTACTCCACGCCATTGATAGATGCTACAAATTCCAGGCGGTGCTCCACAGCTTTGAATTGCGCCACAGCTTCGCGGATTTTTTCAGGCGCGCAGCCGGCGAGCACTGCGGCCGAAACTGCGCCCAGCACATTTTCCAGATTATGGTTGCCTTTGAGAGGAATCTCGCTTACCGGCATGATCTCCTGCTCGCGCTCCGCTTGCCGCCAAAAAATCTTGCCGCCGCGCACGAAGGCCCCGTTTTCGATTTGTGCCTCGGGCTTGCGGCTGAACCACATTACCTGAGCTTTGGTTTTTGCATCCAGCGAGCGGCATATAGGGTCATCGGCATTCAAAACGGCAAAATCTTTTTCTGTCTGATTTTCGAAGATTCTGGCCTTGGCGGCGGTGTAGCCTTCGAGCGTGCCGTGACGGTCGAGATGATCGGGCGTGATGTTGAGAATGACAGCAATCTGGGGATGAAAGGTCTCAATGGTCTCAAGCTGAAAACTCGAAACCTCAAGCACGTTATAAGTTTTCTGTGAAGACTGCGCCACCATCGAGATGACCGGTGTTCCGATATTGCCCCCTACTTGCACCTCGAGTCCGGCGTGCTCGAGAATTTCGCCGGTGAGGGCCGTGGTTGTCGTCTTGCCGTTAGAGCCGGTAATCGCAACGATCTTTCCCTGCAGAAAGCGCGCCGCCAGCTCCACTTCGCCAATCACCGGCACGCCCTGATTGCGGGCCTGCACCAGCGGAGGCACATTGTAGGGAACGCCGGGGCTGACCACGATCAGGTCCTGTCCGCGGAAGGTGCGTTCACCGTGGCCGCCGGTCTCCACGGCAATGCCGCGATCGAGCAGCTCGGGAATCTCTTTGCTGAACTGGGACTCGGGCTTGGCATCGGAGACCGTGACTCGCGCCCCGCGCTCCAGCAAAAAGTGTGCGGCGGCAACTCCCGACTTGCCGAGCCCGACGATCAGCACGCGTTTGCCTTGAAGAACCATTGTTCTGCTGTCATTCTCCCATGAGAACCGGTGGAAAAGTCGTAATGACTCTAAGACGCAAACAGGAGACGTAGCGAGCTACGTCTCTACCGATCTCACCGCAATTTCAACGTCGTGAGCGCGAACAGCGCGAAGATCAACGCCGCGATCCAGAAGCGGATAATGATCTTCGACTCCGACCAGCCCAACAACTCGAAGTGATGGTGCAGCGGCGCCATCTTAAAAATCCTCTTCTTGCGAAGCTTGTAAGAGCCTACCTGCAGCACGACCGACAAGGCTTCAATCACGAAGACGCCGCCGATGAAAGGCAGCAATAATTCCTGCTTGATAATGACCGCGACGGTGCCAATGGCGCCTCCCAGGGCAAGCGAGCCTACGTCGCCCATAAAGACCTCTGCGGGATGGGCGTTATACCAGAGAAATCCAATACTGGCGCCGACCATGGCCCCGCAGAAAATTGTCAGCTCGGCTACCTGGGGCATGCGCGGCAGTTCCAGATAGTTGGCAAAGGTGGCATGGCCGCTGAGATAGGTCAAAACCGTGAGAGCGCCGGCGGCGATCACGGTGCAGCCGATGGCCAGGCCGTCCAGGCCGTCGGTCAGGTTTACGGCGTTGGTTGAGCCTACGAGCACTATGATCACAAAGACGACAAAAGGCACGAAGGCCAGCGGCCAATAAAGCCTGCCCTGCCAGGAGGTGATGACCAGATCAGGATGAAAGTTCTTGAAGAAAGGAACAATCAAATGGGTCGAGTATTCCCCGTGCGCCTGCAGCGCTACCAGCGCTACACCCACAGCGAGGCTGGTCAGGATTTGCAGCGCCAGCTTGCTGCGCGCGGTGAGTCCGAGATTACGGCGATGGATCACCTTGATGTAATCGTCGGCAAAGCCGATGGCGGCGAAGGCCAGCGTGGAACAGACGGCCAGCCAGATGAACGTGTTGCTGAGATCGGCCCACAAGATGGTGGGAACCACGATAGCAATCACGATCAGCACTCCGCCCATGGTGGGTGTTCCAGCTTTCTTGGCGTGCGCCTTGGGACCTTCTTCACGAATGTACTGGCCAATCTGGAACTCACGCAATTGACGGATGACCGCCGGCCCGACAATCAGGCACATAAAGAGGGCGGTGAGGCTGGCGAAGGCAGTGCGGAAAGTAACATAGCGAAAAATACGAAACGGAGAAAAATGCGGTTGAAGAACTTGGTAGAGCAGCCAGTAGAGCAAAATTCCTCCGTGAGTTTTCCTGCAATTGCGTTGTGAACAACGTCTCGTGCGACGACGATCAAAAACAGCTGGTAGCTAGCGGCTAGCAGCTTGCTTCACGCCCCACGCTTCCAGGGCTCGTTCAAGTTTCACCCCGCGAGAGGCTTTGAGCAATACCGCATCGCCTTCGCGTGCTTCACGTCCCAGCCACTGCCCGGCTTCTTCCGGGGTGGCGACAAACTGTGCCTGAACGCCCAATTTCAGGGCTTCTTCCACCATATACTGAGCCAATCCGCGGACGCCAATCAAAACATCGATTTTGCTTTCGGCGATATGCCGTCCGGAGGCGCGGTGCAGTTCTTCCCCGGCGTCCCCAAGTTCAAGCATCTCCCCGGCGACCACGATGCGGCGTTGCGCCGGAAGCTGTGCGAGTGCATCCACCATGCCGTCAAGCGCCTTTGGATTGGAATTGTAACAATCATTGATGATTGTGATCCCATTTACCCGGATGACCTGGCCGCGCTTATCAGCCGGCACTACCGTGGCCAGCGCGTTGAGTGCATCCCCTAATGGCACGCCTTCATAGAGCGCCACCGCCAGCGCCGCCAGCGCATTATAAATATTGTGCTTTCCCAACAGAGGCAGGCGTGCCGGCGTGCAGCTTGTATCTGTCATCAGATCGAAGATTTCACCGTTGATGCCTTCCGAGCGAAGATTCTCAGCACGCACGTCGGCCGGATGCTCAATGCCATACATAATCACCTTGCCGTGAAAATCGCGGCCAAACTGCGAGACGTAGGCGTCGTCAGCATTGAGCACCGCGGTCCCCCCGGCGGGAAGCGCGGCGATCAGTTCATACTTGGCGCGAGCAATATCTGCGATGGACCGGAAGAATCCCAGGTGCACCGGAGCAACGTTGGTGACCACGCCGGTCTCAGGGTGGGCAACGCGGGCCAGCGCGGTGATCTCGCCTGCATGTGACATGCCCATCTCCATGACCGCGATCTCGTGCTCGGGCTCAAGACGAAGAAGCTGCAGCGGCAATCCGAAGTGGTTGTTGAGATTGCCTTCCGATTTCAGCACGCGAAATTTTGCTGCCAGCAACTGAGCAATCAGTTCCTTGGCGGTAGTCTTCCCTGCCGAGCCGGTCACCCCGATCAGCTTCTTTCCCCACAGGCGGCGCACAGCCGTGGCCAGGGACTGCAGGGCAACCAGAGTGTCATCTACGGCCAGCAGGCCGCTGATGACCGAAAAGCGAGACAGCTGGTCGCGAGCCACCACCGCGCCCACAGCGCCCTTTTGCAGCGCGGATTCCACGTAGTCATGTCCATCGAAGCGTTCGCCCTTGACGGCAAAAAATAAATCCCCGGCAGCGATGGTGCGTGAGTCTATGGAATAGCCTCGCGCTACCGCGTGCCCATCGAATTCGCCGCTGGCAAAAGTGAACTCGGCAACGCGCTCCAGGGGCAGCTTCACTGCGCGCCTCCGGCTTTGGAGGGATGCCTGGTCTGCTGCAAAAGCGAGCGCGCGACTTCCACGTCGTCGAAGGGAAAGACGCCCTCGCGTGTGGTCTGAGTCTTCTCATGGCCTTTGCCCGCGATCAGGACAATGTCTTCGGGCCGCGCCTCAGAGAAGGCCATGGCAATCGCTTTGCGCCGGTCAGGCTCGGTTACATAGCGTGTCCCCGTTTTCTTCAGACCGGGCAACGCGTCATCAATAATGGCGAGCGGGTCTTCACTGCGCGGATTATCTGAGGTGAGCACTACAAAATCACTACCTTTTCCCGCGGCGGCTCCCATCAGCGGACGCTTGCTGCGGTCGCGGTCACCACCGCAGCCAAAGAGCGTAATCACACGCCCGGGCTTTTTCTGGGCGGCCATGAAGTCGCGGGCCAGCGCCGTGAGATTGCGCAGGGCATCGTCGGTATGGGCATAGTCAACTATCACGGAAAATTGCTGGCCGCAATCCACACGCTCGAAGCGCCCGGGCGCGCTCTTGCAGTGTGCAAGCGCCTGGGCAACTGCTTCCAACTCTCCTCCCCGGGCCATGGCTGCTGCCGCCGCAGCCAGCATGTTATAGACGTTCACCTTGCCCACAAGTTTGGAGCGAACTTCCACCGTGCCGTAAGGGCTTTGCAATCTGAAATTTGTGCCTTGGGGCGACATGCGGATGCTCTCTGCGCGAAACTTTCCGCTCTCCAATCCATAGGCCATTACTTCGGAATTCTGCGAGCCCGCAAATTCGGCAAGCTGGCGGCCATAGGCATCATCGGTATTGATGACCGCCACGCGCGGAGGCGGGGCGCCGCAACCGGCAAACAGGATTTGTTTGGCCGCAAAGTAATCATCCATGGTGTGATGATAATCAAGGTGATCGCGGGTCAAATTGGTGAACAGCGCCACATCGAACGGAATGCCGTAAACACGCTCCTGATCGAGGGCGTGTGAGCTGACCTCCATCACGGCTTCGCCCGCAATATGTTTTTCCAATTTCGAACTGGTGGCTTTGGCGAAGATGCGATTCAGCTCCAGCGACTCCGGCGTGGTATGCGGCGCGGGGATAATCTCGCCGGCAAAGTGGTATTCCACCGTTCCAATCAGCACGACTTCACCTCGCCCCAGAAAGCGGAGGACCTGCGACAGGAGAAATGTGGTCGTAGTCTTTCCATTGGTCCCGGTGACGCCGGTAATTTTAAGCTTCTTTGCCGGATGTCCGTAGAAATTTGCGCTGACGCCCGCCAGCGCCCTGCGGCCATGCGCCACGCAAGCCCAGGCCACACCTGCACGCGGAGTCTGCGCCCCCGAATCGGAAACAATCGCTACAGCGCCTGTCTTGATGGCTGCGTCAATGTAGCGATTGCCATCCGTCGCCTCGCCCTTCATGGCCACAAAAACATTACCAGGTTCGATGCGGCGGGAATCGTGCTGTACGCCGGTAATAGCATGCTCAAAAAGCGCAGATTCCCCGCTGCGGGAAAGGACTTCGACGCCCTGGAGCAGATCGTGAAAATTCATTGTCTTGGCACAATTTAACCACAAAGGCCGCGAAGGAACATAAAGGTGAAATCCACAAGAAAAATAGAACTGGAATCCGAAATCAACGAGCGAACCTGACAGATACATGCGCACCCGGCGCCAATCGCGCCCCTGGCGGGGGAAACTGCTCGCGGGCGACGCCGCTTCCGACGATATCAATTTCAATACCTGCCTGTTGGGCGGTTTCAAGCGCCGTGCGCACCGGCAGACCGAGCAGCGAGGGAGCAACTGCGCCTCCGCCAATATCCACGATCACAGTCCCACGCGGTGGGGGCGAAGAATTTGCAGCAGGCGTTACCGGCGTCAACTGTTGCGCCATAGTTTGTGCAGCTTGATCACTGTTTTTGTTCTTCACCTTCAGGCTTGCGGTCATGACATGCGCGGCGGCGGGCTTGGCCGTATTGGCTGCGGAAGCTGAACTCTGGGCTGAAGTCTCAGCCTCATTATCCGTGGGCGCGTTGTCGGCGATTGCAGTTGTGTCTCCCAGGCGATCGGGCGAGCTGTCATTGGTGTCTTCCGGCTTTACCGAGGCGTGCAGCGTCTGCCGCCGCCGGTCGTTGATTTCGGCATCGTGCGGCACATTCAGGTATTCCAGCGTTCCCTGGGCCACCCGCGCAAACACAGGCGCGGATGCGCCTCCGCCTTCGTGGTCGCCCAGGGGTGAATCCAGGATGACCTCCACCGAAATCGCAGGATTGTTTACCGGCGCAAAGCCGGCAAATGAGGCGATGTAATTCGTACGCGAATAAGTTCCGCTGCGTGGATCAATTTTTTGCGCTGTCCCGGTTTTGCCGGCTACGGTGTAACCATCGAGGAGAGCGCGTGTGCCGGTGCCGTAGAGCACCACTCCCTCCAGCATCTTTTTCATTTCGGCGGCGGTAAGCGTGGAAATAACGCGATGCTGCTCGCCCGGATGGAACACCACCTGCTGCAAGCGCCCGTCTGAATTTTTGCCCGAATCTACCGATCCGGCGACAAGACGGGGTGGAGTATAAACACCATCGTTGGCAATGGTGGAGATCATGGAGATCAATTGCAGGGCAGAGACGCCGATTTCCTGTCCCATCGAGATTGCGCCGATAGAGACCTTGGACCAGCGGCTTACTGGTTTGGCCAGGCCGCGAGTCTCACCCGGCAACTCGATGCCGGTTTGCCGTCCGAAACCGAAGGCGCGGATGTAGTGGTCAAAGCGCTCATCGCCCAGACGCAGGGCGACTTTGATTGCACCTACATCGCTTGAGTTGGCAAGAATCTGCGATACCGTGAGCAAGCCGTATGGCTTGTGATCGTGAATGCGCAGGTTATTGATGACGATGGAACCGTTCTCGCAGTCGAAGACCTCCTCCGGCCTGGTGAGTTTTTCTTCCAGGGCGGCCGCGAGAGTCACCACTTTGAACGTGGAGCCGGGTTCGTAGACATCGCTCACCGCGCGATTCTTCAATGCCTGAACGTCGCTCTTATTGAAAGTATTGGCATTAAAGGTCGGATAATTCGCCAACGCCAGAATTTCGCCCGTATGCGGATTTTGCACAATCACGGTACCCGCGACCGCGTGCGTCTGCTTCATGGCGGCTTCGAGTTGGCGCTCGGCAAGATACTGGATCTTTTCATCAATGGTAAGCACCAGGTTTTCACCGGGCTCGGGCTGACGCTCCACCCGGCCAAACCATTTGCGCCGTGCATCCATGGAGATCAACATCTTGCCCGGCTTGCCGCGCAGGCGGGCATCGAAGCTGCGCTCCAGGCCGCCCAGGCCTTCATCATCCAGACCTACGTAGCCCAGCGTTTGCGCCGCTAATTCGCGCTTGGGATAGTAGCGCTTGGATTCCTTCTGGAAATTAATGCCCTTCAGGTTCAAGGCGCGGATGCGGTCGCTGGTCGCAGGGTCCACCTTGCGCGCGATCCAGGCAAAGCTGCGCGAAGACTTCATGCGGGCCAGCAGTTCATGCGGGTCTTCCTGAAGAATCCTGCCCAGAAGAGAGGCGGCTGTGGCCTGGTCGGGGATGTCGCTGGGCACAGCATAGATGGAATCCACGGCCACCGACATGGCCAGCTCATGCCCGCTGCGGTCGTAGATAATGCCGCGGCTGGGGGCTACATCAATCGTCCGCTGCTGCTGGCGGGCGGCGCGCTGCACGAAATCTCCATAGGAGAAAATTTGCAGGTACACCAGGCGGCCGCAGATGATGAGCAGCCATAAAACAAGAATTCCCGCAAAGATAAGAAGCCGTTGCCGCGGGTTGAGTGCATTACCTTTTACTGCCATTGCGAATTTTCAAATTGCGCTTGTCTGCACAGCCGTGGGACGGGCTGTGCCACACAAGACCCGTTAGCCCTTAGATCTAGCCGGGTGAGCGAAAAGTGAGCGCCGTACAGCGCGAACTTTTCGCGAGGGCGCAGCGGCTTGTTTTGCCGCGTGAGCCCTTAGATTGAAGACAGCAAGTGGCGAACACGCAGTTTGCGCGTTCGCCAACCCTTATTCCCACCAGCCGCTTGCTTTGGTTGAAGCCTGGCTGGAAGACCTTTAGTACCCCAAGCCGAACTATTGAGTTAACGTCACCACGGCAATCTGAGAAGCCTGGGCCATGGTGGCAGCACCGCCATCGTTGCTTGCCGGATCGAGCCGCATGACCTGGCCGGCCTGGGGAGAAGCTAACCCCATTCGCCGGGCAAGCATATCAATGCGCTCCGGATCGCGCAGCGAAGCCTGCTCCAGGCGCAGCGCCCGGTTCAATTCACTCAAATTTTCGCGTTGCGCCTTCAGCGCCTCAATCTTGTAGCCGTACTCGACAGAGCTGAAATGCTGCCAGGCATAGGTCATCACCAGCAAAAAGAAGATGCTCATCACGGCCGCAAACATGGCCATCTCGCGGTTACGTTTGCGGTCGGCAACCTTGACCAGGCGCGAGTTATCAATCTCTTTGGCAAAGTAGAACTCCGGCGTGCCGCTCCAGAAGGAGCTGCGCCGCGTGGCTCCGCCTGCGGGAATCCACATGCCCGTGAGGGCCTGCCGCCGGACGGGGAACGTCATTGCACGAGCCGCCATTACGCCACCGCCATTTTTTTAGCCTGCGCCGATTCGTAGATATACGTGGAATAGCCCTCGGAATTGACCACGGCTTGTTTCAGTATTATCTGGCAGTCGAGCTGCGCAAGCAGCTCGGCGCGCTGCACGCATTGTGTGAGTTCTTCAATCATTTTGCCTGTGTACATAAAGACTCCATTTCGTGCCTGGAGACGTAGCAAAGCTACATCTCTACCCAATCATGTTTCCTTACCCCAGAAAACCTCTTCGGGACGGCATCGAATGAGGTTGGAAATTTCTGAGGAACTGCATTTTTCGCCCAAGTTTTGAAAGGCGATGCCGTCCCGATGTCATTTTTCTAAGGGCTCAGCAACGCTTTCGCTGCTGCGCCCTCGCTTTTGGTTCGCGCGCGACAGCGCTCACCAAAAGCTCACCCTTGTGTGGCACAGCCCTCCCCGGCTGTGCTCAAATCTTTTCCCCTGCCCGCAGCTTGGCGCTGCGGCTGCGCGGGTTGCGTTCGATCTCTTCCGGCTGGGCCGTAACCGGCTTCTTAGTTAGAACGCGGTAAACGCCCGTACTTGCACCCGCCCGCAGGGCATCTTTCATAACTCTGTCTTCCAGCGAGTGGAAGCTGATGACCACCAGTCTGCCTCCGGTGGCGAGGAGCTGAGGCGCCGACTGCATCAGCGCGATCAGCTCATCGAGTTCGCGGTTTACGAAGATTCGGAGTGCCTGAAAGGTCCGTGTCGCGGGATGAATACGCTCGTGTTTCATTGGCCGGAGCGCAGCCGATATAACTTTTACAAGATGAGCGGTAGTCGTTATCGGCCGCGCCCGGACAATGGCTCTGGCGATTCTCCGCGACCTCCTTTCCTCACCGAATTCGTAAATCACATGAGCGAGCTCTTTTTCGTCCATGTGGTTTACCACTTGATCGGCGGTGCGCTCGGCCTGCGGGTCCATACGCATGTCGAGCGGCCCTTCCGCCTGAAAACTGAATCCGCGCGCGGCATCATTGAGCTGCAGTGAACTCAAACCAAGATCGGCCAGCAGGCCATCTACCGAGTTCGGGGGGAGCAGCTTGCGCAGCTCGCCAAAGCCCGTATGCAGCAGAGTGATGCGTGGCCAGTCTTGCTTAAGCGCAGCCGGAGGGTTCTCCAGCCGCTGCCGTGCTACTTCGAGCGCGTGCGGGTCTTTATCGACCCCAATCAGATGACCCTCGGGGCCGAGGCGTCTTGCGATTTCGTAACTGTGCCCGCCCGCCCCCAGGGTGGCGTCCACATAAGTGCCGCCGCGCCGGATTGCAAGAAAATCGATCGCTTCTTTTAAAAGAACCGAAACATGGCCAAACTCGCTGCTGCCACGCTCCATCCCCTGAGGGACTTGTTCGAAACCAAAATCTTCTTCGTCCTCTGTCACTAGATGCCCAGCTCGTCGAGTGTCTTTTCATCCTCTGCCGTGAACTGTTCCTCTGCCAGTTGCTTGGAGACTTCCATGCTGCGAACTTCCAGGTACGTCAAATTTCCGTACACGGCCACGTCGCCCTTAATCGCGGCGGATTCGCGCAGAATCTGCGGGATCAGCACCCTGCCTTGCGCGTCTATTTCCACCATCTGGCCGTAATAGTTCACTTTGTTCAGAAATCTCTTTTTCGAAGGATTGAAGTTGGATAGCTTGGCCAGCTTCTCTTCGATACGGCGCCACTCTTCCACTGGATAAATCTCTGCCACCTTGCCGTCGCGGCTGGTGATGTAAAACTCCATACCGTACTTCTCGTCGATCAGGCGCTTGAATTCCGCCGGAACCTTGAGGCGTCCCTTTTCGTCGACCCGCGCGGGATGGTTGCCGCGAAACATATTGCTTTTCCCGATTCCTTCCGGGTTTTAAACCTTTAAAAACCGCTACAATGGCGGCTTGAACTAGAATTTCAATGGCGAAAGATAGGACTACTTCGGCTTTTACTGGTGTTTTGGCGTCGGCTGTTGGTGTTTTGCACATTTTTAACAGCTTTTCCACTCACGACCACGTCAACATCAGAAAACTAGATACAAATCCACTTTCTACCACTTTTGACCACATCCTACGCCTAAATGGTTGCATGTCAACAACTTTTTTTTAGGTAGGGTGCCGGCATAAGAACGATTGCCCTGTTTCTGGTGCATCTGTTAAGAAAAACTCCAGCAATCGCGCTTGTGTCTGAGCTGACCACAAGATGTTGCGTTTACCGCGGGGGTGCGGAGAAGCAGCTCGCAGCTCCAAGCTCTCAGCTCCAGGGTTTTGCCAGAAGCAGCGTCGTAACCATTGGAGCGGAGAGATGAGAGCTTGGAGCTGTTGTTAAAATTTCAATCGTATGCCTCAGCCGGAAGAAACAGCGGGATCGAACACTTCCAAGCCAGCCACCGTGCGTTTCGCGGTTTATGAGGTGAACCTGCGAACAGGAGAGTTGCGCAAGCATGGCAACCGGGTCCGCTTGCAGGAGCAGCCCTTCCAGGTGCTTGCGATGCTGCTGGAGCGGCCTGGTGAACTGGTAACGCGCGACGAGTTGCGGCAGAAGTTGTGGCCGGCAGATACCTTTGTTGATTTCGACCACAGCCTGAACACTGCGATCAACAAGTTGCGTGAAACTCTGGGAGACTCTTCCAACTCGCCGCGCTTCATTGAGACGCTGCCGCGGCGCGGATATCGTTTCATTGCTCCGGTGACAATCGGTGAACCCGCGTTCCAGATGGGCCAGGCGTCGGATGGCGGAAGGCTGCAACCCTCCCCACCCGCGGGCGCGCAGGAAACAACGACCCAAACTGCGGCCCGAGAAAGCGATAGCGCGAGGTTTCCAGTTGCAGACGATAACAAGGCTCACGATCCAGTCCCAGGCCCTGAGCATGAGCTTCCTCATCCGCATCGCAACGTGCCGCGCTTTCTTTTTCTGCTCATCCAGGTGATGTATCTGTGTTTTTACATTCCGGCGCTCGCGGGGGTGCACCTGATTGACGATATCGTCAATGCCCTTTTTGGCCGGGGAGGCGAAAGTGCAATGATCGTTGTCATCGTCACTGCCTCGCTGGGAATTGCGCTGCGGCTGTATCTGTTCTCCGCCGTGGCCTTTGATTTTCACGGCATCGAGCCGCAGTTCGCGCGCCTGTTTCTCTTCCTGTTTGCGCTGGATGAACTGTGGGCGCTTTCTCCTTTTCTGTTGTGGCAAAAATTGGGGATCGGACTGGTGTTGGCCTCGGCAGCGGCGCTGGTGTGGGTACCGTTTTCCCAGCGGACCCTGCTCCGCATGGCTTATTCCGCCAATTCTTCATAAACCATAAAACGCCATCACTTGACTTTCCCGCGCGCCCGCGATAACTTCCGGACTTTGGACAATTAAAGCGATTGGGAGAAGCTGAGTGGCCCCTTTGCAGCGCATCGTAACCTTAACCACAGATTTCGGTATTACAGAGCACTACGTGGGCGCCATGAAGGGCGCCATCTACAACATCAACCCTGCGGCCCAAGTCGTGGATATCTGCAATTCAGTCCACTCTTACGACCTGCTTGACGGCGCGCTGACTCTGGCTCAGGCTTATAGTTACTATCCCCCGAACACGCTGCATGTGGTCGTGGTAGACCCCGGCGTCGGAACCGCACGGCGTCCTATTCTGGCAAACGTCGGCAAATACCTGTTTCTCGCCCCCGACAACGGCATCCTTTCTCTGGTCTATGAGCGAGAGGAAGCCATAAGCGTTCGCCACGTTACCTCACAGCATTACTTCTTGCAGCCGGTCAGTAACACCTTTCACGGCCGCGATGTCTTTGCCCCCGTCGCCGGCTGGCTCAGCAAAGGAGTCGATCCGGAAAAATTCGGCGAGGTGGTCACTGATTTCGTGCGCTTTACCGCACCCAAACCTAAATCTGCGGGCGATAACCTGTTCAAAGGCATTGTCCTCAAGGTAGATAAGTTCGGAAACCTGGTCACCAACATCACTCCCCAGGACCTGCCGCAGTTATTCACGCCTCAGCCCCCTCCATTCAAGATTTCTGTAGGTAAGACCGAAATCAGCAAGATGAAAACCACGTATGCTGAAGGCGCCCCCGGAGAGGTGTTCGCTGTGCTGGGCAGCATGGGATTTCTGGAAATCGTTACCAATCGCGGCTCAGCGCAGAACACCATCGGGGCGGGTAAGGGCACCGAGGTAGGCGTCAAACTGGAAGGTTAGTCGCCAATTTCTCACCGCGCAGGCACAGAGACATAAAGGAATTGGATCATTGAGTCATCGGGTCATTTTGTCATTGAAGGTAAATGACGGATCACCAAGATCCAATTGGCTCAATGATTCAATGACCCGATGATTCAATTTCTCCGTGCCAACCGTGGTGAGAAATCCGGGCTGGCGATTTCAATGCCCGCAGCTCTCTGGAGGCTCTGTGCACCTGCTGATCGGCGTGGTTGCCTCGTTTCTGCCGCAACGCTATCGCTCTGCCCTGTCTGTGAGTGCGCCTGCGGCGGCAATTTCGGGTGTTGCCCAACTTCTCTTTTGCCTGGGCGCGCTCATCTACCGCTATTTCACTTTCACCAATAACCGCCTATTTGCAGATATGAATGTGATGCAGAAGGCTGGCCAAAGAGGTGGCGAAGCGGTGATCATGGGCTCTGGTCTGCTACTGCTCATGGAATACTTGATTCAGCCTTTGACCATTGTCCTGTGTTATTTTGCCTTCGAAGGGCTAGTGCGCCTGGTGGCCGCCATCATCACGCAGGAGATCGTCCCAACCCTGCCTTTGTACCTTGTGCTTCTGCAGCAGCAGAAGCTGCACGCCATTCGTTGTGAGCGTGCCCTGGGCGAGAGGATCATCGATGAAGTCCGTTTTGTGGAATCCTCCCCCTGCGGTTTGCGGATCGCATCTTGCAGGCCGAAAGAAGGATGGAACAAACTGATCACCGTCGCCTATCAGGACGAATTGTATGAAGTTGCCGCCGCCCAGGAGGGAAACCCGCCACGCCCCTTCGTTTACCTGTTGCGCAGGAAGCCCGACCACAAAGTCATCCGCGGAATCCATCATTATGACCCCACCGAAGCGCTGGCCGATGTTCGTCGCCAGGAAAATTGACCAATTTCTGGGTGCATCAGCTATGGAAACACTCTAGAATCAAACCCAATGAAATATCTTCTGCGATTTATCTGGAATGCCACGCGCGGATACCGGCTCATGCCCTGGCGCAGTCCGTATTTAAAATGGCGCATCGAAACGTATTGCGGTTTGAAGATGAGCAAGATTGGCTTTCTTGAGTTTTGGGGGTTCATGTGGCGGGAGCGCAGCAATCTGGTCCGCTTCCTGCATTGGACTTCTGAGATGGACCGCTACGCCCGCGCCAAGCCTAAGAATCCTTAGGGAGTGGGTCAGTTTGGAAGGCCAATCTGGGATAACTTCCTGATCGCCGACAATCTATGAGTCGGGCCGTCAATGACTACAAGGTCGTTTGTGAACCGCGCGACGAAGTGCTGAAGGGCGTCCGGATAACTTCCGTATTGCCGACCATACGGGAGCCAAGTGACGAGAGGCGCGGTTATAAGAACCTCTTGAGAGGAGAGTTCTGCCCTATTCTGCCCCGGGGGGATTGAGATGAAGCCTTTGATCTTTGCTCTTTGTGTTGTGTCTGCGTTTGGCAGTCTGAGCGCGCAGAAGCCTGTGTGGCAGCCATCGCCGGGACATAAGCAAGTGCCGATATGGCCGGGGAGAGTGCCCGATCCCCAGCCTGTCGCGGGGCCGGAGTTCGCTACGACGACTGGGAAGGAGTGGCTGGTTGCCGGCAGGCCGGCGGGGGGCGTGAGCAACGTGTCGCGGCCTACGATGACAGTCTATTCGCCGCAAGGAAAGAATACAGGCGCAGCGGTGGTCGTCTTCCCGGGTGGAGGCTATCAGGGTCTGGCCATCGATCTTGAAGGCACGGAGGTCTGTGATTGGCTGACGCCACGGGGGATCACGTGTGTGCTGTTGAAATACCGCGTGACGGATGTGGGGCCGTATCCGAAATCGGGTCCGTACCCGGAATCACCGATGGCGCTGGAAGATGCGCAGAGGACGTTGGGGCTGGTGCGCTTTCACGCGGCGGAGTGGCACATCGATCCGCATAAGATTGGTGTGCTTGGATTTTCGTCAGGCGGTCATCTTTCGGCAGCGATGAGCACGCACTTTCAGAAGCGTTTGTATCCGGCTGTTGATGTTGCCGACAAAGAGAGCTGCCGCCCAGATTTTGCGGTGGCTATTTATCCGGGGCATCTTTCGCTTTCCGCGGCGGAGTGGGATGCTAAGCAAGGTGCCAAAAAGTTTGCGGTTCGTAAGCCGGAGCATCTTTCGCTTTCCGATGAAAGCCTCGCGTTGAACCCCGATCTCCACGTCACCAGCCAGACGCCGCCTACGTTCTTGCTACAGGCGGAGGATGATCACGTGGACAATGTAAATGACTCGCTGGCTTACTACGTCGCGCTGAAGAAAGCTGGAGTCTCCGTGGAGATGCATTTGTACGCGCAGGGCGGGCATGCGTTTGGGCTGCGGCGCACGAAGCTTCCGATAACAGGATGGCCTCAGTTGGTGGAGACGTGGCTGGGGACGATTGGGATGATTTCGGAGTAGGTGCTCTGGGATTACATACGACAAATCGCCTGCCGGAAGCGAGTCGCTGTACCTCCCGGATGACGGGCAACACGGAAACAAGTCCCCTTTCACACGTGCATAATCCAGCGATGTTAAAATCGTGCTGTCAGCATGAGCGACACGCGTCAAATCGCCGAAAATCATTTTTACACCGCCCTGGACCTGTTTGCCGAGGGAAAGCATGTCGAGGCAATCGGCGAATATCGGGCCGCGATTGACGCCGACCCCACCTATACAGACGCCCTCCACGGTCTGGCCCGCATCTACCAGGACCTTGACCGCTATGACGAGGCCATTGCCATTGCGCAGAAACTGGCCGCTCTCGATCCCGACGATGTGCTGCCGCACACCAGCCTCTCTATTCTCTACCAGAAAAAAGGCATGATCGCCGAAGCCGAAGAGGAAGCTAACCGCGCCCGCGTACTCGGCTGGAAACAACAATTGAAACAGAGCGGGCAAAAGACCGGTCAACCCGGCACATAAGTCCAGAATTCACTGCCTGTTGATATCAAACCATTGCATTCGGAGCAATAATGCCCCACTATTTTTCTGGATCTTCCATTAAGCGCATTCGAGGATGCGCAGGTTTGGGTTGTTCATTGCAGAAACAGAACCAAGACACGCTTTAGATTTCGTATTTCTTCATCAGGTGGCGGAACGAACGGTAAGAAAGTTTGAGCATCTCGGCGGCGCGCGTCTGTACTCCATTCGAATGCCGCAGCGCCGATTGCAACAACGAGCGTTCAATGTCTGAGACGTAATGTTCCAGGTCCAAACCCTCGGCGGGCAGGCTCGCTGTGCTCGGCATAGTGGCCGTGGCAGCCGCAGCCCTGCTCTTGGGTCGCTCGACCGGCATTTCAACCTGCAATTCGTCTTTGCTCTCCAGCGCCACGGCGCGTTCGATCGTATTTTCAAGCTGGCGCACATTCCCCGGCCAGTCGTAGGCGCCAAGGTCGCGCAACGATCTTTCCGTCAGCCGCACGATGCTCTTGCCTGCCGCCGGCGCATACTTCTTGAGAAAATGCTGCGCCAGCAGCGGAATATCTTCCCTGCGCTCGCGCAACGGGGGGACCTGAATCGGGATCACGCTGATGCGGTAGTAGAGATCTTCGCGGAAAGTTTTTTCGGCTACCATGGCGTCGAGGTCCTTGTTGGCGGCGGCGATCACGCGCACGTCAATCGGGATCTCATGCGTGCCGCCTACCATGCGAATGCAGCGTTCCTGCAAGACGCGCAGGAGCTTGACCTGCATGGCCATGGTCATTTCGCTGATTTCATCGAGGAATATGGTGCCCCCATGGGTCACTTCAAAGAGTCCGCTCTTATTTTGCGAGGCGCCGGTAAAAGCCCCTTTGACATAACCGAACAGCTCGCTTTCGAGCAGAGTTTCAGGAAAGGCGCCGCAGTTGACCGAGACAAACGGTTGGGTGCCACGTGGAGAGCAGGCGTGAACCGCGCGCGCTACCAGTTCCTTGCCGGTGCCGCTTTCTCCATACACCAGGATGGTGCTGTTGGTGGGCGCCACCGTGCGAATGGTTTGTTTAAGCTGCTGGATGCGCGCACTGCTGCCGATGATATTTTCCAGCGAGTTGCGGCTGGAAGCATCACGCTTGAAGGCGAGGTTCTCGCGGCGCAGGGAAATATTCTCCAGAGCCCGCGAGACGGCCACCCGGACCTCTTCCACCAGGCCCGGCCCCTTATGGATGTATTGAAACGCGCCTGCATTCACCGCGTTGACCGCAGCCTCATAGTCTTCGACGGCGGTGATAAGGATCACCGATGTTTCCGGGGATGCCTTTCGGGTGTGGCGCAGCACCTCAATGCCGTCGTGATTCGGCATTTTAATGTCGCTGATGACAACGTCATACAAAGCGCTGCTCAGTTTCTTGATCGCGGCCTCGCCCGAGGTGACGGTTTCGATGCGGTGCCCCTCTTTACGCAGCGAGATTTCCAGGACCTCGCAGATGGAGCGAGTATCATCGCAGACCAGGATGTTACCCATGCACTCCTCCTGCCTTCGCCAGATGCAACGGCGCCTTCTCGGCTTCGCTGCGGTCCACTGAATCCTCTTGCGAGACGCGCGGGAACTCCAGCCGGAACTCCGATCCCCTCCCCGGCGCCGAGTTCACGGATATATGAGCCTTATGCGCCTGCACGATCTGGTACACAATCGCAAGCCCCAATCCGGTGCCGCCTTCAAAGCGCGACTGGAAAGGCTCGAAGATCTTTTCCATTAACTGCGTATCCATCCCGGAACCGGTGTCGGCAAAACCGATGGCCCAGTTTTTTTCTTTCTCGGCCAGGCTTACGGTCAAAACTCCTCCCTCCGGCATTGCGCGCACCGCATTTTCACAAAGGTTCCAGAAGACCTGCTTGAGTTTGTCGCCGTCGACAACGGCAAGCGCGTCTGAAGCCGGATACTGGCGGACAACTGCAATTTTTTTGGCGGCCGGTTTTTGTTGGCCGGAAATGAGAGGGTGATTCTCCAGCAAGGTCAGGGTATCGTTGAGCAAAGACACCAGATTCAGCGGACGAAACTTATAGTTCTTGTCACGCGAATAAATCAAAAAGTCGGAGATGATGCGGTTCAGGCGCTCCGATTCGCGGGTAACGATCTCCACCAGCCTGTGTTGCTCTTCATTGAGGGCTGAGATGGTCGACAGCACTTTGACCGAACCTGCGATGGAGGAAAGCGGATTGCGAATCTCGTGGGCGATGCCCGCGGCCATACGCCCCACCGCGCTCAGCCGGTCACGCATTCGTATCTCCTGCTCCAGGCGGCGGATATCGGTCAAATCGGCAAACGTGTAAATGTAGCCGAGCTCGCCCTGTTCGGAAACACGCAACAAGGAAACTTTCATGCCGAAAATCTTTTCCGTTCCCTCGCGCGTCAGGCAACGCACCTCGCAACGTATGTCGGTCATGGCGGAGGGATCTTCAAATCTCGGCAGGCGGTCTAAAAAGAGTTCTTGCACGTCCTTGCCGAGCAGGTCTTGTACCCTTCGTTCCAGGAGCCTTTCCCCGGCGGGATTGAGCAGCGTGATACGCCCCTGCAAGTCGGTTGTAATCAACCCTCCGCTCATGGAGCGGATGATATTTTCGTGCAGCGCCTGCAGATTTTCCAGCGCCTGCACGTCGCCTTGCCGCAGTTTTGCGCTCAGCGTGCTGGCCAGATAAGCCACGGCGAAGTATGCGCAAAAATTGACCATGACCACCAGTTGCAGCGTCTTGCTGTCGGTCCGGACAGACATCGAATAGGAGTGCAGCATTCCATATTGCGTAAGCTCGAGCATGGCCGCAAACAGAACGAATGAAAGCCCCGCTGTCAAATAAGCCCATACGCGAGGCAACTGGATGCTGGCGACAATAATGATGAGCGGATAAAGAAAATTGAAAGAAGTGTCAATACCGCCGGTCACATACAAAATTGCCGTGGAGAAGGCGATATCCGTCAGGATCTGCAGGCGGACATGCGTACGCGTATCGTGCCACAAGGCCAGCAACAGAATCTGGAAGAAGGAGATGGAATACCACAGGACAATGATAGAGACAAAACCGCGGACCGGAACATTGTTGGGCGTGAGCTGCGTGATGGCCAGCTCAATGCCCAGCAGGAAAGTGACGATAATGATGCGCACCTTCCCCATCCAGCTCAGCCAGGCGCGATCATTCAATTCATTCTGCATGGCAACTCTTGCTTCTTTTCTCCCCCATCAGGCCCCTGCCTGCTGAAGACACACATCTCCCCGAATGCTTCTTCTCTCGACAGCACCATTAACCGGCGAGTTTGGCGATCATGGAGAACAGCGGCAGATAAAGAGAGATCACGATGCCGCCCACCACGAATCCCAGGAATCCGATCAAGAGCGGTTCCATGAGCGTAAGCATGTCTTTGATCGCAGCATCCACTTCATCTTCATAGAAATCGGCAATCTTCTGCAGCATGGCATCCATGGCGCCGGTCGCTTCGCCAACTCCGATCATTTGCACGACCATGTTGGGAAAAACTCCGCTCTCGCGCAGGGGATCGACGATGGTGCGGCCCTCTTCCACGGCCTTGCGGACCTTCATAATGCTCTGCTCCAGGACAGCGTTGCCGGAGGTGCGGGCTGTGATGCTAAGCCCTTCCAGGATGGGTACGCCAGAAGTAATCAGGGTTCCAAGGGTGCGGGTGAAACGAGCCACGGCAATCTTGCGCAGGATCTGGCCGAGCACCGGCAGCTTCAGAAGCAATTTATCGAAAAAGAGGCGCCCCTCAGAGCTGGTCCTGGCATACTTAATGGCCACGATCAGGACAATCAAGAAAAGGACGAACACCCAGCCGAATCTGCCGATAGCATCGCTGAGGCCAATGACTACACGAGTCATTAGAGGCAAAGTTACATCGAGCCCCGCAAACAGGTTGGCAAAAATGGGGACCACCCATTTGAGAAGACCGGCAACAATAATCGTTGCGATGGAAATAACGGCCGTGGGATACACCAGGGCCGACCGCACTGCCGCTTTTAGCTTGACAGCTTTTTCCACGTAGGTGGCAAGCCGCTGCAGAATTACGTCGAGAATACCGCCGGTTTCGCCAGCCTCAATCATATTCGTGGCCAAGTCGTCGAAAATCTTAGGATATGAGCGCATGGCATTGGCCAGCGTAGAGCCGCCTTCCACCGTCGTCCGGACACCGGTCAGGCATTTTTGGAAGGTCATGTTTTCCTGATTGGCGGCAAGAATTTCCAGACACTGCACCAACGGGAGACCAGCGTCGATCATGACCGAGAATTGCCGGAAGAAAATGGCAATGTCTTTTGTTGGGACGCTGCCTCGACCAATCATCGGCAAGTTGAATTCTTTGCCTTTTTCCTTGATTGCCCCAATGGCAATGCGCTCACGGCGAAGCTGGTTCTGCAAATCCTGTTTGGAAGCCGCATTACGGTCGCCGGAAACTCTCTCGCCTGTTGCCGTTTTTCCTGTAAATGTAAATACTGGCATTTTCTGCCTCCCTATAATTGGTAACCGGAGTTACATTTGCCTCCGGCCTTGCTTGATCCCATCAGCGCTTCATGGCTGCCGCTGCAGCCGGAGTATTCTGCTTCGTGATCAGACCTACTCCACGATTGATCATTTCCTGCAACTCATCGGGCATCGACGAACGCAGCATCGCCATCTCCAAAGTAATCTGTTTCTGGAAATAGAGCGTCGCCAACGATTGATTGAAGGTCTGCATTCCGAATTTGTCCTGCCCTGATTGCATGGCCGAGTAGATCTGGTGAATCTTGTCTTCGCGGATCAGGTTGCGAATAGCGGCATTGGGCACCATGATTTCCATGGCCATAGCGCGTCCCTGTCCGCCAACCTTGGCCAGCAACGATTGGCACAAAATTCCTTCCAGCACCAGGGAGAGCTGCGCCCGTATCTGCGGTTGCTGGTGCGCGGGAAAGACGTCAATCACGCGGTTGATGGTGGAAGACGCCGAGTTGGTATGCAATGTGCCGAAGGTCAGGTGGCCGGTTTCGGCGATGCGCAACGCCGATTCAATGGTTTCCAGGTCGCGCATCTCGCCGATCAGCACCACGTCCGGGTCTTCGCGCAGCGCCGCCCGTAATGCGTCGGAAAATGACTTGGTATCGGCATGCACTTCACGCTGGTTCACCAGGCAGCTCTTGTTCTGGTGAACAAATTCGATAGGGTCTTCGATGGTGATGATATGGTCATGGCGTTCGGTGTTGATCTTGTCGATCATGGCAGCCAGAGTTGTAGACTTGCCCGAGCCGGTTGGGCCCGTAACCAGGATCAATCCGCGGGGCTTTTCGCAAAGCTTGGTGACAATTCCCGGCAATCCGAGCTGCGCGAAGGACTTGATCTCGAAGGGAATCACGCGAAATACGGCGCCGGTGGCCCCGCGTTGATTAAAAAGATTGCCGCGGAAACGCGCCAAACCCTTCAACCCGAACGAGAAGTCCAGTTCCAGGTTTTCTTCAAAGCGGTGCTTCTGCGCATCGGTCAGAACGCTGTAGGCCAACTGCTTGGTTTCTGCCGGAGTCAGCGGTGGCATATCGAGAGGCACCAGGTGCCCGTGGACGCGCACCTGCGGCGGCGAATTGGTGGTGATATGAAGATCGCTTCCGCTCATCTCCAGCATTTTTCGAAGCAGTTCACTTAAGGTAGCTGTCATAATCTGTTCCCAGTCTCTCCCTAAAAATTATTAATGGATGGTTTCACGCGCCACTTCTTCCATCGTGGTCACGCCCTCCATAATCTTCACCAATCCGCTGCGCCGCAGGGTAATCATGCCGCGCTCGATGGCTTTTTTCTTCAGCTCAACCGCGGATGCTCCCACCAGAATCAATTCGCGAACTTCATCGTCAACTTCCATCACTTCATAAAGCCCGCAGCGTCCTTTGTACCCAGTGCTGTTGCACACGGAACAGCCTTTTCCCTTCTTGGGTTTGAATTTCTTGGCTTCCTCCGGCGAAAATCCGGCCTCAATCAGCGTCTGCACCGGTAAATCAAGCGGCTCGGCACAGTCTTTGCATACGCGCCGCACCAGGCGCTGCGCCACAATCATGTGCACCGAGGTAGCCACCAGGAAAGGCTCAATCCCCATGTTCATCAGGCGGCTGATGGTCTCGGGCGCGCCGTTGGTATGCAGCGTGGAAAGCACCAGGTGTCCTGTCAGCGCTGCCTTAATGGCAATTTCAGCGGTTTCAAAGTCGCGAATCTCACCCACCAGGATGATATTCGGATCCTGCCGCAAGAAGGCGCGCAAGGCAGTGGCAAAATTCAGTCCAATGGATTCCTTCATTTGCACCTGGTTAACGCCGGCGAGCTGAAACTCGACCGGATCTTCGGCGGTCATGATGTTCGTATCCGGCTGGTTCAGGCGAGAGATGGAAGAATACAGGGTGTTGGTTTTGCCCGAACCGGTTGGCCCGGTTACCAGAACCATGCCGTATGGCTTGAGGATGGCCTTCTCAAATTTGACCAGGGAATCGGCTTCAAATCCAAGCTTGGTCATATCCAGACGCAGGTTTTCCTTGTCGAGCAGCCGCATTACGACTTTTTCTCCCCAGAGAGTAGGCAACGTGCTCACGCGGTAGTCGAGCTGCTTTTTCTTTCCCCCGATGTTCATTTTCAGCATGATGCGGCCGTCTTGCGGCAGGCGCTTCTCACTGATGTCGAGCTTGGCCATGATTTTGATGCGGGATGTAATGGCGTCCTTCATCCGCAGCGGGGGACTCATGATGGGCTGCAACATGCCGTCAATACGAAAGCGCACGCGATATTCTTTTTCATAGGGCTCAATGTGAATGTCACTTGCGCCACGCTTTACCGCGTCAGAGAGAATAATGTTCACCAGCTTGACGATAGGAGCTTCTTCCGCCTGCTTTTCCAGTTGATCAAGGCCAAGGTCTTGTTCCTCCGCCGTCAGCTCTACGTCGGCATCCATTTCGTTCACCGAGGCCATCACCTTTTCCAGGTCTTCCTCGCGCGAGACACTGTAGGCTTTTTCGATGCCCTCCATGATGGCGGCTTCGGAAGCAACCACGGGCTCAATGTTGAATCCGGTCATGAATTTGATATCGTCCATGGCGAATACGTTGGTAGGATCAACCATGGCGATAGTCAGTGACGCGCCCACACGGCTTAAGGGAAGAATCTGATAGCGCTTGGCGGTCTCATAAGGCACCAGCTTGACCACCGAACCATCAATTTCAAAATAAGAAAGATTAATCGCCGGAACGCCATACTGGCGTGAAAGAAAGTTGGTTACATCTTCATCCGAAAGGAACCCGAGTTTCACAAGAGCAGAGCCCAGGCGGGCGCCATTTTCTTTTTGCATCTTGATGGCTTGGTCTAACTGCTCTGGGGTAATGACCTTCTCTTTAACAAGCAGGTCGCCCAACCGCTGGGACATACGTGCATCTCCCTTTATCTGAAGTCACTATCCGCAAATTGTGACTATTTGCGCTAGCTGTCTGGCGCAATCCTCTGGGGGAAAAAATTGCGGGTTGCGCGAATCGTATTCCGAGTGACAGAAATTGTCAATCGAGATTTACACCCAGGTGGTGACGAAAGGGAGACTACTTAGTTTTTTGGGTAACCTCGGTAGCGATCACGGAAGGGTGTTTACATCTTGTATTCGCTTTGATTTCATAGAATTAGGTAGCTCAAATGCCTCGAACCGCTTTGGCAAAGTCTCCTGCCCCAACGATGCGAAAAATCCGGCGTTTATACCGGGCACTAGGGGTCTTCTACGGGCCACAAAACTGGTGGCCTGCAAGGACCTCATTTGAGGTCGTGGCAGGGGCCTATCTCACCCAAAACACGTCCTGGAGCAATGTGGAACTGGCGCTGGGCAGTTTGCGCAAGGCGGGCAAACTGAACATAGAGGGTATCCGGTCTCTTTCGCTAAGAAAACTGCAACAGCTCATTCGCGCTTCCGGATTCTTTCGGCAAAAGTCTCGCAGTCTCAAAGCCTTCATTCAGTATCTTGATGCACGCCACGCAGGCTCTCTGCGCAGGATGTTTGCCCGCTATCGCAGCTCCTCTGCCGCTTTGCATGTTCTTCGCGGTGAGCTGCTGGCATTGAACGGTGTAGGTAAAGAGACGGCAGATTCCATCCTGCTGTACGCCGGGGACCTGCCTGTGTTCGTGGTTGACGCTTACACTCGCCGCATCTTCGCGCGACACGGTATTATTCCGCAGACTGCCAGCTACGAGGTGATACGCGAACTGGTGGAGAAGGCTTTGGCCGCTGCGCGGCTGGATGGAGAAGGCTTTTCGCAAGCACCGACGATCATCGTGCGCCGGAACCTGGCACGGCATTTTAATGAAATTCATGCTCTGCTAGTTCGTGTGGGAAAAGACTATTGCTACAAGTCAGCTCCTGACTGCGAAGCCTGCCCCTTGCGCCGGTTTCTTCCTGGATCTTAAGATTGCCTTTGCGGACAGGTAAAATGCGGAGAGAGCAGCCGGCCGAGGCACGTCCCGCTAGCGAGACTGCGGAATCCTTAAAATGAAGGCTCGTGCGGAAGCCAGGGGCATGCGGCGATAAGATCCTCGAGGTTTCCGTGAGGCTGGTGCGCCGAAATGCTGGCCCCATAGGCGCTGGCATACCATGTAACCCAGCTTGTGACATCGTCGGTCAGGTTCCGTCCTGTAAGCTGCCGCAAGGCATCGAAGATCCAGGTGCGCCCTACGGCATCAATCTTTGGATCTGCGGCGAAACGGAGCAAACCGGGAAGAAGTTGATGAATCTCATCGTGGCTGTAAGTCTCAAAGTGGCGTGTCATTAACGAAAAATCCCGATTGCAACAGCCTACCGGTACCCCGCGGGCTTGGACAAGTTACGAAGGTAATCCTTCAAATCAGGTTATTATCTGAGTTGCAAATAGTGCATCGCAGCACCTCCAAGCCCATCAAATCAACAGCAATGTTATAATTCTATTAATCAGGATATTTGCCCAATAGAGTTTCAAGGAGAATTACCCAATGGCAACCACCACGACGACAAATGTTGAAACCGCTTCGCCTTCGATCAAAACTGCCCCGCTTAACCTGACACCGAATGCTATTGCCAAGGTGAAGGAGATCATGGCTCAGCAGAACCCGGTCCCCAGTGGACTACGTGTGGGCGTGGTTGGCGGCGGATGCTCCGGTTTTTCTTACTCGATGGCCTTCGAGAACACGGCTGGAATGATGGATAAAACCTACAACTTTGACGGCCTCAAGGTCTATGTTGACGCGACTTCCCTCATGTATCTGAACGGCTGCGTGGTTGATTACGTGGATACGCTGGAGGGATCGGGTTTTAAGTTCGAAAATCCGAATGTAAAGAGCACCTGCGGTTGCGGCTCTTCATTCAACGTCTAGTCAAATCACTTCTAAAGAGATTTCAGCCCTGCGCTCTGCGCGGGGCTTTTCATTATTATTGAGGATTCGAATTCGTCGGTGGCGGCGGAGGCGGGTTGTTTATGTTTCCGTTTGGATTATTACCGCCGGGGTTCAGGTTCTGTGGCTGGAACATCTGCCCTATCGGTAAATCCATTCGCGGATCATAGAAGAACTGCCAGTCGTTGTAGTGGTTTTTCTTGTTGATTTCCTTGATGGAAGCCTTGGGGCTTGTACTGGAAACTCCAACGATGGGGCCACCGCCGAAAACCGGCAATCCATTATTACTCTGTTGTGGTGATTGAGGTGGGGTTCCCGGCGCGCCGGCCGGCTGCGTGTTGTCCCCGGTCGGTGGCGGGTTGTTGGGATTGCTGTTGTCAGAAGGGTTCGTGGTTACCGGCGGATTCTGCTGATTGACAAAAGCGTTGGGCACGTTGTTCTGATTGATATTGTTGTTGCCCTGCGTCAGGCTTTTGCCAAAAAATCCAACCGGCTGATAATTGACATCCTGAATGTGCAATAGTTTGAAATCTTTGCCTGTAATTGGATCTTTGTACTGGCGGCGGAGAAAGCGGAGATGGTTGGTATCCTTCAATTCGTCAAGACTGGTTGGATAACGGCCGAATTTTCTATAGAAACGCCTGATGGCGCGGACATATTGATCGCCCCGGCGAACGAGCTCTTCTTCCTGGTCGCGCCTGACCTGGACGGCGGCCGAGGGCGCCGCTTCAACCATGGCCAGGGTGAGCAGGGCCAGCATGAGCAGAATCACCAGTATGACGTAGCCTCTCTGGCCGGGTTTGCGTGCGCCGGGAGCCAGGGGCAAGTGCTGGAATGTGCGGAGCCTCCGCCCGGGCGCAGTGCCCTGCGGGCCGGAGCCCCGGCACAAAAACATTTCGCGGATTGGCCTTAAGCTGATCAAGTTGTGGTTTGCGTGAGCGCAATTTCCTGCGTGTTGTTATTCAATACGTCTTCAATCAAGACCGATGCCGTCTTGATCTGCACAACTTTGTAGCGCCGGTCCACAATGTCGCCTTCCTTGGCGATAAAGATATCGTCGCCCTGCGACAGAAAAACCTGCTTTGGCTCGCCGGGCTTGCTGGCAAAGCCAAAAAATTTCAGCGTAATCGGGGGCGGCGGTGGCGGCTTGCTCGGCCCAATGGCGCTGCACCATGGCAATCCGCCGCTCGGACCACCCGGTTGAGCACAAACCGGTTTGGGAGGTGGAGGCGGGAGATCGGGTTCGGCCTTGAAGATGTTTCGTCCTGTTCCGTTATAGGCGATGCCTTCACTGGCTCGCAGCAAATCCGTTTGCAGAGAAGGATCGAGATTGTTGTTGTTGACTCTGGATTTCACCGCAGCCTTGTGCGCGGCCAGACGCGATTCCGTAGCCGGCGCGGTTGCGCCGGCCTGGTTCGTACCAGCCACTGAGGCAGAAGCAGTCGATGGGCTTCCGTCAAAGATCATACGCATGAACAAAAAAACCGCCACAACGGCCAGCGCCACCCCAAAAATCAGTTTCTTCCGGTTCTCGGCTCCAATTTTCATCTTGATTTGGTCTGCGTTTTCAAAATCTATGTTTCCAATCTAATCGGCTGCATGTAGTTATTGAGCACATCCTGAATCTGAACCGATGCGGAATCAATGTGCACCACTTTGTAACGGCGATCCACAATGTCGCCTTCAGCGGCGATAAAAACGCTATCTCCCTGCGACAGAAATATCTTCTTTGGCTCACCCGGTTTGCTGGCAAAACCGAAGAATTTCAGGGGGATGGGCTGTACCGGACGCACCGGCACCAAGACAGGCTCGCACCATCTTAGCCCGCGACTCGGCCCTCCCAAAGGAGCACAGCTCGCAGGTGTTAGAAGCTGCGGCGGATCGGATTCTGCCTTGAAAATATTGTGCCCTGTTCCGCTGTAGACGATGCCTTCACTCGCCCGCAACAAATCCGTTCTCAGAGAAGGATTGAGATTGCTCGATTTTACGGCAGCTTTGCGCGCCGCCAGACGTGATTCCGTGGCCGGCGCGATCGCTCCCGGCTGGTTCGCGATGGCAACCGAGGCGGAAGGAGTCGACGGCGTGCTTCCATCAACTACCATCTGCACAAACAGAACGATGGCAATGACAGACAGCACCGCCGTTAGAATCACCTTTTTCCGATTTTCTGCGCCAATTTTCATCTTAAAACTTAACTCTTCAGAAACGTTCGAGCCTTCAGTCCGAGCCTAACGCTTCCGCCCTGGTCTCCGGCAAGATCGACGCTCTCCACAATAAAAAATATCTTGTCCCGCTCCAATCCGTTGATGAACTTGACGAGATTCACATAATCTCCCTCGAGATTGGCGTCAACGTCCACTTGCGTCAGCTCAGGCAAGTCTGTTTCCTTTACTCCATAGTGAGCCTGGGAAATCCGTATGTTATTTTGCTGCGCCAGCTTGCCCAATTCCGCGTAGATGGTGGAGTTCTTTTCGGGCAGGCGGTCACTAAAAAATTTGTTCAACTCTTTATCTGCGTTCTTAAGCTTCTGGTCCATGCCCATCAGCGGCTCTACTTCTTTGCGTTTGATCTGAAGATCGTTCTTGGCCTGCTCCAGACCTTGTTCCCTGGCCTCGCGACCCTCCGTCCAGGGCGAAAACAGGAAGGCAATGGTGATGACATCTACAATCAGCAGGCCGATCATGGCGGCCTGGATGCGTTTGCGGGTTTGTGTCAGGTTCGCCATTCTATTCTCCGCCAGGTCCTCTGTTCATCGCAGCACGCTGATTGCGTCTATTGGAGCTGTGGCCTGCGGAGCCATGCCCTGTCCGCGCGTTGTTGCCGATAACAGCCGTACTGTTGTGAAGATTTTTTTCTTTCTGAGGCACATGGAGCTGCGGAACGTAGTATGCCCACAGCTCAAATTTCATAGTGTCGCCTCCGGCCTGGCCGGGCTGCCCGCTGGTCTCTACTTTCATGATTGCATTGCGGAAGTAGCGTGATTTTTCCATGTTCTTCTGCAATTCAAACCCTTTATCACGGGAGTCGCCCGCCGCCGTGATTGTCACCTGGATCTGCCCTTCCTTATCCAACTCGGGCTTGATGGAAACCAGATGCACTCGTGTGGGCATGAGGGTCTCCATATCGGCAAAAACCTCGCTCCACGAAAAAGATTTCACCTCTATCAGGCCATTCACAAAAGCCGATCGATCGCGCGTACCCCGGTTTTCTGGACGGTTCAGGGTTGCCTGCGCCTGATTTCTTACATCATCCAGGCCGTCTATTTGTTTGTGAATGCTCGCAATCTGGACGGAAATGGAGCGAGTGCTCATCCATTCGTGGACCGCGATTGCAATCAGTGTGAGTGTCACCAATACCAGGAGCCCCAAAGCCGCTCCCCAGCGGCGATAAAAATCACCTGCGTCCTGGTAAGGGTGCGATGCGAGATTGATATCCAGGCGCATAATTATGCCAGCAAGGCCCCCGCTACTCCGGCCAATGATGCCGCCGGCACCTCGCCGGAAAGGCCGCCGCCAACGTAACGAGCGGGCACCAGTTCTTCGAGAGGAACAGAGAAATTGGCCTGTAAAACCGGGGCAATTTCAGTCACAGAAATATTGCCTCCTACCAGCACGCGTTCCACTTCAGAGCCAAAATTATCCTGAAAAAAGACCATGGAAGGATGAATGTCTTCGACCAGGCGCCCCGGGTCCATGCTTCCGGAGACAGCATGGTCCAGGCTGCGGAACAGCCGTAAAGTCTGGGCATCTACGATTGCCAGAGTTGTCATGGAATCCGATGTCTTGATCACCAGCGTAGGGCGGCTGGCGTCCACAACTCCAAGGGAAGCCAGGCTGGACGGAATAACGACCCCTGACGCATAACCAGCCTTTGCAAATACCGATTCGTATTCTTCAACCAAACTGGCCAAGGCCACCGCAGCCACCACCTTCAGGCCTTCGGAAGATGGATACGCATGATAAGAGATCACGGCCTTTTCAACGTCGAAGGGTAACGACTTGCGCAGCCGAAACCGGAGAATGCTCACAGCTTCTTCCTGGGAATCGGGCAATGCATCGAAGTCAAGCAGCACCACGCGTACGGCAGGGTCCGGAAGGACTGCAACGACATCCCGAAAACGGCCGCTGAGCGCGCCCAGCGCATCTGACAACACCGCGCTGAGGAGACCAGGATCGTTGATGTTATTCCCTGTGAGCGAAGGCGTTACCACTCCCGCCGGCAGGGCGCGCGAGGTGTGAATCTCAACAAATTCTCCGCCGTCATTGGCGCGCGCCGCGATGACACGATCGGAACAAATCTCACAGGCGAGCATGGGACGGGCGGTTTTTTGAAGGCGGATTGCCATTTAGCGTGATGTCTCAATAAACGTAACTTTGTTGATTTCTTTCAGCGTAGTAATTCCAGATCGGACTTTGGCCAGCGCCGATTCGCGCAGGAAGTGCATGCCTTCTTCGTGCGCGGCCTTGCGAATTTCTGAGCTGGGCTTACGGCCAAGAATCATCTCCCGGATGCGGTCGCTCAGGTCCAAAAGCTCATGAATGGCGGTGCGGCCTTTGAAGCCGGTTCCGGCGCACTCAATGCAGCCCGCGCCTTCGCAAAAGGTAAAATCATGCCACTCGGGTCGATTGAGCCCGCTGGATTCCAGCACGTCCTGCGGATAGTGCACCGGGGTTTTGCAGGAATCGCAAATAATGCGCACCAGCCGCTGGGCCAGAATGCAGTTGAGCGCGGAAACAAAATTGTAAGGGTCCACTCCCATGTTCATAAAGCGCCCCAGCACGTCCACTACGTTGTTGGCGTGCACCGTGGTGAAAACCAGGTGGCCGGTGAGCGCAGATTGAATGGCAATCTGCGCGGTCTCCTGGTCGCGAATTTCGCCGACCATGATCTTGTCGGGGTCGTGGCGCAAAATGGAGCGCAACCCGCGGGCGAATGTCAGTCCCTTCTTTTCGTTCACCGGAATCTGGGTCACGCCGCGGATCTGGTACTCCACCGGATCTTCGATGGTGATGATCTTGTCTTCATCGGTCTTGATTTCATTCAGCCCGGCATAGAGGGTCGTGGTCTTTCCGCTGCCGGTGGGACCGGTCACCAGCACCATGCCATAAGGCTCGGCAATGAACATCCTGAACCGCTTCAGGTCCTCGGGCATGAAGCCCACAACATCCAGAGTGAGATTACGGAACTTTTCACTCATCGATTCCTTATCGAGCACGCGCAGCACAGCGTCTTCGCCATGAATCGAGGGCATGATGGAAACACGAAAATCGATGGGGCGGCCGCTGTAGCGCACTCGAAAGCGTCCATCCTGGGGAACGCGGCGCTCAGAGATATCGAGTTCGCTCATGACCTTGATGCGGGAGATGATGGTGGAGTGATGCTCTTTGGCAATGGGCTGCATAGCCTGCTGCAGCACGCCGTCAATGCGATACTTGATGACCACGGAATCGTCCCGCGTCTCGATATGAATATCGCTGGCGCGGCGCTGGAGCGCGGTAAAGATGGTGGTATCCACGAGCCGGATGATCGGGCTCATGTCCGCGTCAGCGGTAATCCGCTCGATGGAGATGGTTTCATCTCCATTTTCGCTCTCGCGGATCACATCCAGGGCAAAGCCTTCGCCGGCCTCTTCCAGCACACGCTGCGACTGCTCGGTCTTCTTGAGAATGTCGTTGATCTGGGAAAGCGTGGCTACCTTGGTGAGAATAGGTTTCCCCAGCAGGAGCCCGATCTCATCGATCATCATCAGGCGGCTGGGATCGGCCATGGCTATCGCCAGGCGGCCATCCGACAGATCTTCCAAAGGCACGAAGTTGTAGCGGAACATCAGATCCACAGGAACCGAACGAAACAATTCGTGCTGAATGTGGAAATTGCGAAGATCGATGAACTCGCTGCGGTAACGGCGCGCCAGGTCGCGGGCGCGGGCCTGCTCCTCGTCTGCGGTGCCGGTGAGGATCATCCCATCGGCCACACCATTGACGAATAGTGATTTGTTTTCTGGCATACAAAGACCAACCTTAAAGCAAATACTGTAAATCAGTGTCCGAAGCGACCGCTGGCTCCGAGACTGAAGATGGGCATATACAAGGATATCAGCACAGCACCCACAATCACGGCCATTCCAATCAGGATAATCGGCTCAATCAGTGACATGGCCGCGGCCATCGTGGTTTGCACATCTTCTTCAAAAAACTCGGCAACCGAATTCAACATGGGGCGCAAAGCGCCCGTGGACTCGCCCACTTCAATCATCTCTACGGCCATATCAGGAAATACCTTGGTATTTTCCAGGCTGGAAGCCAGTGGCTGCCCTTCACTCACTTTGACAATAACTTCGGAAATGGCATTCGCAATGAGCCGGCTCTCCATGGAGCCGCCCGCAGTTTCAAGACAGGTGACCAGGGGCAGACCACCGGCCAGCAGAGTGGATAAAGTCCTGGAAAACATTGCGATCTGGTATTTAAGCCAGATATCCCCCAAAAAGGGCAGCTTGAGGCGGAATCGGTCAATATATTCGGCGCCCGACGGGGTCTTTCTCCATCGCATAACGAAAACAATCAGCAGGATGGCGCCTGCGGCAACAAACCAGAAATACTTTTGGGCCATCTGTCCGACGTTCAGCATGAAAACCGTCATCGCCGGAAGCTCGGCGTCCAATTGTGAATAGAGTTCACCGAACTTCGGAACCACAAACGTAATGAGATAACTTACCATCACCGTCACTGCCACAACCAGCAGAGAAGGATAGATAAGAGAAGCAATCAGCTTCTTTCGGGCAGAAAGCGCTACGCGCTGATAGGAGATGTAGCGCATCAGCACCTCTTCCAGGTTTCCGCTCTTTTCACCGGCCAGCAAAGTCGTGGTGTAAATGCGAGGAAAAACCTTTTGCGCGGTAAAAGCTACCGAGAGGGGGTCCCCTCCCTGCACACGCACCCGGATGTCTTCCAGCAACGATTTGAAATAGGGGTTTCGTTGCCGCTGCGACAGCAGTTTAAGCCCGGTCAAGATAGGCAAGCCAGCATGAATCAGTGTATAAAACTGCTGGTTAAAAATAACAAATTCCTGGAGCTTGATACGCTGTCGAAAGGCAAAATTTAGACTTCCCCCGGTCAGCAGCCCGTGCGTGCGAACTGACTGAATGTGCAGCCCTCTTTGCGCCAGGCGCTCACGGACCTCAGCTTCGGTATGAGCGCTTTCCACCTGTTCAGTCACACGGCCACGCTCATCGGCTAACTTGACTACAAACTCAGGCATAGGGATTACTCCAAGTTTAGCACTTCTGGCTGCAACCGTATTCAGGGTGCAAAGCTTTTATCTTCTACAACCTCAACTCCCTGAGGCGGTTTGAAACCAAATAAACCATCTTCGGCCGGCACATTCTCTTTTAAGTTGCTGAAGCGGAACTCTGTTGTCGAACCGTCATTCTCGTGAATAAGAATGCGGACAATTTCGTATTGAGAGTTGATTTCAAGCAGCACATCCGCAACTTGATCGCCCATGGATTTCGGCACGCCCCGCAGTATCCAGTTACCCGTGGTCATAGGCGTCTGCTCCGGCGCCAGTGACAGCGCGGCCAGCTCCTTTTCCAACTTTGCCTTCCCCAACAGGTAACGCAGGGGTGAGCGCAAGTCATCCAGTTTCTTTACATCCGTCTTACGCGCCTGCTGCTCGCCGGGAACATAGAAATAAGCTGTTTTGCCATCGCTCACAAAAAGTTTTTCCTGGGGAACGCTATATTCCCAGCGCATTTTGCCGGGCTTCTTCAGAATGAGCGCGCCGGTTTCCGAGCGCGTCATCCCAGCACCCTGGTACTCTTCCGTGAACTGTGCGCGAAGAGTATTCATGTGGTTATACCGGTCATCCACACGACGGGCAATTTCAGAGACTGGAACCTGAGCGAGGCTTTGGAGAACAATTCCGCAGACCAATCCGGCCAGGGCCAGTATGTTCCGGTAAAAACCTCGTCTGATTTTACGCATGCAAAGTTGGATGCAGCTTACTTGCACCGAGTGCTTAAGTCCTTATCGCTTGGTTGCTGCCCCCGGAGGCAAGCCATGAGTGATAAAAGGAAGCTCATGATAGAACTTCACCATCACGTGCCCGTCAGGAAGCAGTTCGTAGGGATATCCCAGGGGATCCCGAGGAACGCTCCGGAGCACATGGACCGCAACAAGTTCGCTGAACCCGGCGGGAAGGTGTCCGGTTCGGGCTGCGTACGCGCGGGCAAGGGCCTCAAGTTGCAGGACCTCCTGGTCCACCTGCAACGCTCGCAGATGCTTGAATGCATTATCGCGAATCATACCGTCATTGAAGCTTTCATAAATGGATTGCCAGAGCATTTGGGCAGTCTGGTAGTCACCGCCCTGCTGTAAGGTTCTGGCTGCCATGATTTTTAAAAAGGGATGCGCGCCGGGAATCTTTGAACCTTGTTCAAAAGCTCGCCCTGCAGCCGGATAATCTTTCAGTTCCAAGTAGTAAATAAAGCCGAGCCCCTGATACAGCCTCCAGGAATCGGGGTTCTGCCGGATTCCCTTTTGCAACAGGGCCACGGCCTTGAGCGGTTCACCGGCCCCACGTGGCCGGGGCTGCGTCAGAAATATGGAACCAAATTCGTAAGCTGGAATCAAGCGCGGGTCCAGGTCGGTAGCCATATCCAGCAACGGATACAGCAACTTGTATTGGCCGGAATTATCAACGTGCTGGGCCCCAAAGTACTGGACGGCACGCGTCCAATAAATGTCTGCGACCAGCGCTTCAAATCCCAGGCACATTCGCTTCACCACCTTCGAGGAAGGTATGTACAACACCTCCTCCAGGGTGGCCGCCGGCCGCAACTGGTCTATTTTGCGCTCTATCAGCACGGAACCGGCAAAGCACACGATCAGCAGAAACCAAAGCACGCCCATCATGTACCTGGCAGATTTCATTTGAGATTCCGCCGTTCGAAGATGAGAGCAGCCCCGCACACGGCAGCGCACGAGTAGAGCGCTGCGTACAGCGAATTATGCACAAAAAGCGCGAGAGAAACCGGCTGATCGTGAGCGACCTGGCCAATGACATTCAAAGAACTGAAATTAGGCAGCAGATATGCCGCTGCGGTTATCAGCCAGTGGGTGATTCCTTCCGTAAGGGCGGCAAAATTTTTCAGGTCGTCGGCAAAGGTCCCTATGACAAAAAGGGCAAACGCGAAAATAGCGGAAAAGATAGGCGTTGAAAAAGACGAAAACAGGAGCGCCAGAGAAGTAATCACGACAAACTGCAGCACAATAAAATAAATCGCCAACAGAATGTTCAGGTCCGACTTATGCAGGCCTTTGGATACATAGAAGAGCGCGGCATAAAAACCCAGGGCCATGAAAAACGTATTCACCGTCAGGGTTTCAACCAGCCCAAAAAACTTGCCGATGATAAATTCCCAGCGGCGAACGGGCCGGGCCAGAACCGTGTAGAGCGTCTTTTTATCGATTTCCTTGGAGACCAGTTGAATGCCTATAAAAATAGCGATCACAACGCCAAAAATGGAAATAGAAGTCAGGCTCAGGTTGATCACTACAATGCGTTCGATATCCATGGAAATCTGGCCGAACAAAACGGCTGACCCTACGAGCAGGAGAACAAACACAATCAAATTGTAAAGAACCCGGTCGCGAACGGCTTCGCGAAAGGTATTGGAAGCAATGTAGGCAATACGGCGGGTCATCGTGAGACCTCCATCGCAGATTGCGGCTTTTCCCCGATTTGCTGGATAAAGTAGTCTTCCAGGGTAGAGCGCACGGGCGTGACGGAAATAATTTGTCCGCGGTGGCTGCGGATAATTTCCAGAACCCGGTCCAGCAGTGCGACCGGCAAAATCGCATACGCAGTCTGGCCATGGGTCTTGCATTCGGCGCCCGCGGCCTCCACGGCGGCAATGGCGGTAGCAGAGCCGTGCCATAAGACCTCGGTTCGGTTCGCATTCTCCGCGCTGGTTACAAGTTCAGAAACCACGCCCACACCTCGCAACTCACCCTTATGAATTACTGCTACGCGGTCGCAGAGCGATTCGGCATCAGCCAGAATATGGGTTGAAAAAAAGATGGTTTTCCCTTCATCTTTCAGGCTCTGGATAAGGTCTCTGACTTCGCGTCGTCCTATGGGATCCAATCCGGACATCGGCTCATCCAGAATTACCACCTGTGGATCGTGAAGAATTGCCTGTGCAATGCCTACACGCTGCAACATGCCTTTGGAAAACTTTCGAAGCTGCAATTTGCCAACGTCAGAGAGCTTCACCCGTTCCAGCATCGCAGCTACACGGCGCTTGCGCTCGGAAACAGGCACTCCCGAAAGTGCGGCGTAGTACTCCAGCAACTCAAGCGCCGAAAGATGATCATAAAAATAAGGCTGTTCGGGAAGGAAACCGATCACACTCCTGACTTCAGGATTGCGCCAATCCATTCCAAGAATTTTCGCGCTCCCCGCGCTGGGGAATATCAACCCCATCAGGAGTTTTATGGTTGTGGTTTTGCCGGCTCCGTTCGGGCCCAGGAAACCAAAAATTTCGTTGCTCTCTACGTTGAGAGATAGTGGTTTGAGACCCGTCCTTTGCTTCTTACGCCAAAAGCCGACGGTGTAATTCTTTTGAAATCCCAGAATTTCAATCGCAGGCATAGTGGTTCCAACCTTAAGACACGGAAAATACTATAGAAAATCTTCCGTTCCGAATTCTACCCCGCATTTGGACTAAGACGAGGCATATTATCCCGAATACGGGCTGCAATAATCAAGGTACCCCCTTGCCGAATCATGGTCCCCAAAGCCACCATGGGAAGGGCCAGTGCCGAAAATGCCAGCCCTCCCGCCCAACTGATCCCACGCTGGAGCGCGCCCGCATGGGTCTGGCGGCGCGTCAGTTGATGGAAAAACAAATTAGGCGTCGGCAGCAATCGGTTAAGAATGCTTTGTGTCCATCCTAACAAATCGTATTCAAACTCCTGGTGCCAGCTTTGTACCGGCTCAAAACCCGTGGAATCGAGCAGCCTCTGCAGTGCCTGGTAGGTGAAATGATACAGATGACGGGGGACATCCAAATGAAACCATCGATTGTGAAAGCATCGTGCCTGCAATCCCCCGGCGTCAGGGACAGCCAACAGCAACAAACCGGACCGTGGATTTAACAACTTACGAGAGGCCTCCAGGGTAGCGCGAGCATCCTGCATATGTTCAAGGCTGTGCCACAAGGTAATACAGTCAAAGGGCGCCCACTTTTCTACGGCTTCCAGGCTGGTTTCGACTGTCAATCCGGCCTCGCGAGCCAAACCAGGGTTCATCTCCGTACCAAACGCCTTCCATCCGGCATCACGGGCGCGCAGCAAAAAAGTGCCATCGCCACAGCCGACGTCAAGAATACTTCTGCCCTTCCCGGATCCGGCAACTTGCGAGAGCATACGCAGGCGACGTTGTGCGCAATAGCGGGCGGTGAAGCTGTGCCTTCCTCCATGGTAGCTGGCGTCGTAGTAAGCTCCCAGATTTCCAGGCACCGGCCGGGTGTGGCCCATTCCGCAACTGTGGCAGGCCAGGATGGAAAACTTTTCTCCGCTGCCGGGGTCCGTGACTTCAGGAAATTTTTCCGCCAGCACTCCTGCGCAGGCATTGCAGCAGAGTGTCTGAGCTTGCAGCGGCGAAAAAGATGGAGGATTGGCAGGCAAGGCTATCGGGCAACTTCCTCGTAATAATCTAAGAACAGTTTACGGCCGACCGCACTGAAGATCCTGAAGCTCCCCAGGTGCATTTTTTGCAAGCGGTATTGCATCGATGTGGCCAGCACGCCGAAGCCGTAGCTCACGCTGCGTCGAAAGTTGATGGAAGAGGCCTCAGCGAAGTATTTTGTCGGGCACGATATTTCTCCGATCTGGTAATCGAAATACGACACTTGCGCCAGCATTTCGTTATCAAAGACGAAATCGTCGGTATTTTCCTCGAGCGGAAGGGTTGACAGCACTTCACGGGAGAATGCCCGGTATCCGCTATGGTACTCAGAGAGTTTTTGCCCCATCATGATGTTCTGAAATGCAGTCAAAAAACGGTTGGAGATGTATTTGTAGAGAGGCATTCCACCCTTCAACGTTCCCTTCCCCAGAATGCGCGATGCCAGCACTACGTCGTATTCACCGTAAGCGATCATTCCGGCCATGGCAACGATCAGCTTGGGGGAATATTGATAATCGGGATGCACCATGACCACGATGTCGGCATTGCGGCGCAGCGCCTCCCGGTAGCAGGTCTTCTGGTTTCTTCCGTACCCAAGGTTCACTTTGTGCACAAATGTCGTGAGGCCGAGTTCGCGCGCTTTGGCTACAGTGGCATCGGAGCTGCCGTCGTCCACCAGAATAACTTCATCCACCACCTCTAATGGCACTTCGGAATATGTTCGTTCCAAAGTTTTTGCGGCATTATAGGCTGGCATTACGGTTATAATCTTTTTACCGTTCAGCAAATTTCACTCCCTCAGGCGATGCTGCATGTTTTACCACAGGAGTCCGGGGTTGAACACCGTCATTGCAAAAGAACAGGATACTTCTTCTACACCCCCAAAATACCGGCTTTTTGAGTCCTCCAGCAAGAAGCGGCAGCTTTTGGCCTTGCTGCTGTTTGTGCTGACATTGCTCGTTTATAACCCCGTCAGTCGTTTCCAGTTTGTCAACTATGATGATCCGAAATACGTCATTGGGAACTCGCACGTGCAGGAGGGTTTGCACTGGCACACCTTAGGCTGGGCATTGACCACCTTTGATTTCTACAACTGGCACCCGCTGACCTGGATTACTTTCCTGACCGATTATCAGTTTTTTGCGCTGAACCCGGCAGGGTACCACATGATGAATGTCATTTATCATGCCTTTGACGCCGTTCTGCTGTTCCTGGTTTTGCATCGCAGCACCGGTCATCTGGGACGCAGTTTCTGTGTTGCTGTTCTCTTTGCCTTGCATCCCCTCAATGTTCAGAGTGTTGCCTGGATCTCTGAACGCAAGAATGTAGTTTCTGCAATATTCTGGTTTCTGGCAATTTGGGCTTATGGGTGGTATGCGCTCCGCCCCGGCTGGAAACGCTACCTTGCGGTAGCAATTTGTTTTGCATTGGGGCTCATGGCCAAAGCCATGGTCATTACCCTCCCCTGTGTTCTTCTATTGCTCGACATTTGGCCTCTCGGCAGGGTCAAAAACTTTCCTTATGCCCCTGAGGCAGTCGAGGCAGGGTTCAACACGCTCCGCAAAGGTTGGACGGCCCTCGTTCTAGAAAAGATTCCATTATTGATTTTGTCTGCTGCCAGTGCAGTATTGACCATTCTTGCTCAAAAACAGGGCGGAGCGATTCGTAGCACAACTGTGTATCCCATCGGGGTGCGAATCGAAAATGCCATACTTTCCTACGCTCTTTATCTTGAGAAGGCCTTTCTGCCACGAAAACTGGCTGTCTTCTATCCACATCCCGGCTTCAATATTCCCGGCTGGGAAATTGCTGCTTCTGCGCTGCTTCTTATTGGAATCACGTTCATCGTTATACGCTTGCGGGGCAAACGGCCTTATCTCCTTGTGGGCTGGCTATCGTTCCTGGTGACCTTAGCGCCTGTGATCGGATTGCTTCAGAACGGGGACCAAGCCATGGCCGACCGTTATGCCTACACTCCTTTAATTGGCGTCTTCCTGATGTTGGTCTGGGAAGTGGCAAGCTGGTTGGAACAGAATCGTGCTCGAAGGCTGGTTGCCGCAGCGCTTTCCGCTCTTCTTTTCGGCGCTCTCATTGCGGATACACGCCACCAGTTAGGTTACTGGCACGACAGTATCTCTCTTTTTTCGCATGCCGTGAGCGTAACCCAGAACAATTCCATAGCCGAAGCCAACCTTGGAGAGGCCCTGTACACCGCAGGAAAAGTAGACGAGGCTGCGCTCCATTTTTTTAATGCTGTGCGCTATGACAGCAAGGCCCCCGGCAATCATTACAATTATGGACATTCTCTGCTTGTGGCCAAAAAGCCCCAGGAAGCAATCGCGCAATTTAATCAAGTGCTGCAGCCAGGGTCGCAACGAGTAGACAATTCTCTCGTGATACGGTCACACTATGAGTTGGGACTGGCTTATATACAGATTGGAAATCTCCAGGTCGCCGAAGATGAGTTGAAGAAGGCCCTCGCTATGGACCCTTCTCAATATGACGCTCTCCTGCAACTCGGCTTGCTCTATCAAAAACAGAATCGCTGTCAGGAAGCGATACCACCCCTGGCTTATTCCTTGCACATGGTCAAGTCCAATGTCGGCCTCGTCGGCCTGGGTACATGTCTAGAACAGCAAGGTAAGCTGCGCGAAGCCCGTGCTGCTTTTCTGCTTGCCGTGCAGATATTTTCCGGTTATGAACCTGCCCAAACCAAGCTCCGGGAAGTAGATGGCCTCCTGGCCGGGAAGAAAGAACCAAAAAATAAGGTCCAGGACCAACAGTCGGAATCGCGCCTGGTCCGGGTACAAAGTAAAGGCCACGAGTAAAATGTCTGAATACCGCATTTTGACCGCACCCAATTTGGATCTGGGGCTCTTATTTTGAGCACTGCCACTGTCAATCCCGTATGCCCTGGAAACTTACCCACAGGCAGGCTTTTTGCTACTGTGCGAAAGCAAAAATTTCTTGCCTCCTTGCTTTTGATCGCAGCCACCTTTTTGCTCTACGCTCCGCTCAAAGAACACAAATTCATCAACTATGATGACCCCGGCTATGTGAGCGAAAACCTCCGCGTGCAACAGGGTCTGCATTGGAAGAATGTCGTCTGGGCCTTCACGACCACCTCACATGCCAACTGGCATCCATTGACCTGGCTTTTTCACTTATTGGATTGCCAGGTGTTTGGCACCAATCCCGCCGGACACCATTTCACGAATCTTGTCTTGCATACAATCAATGTCGTTGTTTTGTTTCTCCTGCTTCACCGCGGGACAGGCGCCCTATGGCGGAGCGCATTGGTCGCGGCTTTTTTTGCTTTGCATCCGTTGAACATTGAGTCGGTGGCCTGGGTCGCCGAATTGAAAAACCTGTTGAGCACATTGTTCTGGCTTTTGACGCTCTGGGCTTACGGTTGGTATGCGCTCAAGCCCAACTGGAAGCGCTACCTGGCAGTAATTGTATTGTTCGCTCTGGGCTTAATGTCCAAGCCCATGCTTGTGACTCTGCCGTTTGTATTATTGCTCCTGGATTACTGGCCGCTTCAACGCATGCGATTGGGGCACAGCCGGGACACCAACCCTCAATCCCAGGGCTTTGTCTCGCTCGTTCTTGAAAAAGTCCCTTTGATATTGCTTTCCGTGGCAAGTTCTGCCATCACGATCCTGGCTCAAAGATCTGGCGGGGCCATTGTGCCGGTATCTGCTTTCCCGCTGCGAGCTCGTATCTTCGATGCACTCTTTGCTTACGCCGATTATCTTGTGAAGATGTTTTGGCCACAGAATTTGGCGATATTTTATCCAATACCGGCGCACGGCTATCGGTGGTGGCAACTGGTGCTGGCTGCATTGCTGATTACAGTGATTACAGCAATTGTCTTCAAGGCAAGAAACCGGCGTTACCCCCTGGTTTGCTGGTGCTGGTACCTGGGCACGCTCGTTCCAGTAATCGGACTTGTTCAAGTGGGAGAACAGTCCATGGCAGATCGCTATGTCTATATCCCCTTGATTGCGATATTTTTCATGATTGTGTGGGGCTCGGCAGACTGGGCAATGGGACGCCGATTTCTTCAGCGTGCTTTGACGGTAACTGCCGTTTGCATACTCTTTATCCTTTTTCTGGTTGCGCGTCAGCAATTACTTCATTGGCACGATGACTTTACTTTGTTTAGCTATATCCTCAAAAATTCACCTGAGAACTCTGTTGCCCATGACAATCTGGGAACAGCCCTGGCCAATGCAGGGAAACTGGATGAGGCAATACCACATTTTCGCTTCGCCGAGGCAATGAATCCAGAAGATGCAGAAGCCCACTATAATCTCGGCCTCTATTATTTGCAGACAGGCAAACCAGAGCTCGCCATACCTGAATATGGACTTTGCTTATATTGGACTGAAAGACAAGACTTGGCGGCCAAGGCGCGCTTCGATCTCGGACTGGCATTCGCGCAAAAGGGCCAAATGGACCAGGCTAAAGCCAATTATCGTGTTGCCATCACGCTGGATCCGGAAAAGCCCGAAGCCTATATAAATCTGGGCGTAATCTTGTACTTAGAAAAAAAATCGGATGAGGCCATGAGACTTTTTAACCAGGCTCTCCAGGTGCACCAGGATGCTTTCGCATATTTTTGGATAGGCAGAATTCTGCAAGACAAAAACAAATTGCCCGAAGCTCTTCAAGCATATCGTGCAGCACTCAAAGCTTCGCCAGACTTAATCATGGCTCAACACAACATAGACTCCATTGAACAAACGCAGAATGCTGTCTCAAAGGAACCCCACCATTAGGAACTGTTAAGATTTCTGTTGCTGTGTGACATCTTTTGTCACCCCGGGATGACATTTTTTGTTATTTATATAAGTTAATGACCTTTACCCTAAAGTGCCTTAATAGGCTTTTCCAGATCGCAGAGATCGGCGGTTCTTTATAAGTGATTGAATAAATTGGCTTTGCTCAACATTATCATTCCAATAAATCTGGCTGGAGTAAGTGTGGCGGGCAAAATGCTACTACAGGAGTTAGTCGGCTAAAAAAATTCTAGGGCAAGTGCATCCAAATTCTCGGGAAAAAGGAAACTTAAGGATTATGAAAAAACAAAAAGGATTTTCGTTGATTGAATTGCTGATTGTTGTGGCGATCATTCTGATCATCGCAGCTATCGCAATTCCCAACCTGATTCGCGCCAGAATCTCGGCCAACGAATCATCGGCTGCTGCTGCTACGCGCACAATTGCTACGGCCGATATTCAGTATCAGACTTCGTGGCGTTCGTATGCCGCCGCGCTCAGTAACTTATCGTCACCGTCGACCGGCTGCGGAACCGGCGTTCCACCCAGCACAGCAGCGTGCTTAATCGATTATTCGCTGGGGTTCGCGTTACCCGCCAGTCCCAAGAGCGGATATGCTTTTGTTGCGACAGTCGACTCCACCGGACAGGCCTTTACGGAAGGCGGTACAGCGACTGTTCCCGGAAGAAGCGGCAACAAAACATTCTGCGCGATTGAGGATGGCGTAGTGCATTACGATACGACCTCGAACGCACCGGCCACAACCACTTCAGCGACTTGCGTGGGTCTGTCGACGATCGGCAATTAAGTTAGTGTTAGTTTGATTTTGGCGAAGTACCTGGGGGAGGGTACAAGCCGGGAGGCGCCAGAAGCAGTTCTGGCGCCCTTTTATTTCCCGGCGGAACAAGGCAGTTCATTAGTTATAATTTGGAACTTAGATTGCAGCAATGACAGTAACTTAGGTTGGGGGAGTCTCTCGAAGAAATAATTCGAGGATCTAAAAATTTATGCGATCTGAAGCTACACGCAAGCAAGAGGGTTTCTCGCTCATTGAACTGCTGATTGTCGTGGCGATCATTCTGATCATTGCAGCCATCGCGGTTCCCAGCATGATTCGGGCGAGAATTTCCGCCAATGAATCAGCCACAGCCGCAAACGTCCGTACAATTATTACTGCGGAGATCCAATATCACACCTCTTTTGGGTCTTATTCTCCTGACCTTACTTCGATGGGACCGCCCGCCGCCAGTTGTCCCTCCGGCACCCCGCCGAGCACAAATGCGTGCTTGATTGACTACTCTCTTGCCGCTGCCGGCACAAACCCGAAGAGCGGGTATATATTCACGGCAAGTGCAACGAATGCGGGGTTGCAATCCTTTGTGGAGGGAGCCTCGCCAAGCGTTCCCGGACGTACTGGTGTCAAATCATTCTGCGGAACCGACGATGGCGTGATCCGTTACAATCCAAACGGAGGAGCGGTTACGGCTGGTTGCGCTACCCTATCAATGATAGGGAACTGAATGATCGGAAAGCGTTCCGCCGCGTTCAATCAAGACAAAATGCGTATGAATTAGGAAACACTGGCCTGTTGCAGTTGCCCATCTGCTTTTGTATAACTCGCTGCCTGGAAGCGTCAATGTAACTCTATTCGTTTGAACTTTTCTATAAGTCCGCCAGAGAGAGTAATTTGTAGCGTTAAAAAATGAGGCCCCGGCCCCAGATCATTGAGAGGGAGGTCCATGTGCCAGCCGGAATAATAAAAGTCAAGATGGTCGAACATTTCGGCAACATCAGATCTGCGCATTGGATAAGCGTCCATAGGCTGGACGGGTTTCCCATCCAATAGAAAAGATATGTTCTGGATACTTGCGCTAATTGACACACTCCATCCTTCGACTTCCAGAACAGGATGGGGCTGGCGGCTAACGGTCTTCAACCCTCCGGGCGGATACAAAACATCAAAATCTCCAAATACCTGAGCGCCTGCAGGGATTTTGACATAGCCCGGCTCTCGAGGAAGCTCCTCCTTCGCATCGGCTGGCATCCAATTGCTCCTGCCTGCTGCTATTGTCACCAGCAACACCAAAAGGAAAACCAGCGGCGAATATCTCCGGATTGTATTTTCGAGATTTGCCAATATTGGAAACTCCGCAGTTTCGCAAAAATATAGTGCGCTGGGAAAAACCTGTCAAGCAACGTTCTCTTGTGTAGAATGAGGCAACTCACACCGCCATGGCATCCACTCAAAACTTACCTTCGCCTCAGCCATCCCCAGCCCCGGTTTTATCGAAGAAACTTATCGAGGTTTCCTCTCTTCTCATTCTTTTGGCGGGGACCTCAACCATTGTCCTGACCATGGTTCTTGTCATCATTTCGTATTCGTCTGCGCCGTATTTAGACCAATGGAGAATGCTCGATCGCTTCGCACGAAACGGCGGCGCCATCTCCCTGTCTCTGCTCTGGGCTCAATTCAATGAGCATCGCACCTTCATTCCTAATTTATTTTATCTTGCAGATTTGTACGTCGCCGGTGGCCGGAATATTTTTTTATTGATCAGCATCTTTATCGTACAGGCATTTCATTTATATGTATGGGGATACATCTTCAGCAAATTTGCCGGTCTTTCAGGAGCAGTATGGCGCACCGCATTTGGAATCGCCGCGTTCTGCCTGTTTTCTCCCAACCAATATGAAAATTTCGTCTGGGGTTTTCAGATTGCTTTTGTTATTCCGGGCCTGGCTGCGACCATTTCGCTGACGGCCCTCCTGCAACATCACAAGCAGAACCAGGATCACGCCCAGAACCTTGTATATTCTGATTCCCTTTTACTGGCACTATTTGCGGCAGTCCTGGGCAGCTTGTCGATGGTGAACGGGCTTCTGATTTGGCCGCTGCTTCTTTTGGCGGGAATTGTTTTGCGCCTGAGTTTCAAAACCTTGCTGTTGATAGGTGCCTCGGCGGCCGCGACACTGGCGTTCTATTTCAGGGGTTATACGAACGAATCACAACTTGCATCCTTCCTCCGCTCACAACCGCTTGAGGGCGTGAAATTCTTGCTTCTCTACTTTGGCGCAAGCTGGAAACGCATCAGCATAGGCCTTGGGATGGCGCTCGCAGCCGCTGTGATTCTCATTGCCGTAACTTCCTGTTCGCGAATGCTGTTAAAAAAACGCACCGTTGACGGATTTGTGCTTTTGTTGCTGGAGATCATTTTCTTTTGTATCGGTACAGCTTCCATGACTGCCGTGGGAAGGATTCGCCTGGGCATGGCACAAGCCTACACCAGCCGTTACCAGACCATTGCCATGTTGTTCTGGCTGTGCGCGGCCTTACTTGTTATTTGTTGGCTCTGGAAGCCGGGGACGAAAAGCTCGACCGATCACATTGCAATCGGCAGCTTTCAGGCCTCCCTGCTCCTGATCATGCTGCTGATTTGCACGGAAGCAATACCATTGCGGCGGGAATTAATAGAACGACGGCGCACGCTGGAAACCGCGACTCTGGCGCTTGTGACCGGCGTACCCGACGTTTCCCTCGCCGGCGTAATTCCCTACAACTTCGTTTCGCAATATTTTGATTTTCGTGCTGCCGATTTGATGTTCCTGCTGCGATTGCATGATTGGGTCTATAACGATGAGTTTTATCGTGCGTATGGAACCGGCTTTCTACAGACATATGGAAAGGTTTCGAAAAACGAATGCAGTGGCTCGCTGGAGCAGGTAAAACCAATTGCAGATACCATTCAGCGGGGCGCCAGGGTATATGGATGGGCTTGGGACAACTCTGGGAACCGGCCCGTCTCAAAAATTGTGCTGGTGACGCCCGATGGCCTTATTTCTGGCCTTGCTGAAGGGAATGGCTATGGCCTGGCGCGTCAAACGTCGATCCCACACCCGTCGCAAACAATTTGGCGCGGGTTTTTACGAGGCATGCCGCAGGCAGTTTCTGTTCACGCATATGCGATCGTTGAAAATGGGCATATCGCGTGTCCTCTGGATGTTGGCAGCTCCGTTCCTCCTGAATTTTCCGGGAATAATGGTGCAATCGTCAATCAAGGCCCATGACCTGTCTAAAAACTATTTCCCCGCAAAACATGCCCAGAGATTGAAAATGTTGCTGTCGCTTTCCTAATTGCTGGGTAAGTTTTTCTCATTTTGGAGCTTACGCTGGATCGTGGCAACGCTCTGTTGCGCCTCGTGCAGCGTAGGATAGATTTTTACAGCCTGCTGGTAAACAGCCAATGCTTCTGGCCATCGATTCTGGCTTTCCAGATCTTTGCCCAGATGAAGATAAGCCAGATCGCTGGGCGCGATCTGGATTGACTTTGTAAAATTCAAGATCGCTTCCTCGTTATTTCCCTCACTTTCCGCGAGCATACCCAATCTCATGTACGCAACCGACTGCTGAGGATCAAGGCGTATGGCTTCTTCATATTCAGCTCTCGCCTTCTGGTTCTTGCCTGAGATGGCCAGGGCCCTCCCCAGCAAGGCATGTGTCCGGGCCTGCAAGCGAGGATCATCTGTTAGTTGCAGGGCGAGCCTGCATTCGGCGATTGCTTCTTCTGGCCGGCCATTTCGAAGCAAGGAAGAGGCATAGTAAAAATGGGCATCCGTGGATCCCGGACTCATGGCGGCCAGAACCTGATAATGGGGCAAAGCCTCAGCCGGCCTGCCGGCTTGTTCGAGAGCATTCGCCAAATTTACCTGGGTAATATTGTTATTGGTTGTCACTGCCAAAGCATGCGACCACAAGGACACGCTGTCGCGCCAGTACTGCAGTTGATGGCGGGTATCCACAGAAAGAGCAATGAGCACGCAGAAGCCGGCCATCGGCAGGCAGTACCTGGGAACTCGCAATTTGCCGAACCAATCTGCAATGCCCCAAATAACGAACACGAAAAAGCCCATTAAAGGAATATAGACATATCGATCAGCTACAGCCTGAGATCCGATCTGAATCAGGCCAATCACCGGCACCAATGTCCCCAGATACCAAAGCCAACTCGTCAGCAGATAACGCCGCTCCCAATGGAAAAGCGCCCATGCGGACACAAACAAGAGCATGAACCCAGCTGCCAGGGGCCTCCAAAGCGGGGGAGGATTGAACGTCAGCGGATAGAAGACCGACAAGTGGACCGGCCAAAATGTTTTGAAAATATAATCTGCGTAAGCAAGCAACGCGTTCTTAAGACGGGTATCCAGTGGGATCGCCTGATTTAACTTCGTAGCTTCCAGCGATTTCTGTGCCATCACAGTAATGAGGGAGCTAGCCGCCGAGAGCGCCAGTAAAGGCACTTTTTCGAGGAACACACAGCCCCAGCCGGCGCGAGGAACTACTAATGTGTTCTGTTTGCCGGCTTGAGCGGCAATCCGGCCAAAAAGTCCATAGTCCAACAGCAGGAATACGAAGGGCAACGTCACAACCATCGGCTTTGCCATCAAGCCAAGGGCAAAGAGCGCCATTACAGTCAAATAGCGTTTCATGCCAGGCTTGAGCACATACCATCCGTAGGCTGCAATCGCCAGCAGCCAGAAAAGAGTACTCAACATGTTTTTGCGTTCGGCCACCCACGCTACCGATTGCACATTTAAAGGATGAAGCGCAAACAAGGCGGCCACCATGAAGCTACGCCACAAAAAACCTGTGCTGTAAAAAAGTAGAAAGAATAGGAGCTCAGCGTTCAGTACATGCAACACGAGATTGGTGAAATGATAGCCTGCAGGATTAAGTCTAAAAACCCCGTAGTCCAGCATGTACGAAAGCCATGTCAGTGGGTGCCAATTGGCCACGTCTGTGGTGGTAAAAGCCCAGACCAGGTTGCTCCAACTCAATCCTGACTGGACATGGGTGTTTTCGGTAACGTAAGCATCATCGTCGTAGTTGAGGAATTTGCATTGGTCCACCGGACTGAAAACAAAGAGCGTGGCTGCAGCCAGAACCAGCGAAAAGACGACAAACTTTTTTTGCGGAGAATTGAACAGCCCATTGAAGCGAGGAGCGGTGCTCTGGCTTTCCTTGAACTGGGACGGCAGCATTCGTCAGGGTCCCCACCTTTTTGATATGGACAAGTTCCGGGAACAACCTTGCTCTTCAGCGTTCAATGTTTGTTGCGATCTTCGGCCTCTTGCCGTTGTGCAAGCGTGTGCTGAATTGAATCGATCGCATTCTGCGCCTCTGTGATGCCTGGCGTGATTTGCAGGGCTTGCTGATAAGCTCCAAGCGCTTCACGCAGCCGGTTTGTTTGCTGTAATGTCTGCCCCAGATACAAATATCCCAGATTGCTGGGGACGAGCTTTACTGCCGCGGCAAATTGGAAAACAGCTTCTTCGAATCTTCCCTCTCGCTGCAACAGCAAGCCATAATTGATGCGAGGTTTGTCGGCCGATGGAGCAAGCCGTATAGCTTCCTTGAAATCTCTTTCTGCCTCCGCGTTTCTTCCTAATTGAACCAGGGCCGAAGCCCGGCTATTGTAGGGCAGCGCCTTGGCCGCGTTGTCCTCCATCAGCGCGAGAGCAAGATCGCTCTGATGAATGGCCTCTTCTGGCAGGCCAAGCTTGAGCAGCGGTACCGTCATGTCGTAATGCGGAGCTGCCACCGGAGGGTTGTCAGCGAGCGCAAGCCTGTATTGGGTCACGGCTTCTGCGGGCCTGTTCGCACCCAGCAGCGCCTCGCCATAATTCAGGTTTGCTTCCATATTGTTTCCCGTGACTTTAATCGATCTTGACCATAGTGTCACACTGTCATGCCAGTACGCCAGCTCACGCCGCGTATCCAGCGATAATGCGACGATTGCACAGGCTGCAACCGCCAGTACGATATTTCTTTTGACTGGCGCAAGGTTCTCCATCCAGTCGGCGAGCAACCAGACCACCATGAGGAAAATCCCCATTAACGGAATGTATGCATAGCGATCTGCCATGGCCAGGCTTCCTACTTGGATAATTCCCAGGACAGGCACCAGGGTCCCCAGATACCAGAGCCAGCCAACCAGCAGATAACGGTTCCGCGGCATGCGCAGGACAAAAACCGTAACCAGAATCAGAAACAGGATTGCGAGCACAACGTGCCACAGAGGAATAGTTCTTTGCGGGTGGGGATAAAAAATTGCCAGATGCGCCGGCCAAAACGTCTTATAGATGTAGGTCCAATAGGAGACCAGGGCATTTTCAAGACGAAATTTCAATGGCAATTGCAAGACGTCCATGGCGCCGCTGCGGTGTTGCGCTTTCACCGTCAATATGCCGCTAAGCACAACCAGCGGGAGCAGAAGCAGTTTCTCGGTAAGAAACCTGGACACATTCCTGGCAGCTTCTTTTTCAAAAATGCTGAATCGCCGGAATGGCCAATAGTCCAGCAGCAGCAGGACAAAGGGCAGTGTTATGACCATGGGCTTGGCCATGATGGCCAGGGCAAACATTGCAACCACCGATAAATAACGCTTCCATGCGGGCTTGAGCAAATACCATCCGTAAGCTCCGATGGTCAAAAGCCAAAAAGTAGTGCACAGTATGTTCTTTCTTTCGGCCACCCATGCAACCGATTCGACATTAAGAGGATGCACGGCAAACAGAACAGCTACCAAAAAACTGCGTCCCATGTAGCCTGTGCCGCGCTCAAGCAGCAGAAACACCAGCACCACATTCATTGCATGCAACAAAAGATTCATCAAATGGTGCGCTGCCGGGTCGGGGCCAAAAAGGGTGCAATCCAGCATATGGGAAAGCCATGTCAGTGGGTGCCAATTCGCTACCTCTAGGGTAGTGAAAGCCCAGATCACGTTGTTCCATGTCAAACCAGACAAAACATAAGAGTTCTTAACGACATAAGAATTGTCGTCATAGTTAATGAACTGAAGGTTCTTCACCGGCTGATAGACCAAAAGGGTGACGGCAAATAATAAGAGGCTTAAGAACACCATTCTTTTGGGAGCTGAGGCGAAAAGCCCGCTCGATGGAGACGTACTCTGCGTTGCTGCTGCTTGTGTTGTTAGTGGCATGAGTCCATGCTTGACTTGGCCGTTCCCGACAAAGAGTATACAACCATAATATTTCGAAACCGTCCCATCGGTTCGACATCAATGGGCGTTTTTCTCGGGCGGCGTCTTCGGTTTTTTCAATATTGCATCGATATGGTCCTGGATTTCCGATGGAACCGGCGAGATTTTCAAAGCTTGGCGATAGGCTGCGAGCGCCTCTGCCGAACGGTTCTCCCGCTCCAGGGCTTCTGCCAGGTAAAAGTACCCGGCGTCGGTGGGAATAATTTCCAGGGAGTGGGAAATATTCGAAATTGCCCCATCTGTATCGCCCTCCAGATACAGATGGACGCCCAAATTCAAATAAGCCCTGTACTGCATGCCATCGAGCTGTATAGCATCCCGATAATGCGCCTTTGATTCTTCCATGCGCCCCATTTGGGAATAGATAACCGCCATCTGCACGTGCGCATTGGCGGCCACAATGTTGCTGCTGGTGTAATGCAATGCAAGCTGGAACTCCTGCAGCGCCCCCTCCCGGTCTCCCTGATAAAGGCGATATGCGCCAAGATTGAAATGGGCCATTTCATCATTCGGTTTGATCATCAAAGCGGTGTAGAAATGATGCACCGCTTCATCCAGTCTGCCCTCTTCCGCCAGGGCGGTGCCCAAACAAACGTGGGCCGTGACATTGTTCGAATTTACTTCCAGTGCATGGGAAAACAATGCAATATCGTCCTGCCAATATCCGATCTGAACACGCGTACTCCACGATAAAGCAAGCAGAACACCGAGGCAGACTGCCCTTACCATGGAATTTGAAACCCTGGCCGTTGGCGCCGGCTCTGGAATGCTCCACACGATCATCAGAAAAAGCCCAATTAAGGGGATATAGGCGTAGCGGTCTGCCATCGCCTGATTGCCGATTTGAATCAGTCCAATGACAGGCACTAATGTTCCTAAATAGAAACACCAGCCCACCCGCAGGTAACGTTTCTGCTTAAATCGGAACACCAGCCAGGTAATTGCCGTAAGCAGGATGGCGGCAAGGGCGATCTTCCAGGAAGGGGTAGAGCCGCCCGGATGGGGATAAAAAATGGCCAATCTGGAAGGCCAAAGTGTCTTGTATATATAGCCGGCATAAGCAAGCAACGCATTTTCAAGGCGAACTGTGAATGGATAGACCGCAACAGATTTTATTGCCCCGCCAGAATTCTGAGCGATCATGGTAATAATTGCACTCGCACAGGAAAGCAGAAACAAAGGCACTTTTTCCAGGCAAAGATGAAGGAACTTTGCCGTCAATGAATCTTTTTCAGAAACGATTTCCATTCTGTTCAGGGGCCAGTAATCCAGCAGCAGCAAGACAAAGGGCAGGGTCACAACCATGGGCTTCGACATCAATCCCAGGACAAACAGTGCGGCGATCGCCAGGTAACGCTTCCAATTGGGTTTCAATACGTACCAACCATAAGCCCAGATGGCCAGCAGCCAGAACGTCATGCTTAGCAGGTTCTTTTGCTCCGAGACCCAGGCTACAGACTCGACGTTAAGCGGGTGGACGGCAAACATAGAAGCGACCATGAAGCTGCGCCACAGGGAACCCGCCCCCCGATAAAGCACGAGAAACAGGAGCGCTGCATTGACTGTGTGCAAGATGACGTTCGTCAGCAGATATCCCGCCGGATCGGCTTTCGAGAACTGGCCGACCAACATATAAGACAGCCACGTCAGGGGATGCCAGTTCGAGAAATATGTAGTGGTAAATGCCCACGTTATGTTTTTCCAGCTTAGACCGGAAAGCACGCGCGGGTTGCCGCTGACATAGACACCGTCATCGTAATTAATGAAGTTGTGATGGATAACAGGTTCGTAGAGTATAAAAGTGCCGGCGACGAGGGTTATGAGGGCCAGAGCAGGAAGCAGGCTATTTTCCTGTGTGAAGGAAGCCAAGACCGTTTTACTTCGGCTCGATACGTGATTTGCAAGCGTGCTCATCAGTGTTCGGAATCAATCCCCGACAGGATCATCGAACAAAGAATTCCCAGCAGGTACTGCAGGGTCGAATGATTGTCAGCAGGCCAGGTGCTCGCGTGAAATTTTTATCTTATCAAGATTGCCCAGTACGGTGACTGCGATTTTGTCTGATTGGAAGTATTCGCGGGCAAGGGTTTGCAGGTCGGCGGCGGTCACGGCCTCAATGCGCTCGATAATTTCGTCTAATCCAAAGAAGCGGTCGAAATACATTTCCTGGCGCGCCAGGTTCGACATGCGCGAGGTAGAGGACTCCAGGCTGAGCATGAGATTGCCTTTGAGCTGATCTTTGGCGCGGCAAACCTCATCCTCGGGAACCCCGTCTTCTTTCAGCCTGCGGAACTCGCTTACCACCGACTCCACCACTTTGGGGGCAGACTGCCGCGAGGTGCCGGCATAGACCGAGAGGCAGCCGGTATCGCGGTAAGGATTCAATTCGCTGAAAATTGCGTACACCAGCCCCTGGCGCTCGCGGACGTTCTGGAAAAGCCGCGAACTCATCCCCCCACCCAGGAGTGTGTTGAGCACATAAGCGCTATAGCGCCGCTCATGGGAAATAGGATGAGCGGGCACGCCGAGGCAAATCTGCACCTGCTCCAGGGCTTTCTTATTGCGCATGATGATCCGCGCCTTCACATCGGGCGGGGTATCGTGCAGGCCGTTTTTCCCGGGCTTGAAGTTCTGGAAGCGCTCGTTGATCAGGTCTACGAAACGCCGGGAATCGAGGTTACCGGCGGCGGCAATGATGATGTTTTCCGGATGAATGTGCTTGCGGTAATAACTGTGGAGCAGATCCTGGTCGAATGCCCGCACCGTTTCTTTGGTGCCTAGAATCGGTTTGCCTAAGGGATGATCTTTCCAGAAATTCTGGGTGAAAATCTCATGCACGAGATAATCGGGATTGTCCTCATCCATTTTGATTTCTTCCAGGATGACGCCGCGCTCGCGGGTAATGTCATTGACATCGAGAACGGGATTCAGCACCAGATCGCTCAGCACGTCCATGGCGATGGGCATGTGCTGGTCGAGAACCTTGACGTTGAAGCAAATACACTCTTTGGCGGTAAAGGCATCCATGTTTCCGCCGATGGAGTCGACCTGGCGGGCAATCTCTTCGGCGCTGCGGCTCTTGGTCCCTTTGAAAACCATGTGCTCCAGGAAATGGGAGACGCCGTTGGCCTCGGGATCCTCGTGACGCGAGCCGGTCCGCACCCAGATTCCAATAGAAACCGAACGGATGTGCGACATGGTTTCGGCCAACACGGTCAACCCGTTGGGTAAAACTTCCCGATATATGTTGCGCGGCTCGTCTACCATTTTCTCCCTGCTTTCACGGCGTATTCTTGCGCCCCTCTCACTCAACGTACAATAGCTGCAAGGTTTGTTCTTGTTAAGATTTGAAAAGAGGCTTTCGGGGGCAAGAACCTTCTACAATTATAGACAGATATTGGATGCATGAGGCAGCAGCTAAAATGCGCTTTATTAGGCCTTTCTTTTCAAGAGCTTACGAGAATCATGGAAGGCTTCAGCCAACCCTCGTATCGTGCCCGGCAGCTCTATCAGGCCATTTATAGCCAGCGCATGGGGGAGCTGCAGGCCATCTCTACCCTGCCTGTGGATTTCCGCGACCAACTCACACGTGAGGGCTACAGCGTTGGCTTGCCGGAAATCCAGAAGAAATTCTCCTCCAAAGACGGCACCATCCGTTATCTGATGGCCTTCCCCGATGGCCAAAGCGTCGAAACTGTCTGGATGCCTGAAGGAGATGGCGGAGAGGCCGGAGACGGATCAGAAGCCGATCTGGAAATCAGCGAATCCCTGGCGCCAGACCAGGCAGACAAGGACTGGCGAGAGGGCAAATTTAATCGCGCGACAATTTGCATTTCAAGCCAGGCAGGTTGCGCGGTAAATTGCCAGTTCTGCATGACTGCCCTGCTGGGCCTGCAGCGCAACCTGACGGCCGGTGAGATCGTCGGACAGGTGCTGGCCGTTCTCAACGACCGCGGCGTCAGCATTGACCGCGAGCGCATCAACCTGGTCTTTATGGGACAGGGCGAACCCTTCCTCAACTATGAGAACTTCATGCAGGCAGTTCGCCTGCTGAGCGATCCTGAAGGCATCGGAATCCCGGCGTCGCGGATGACCGTCTCCACTGCCGGAATTGTTCCTCGCATCCATGACTTTGGCGAAGAACCGCTTCGTCCCAAGCTGGCCATTTCATTGAACGCCTCGAACGATGCTGCCCGCACCAGCATCATGCCGATCAACAAAAAATGGGACCTGCATCAACTGCTCGCCGCCGCCCGCGAGTTTCCCCTTCGAAACCGCGAGCGGCTCACGTTTGAATACGTGCTGCTCGACGGGGTCAACGATGGCGAGCAACAGGCGCATGAGCTGGTAGAACTGGTCCGCGGAATGCGCGCCAAGATCAATCTGATTGCGCTCAACCCCGGACCGGACATTCACTTCAGCACTCCTGCGGAACAACGCGTGCTTGCATTCCAGAAAATCCTGCGCGATGCCGGCATTCCCGCCTATATCCGCCGGCCTCGTGGACGCGATATTTACGCCGCCTGCGGCCAGCTTAAACGCACAGTTGCCTAGCCTGATCTGTCAGGGATGTGCCCGGTCTGTACCGTGCGGTCAGGCGCGGAAGTGTTGTGAATGCCGCCTACGGCGAAGGTCGTAGCCGAAATTCATTCTCACGAGGAATTGCGGTAGCTATGTCCAGGCGTTAGAGTCGGCCTCATGACTCCCGAAGGCCAGCGCAATTCGAAAAACCCTCAGGGCTTTAAGAAGCTGCGGAAAAAGTCCTTCTATGGCGTTTCACGGCGCGCATGCCTGCGGTAGCCAAGGAATACCATTATTTTTAAGAACTTTTGGATCAGCCTTCGCATTGCACAACAATGGCAAAGAGCGAGGGAGGGAAAATCACAGGCGTGACCGGATCGCTACGCTCAATCAACTCGCGCTCAATCAAAATCAACTCACGCTCAATCGAAACGTCAGACAACACTGAAGGAGAACAATCATGGCGCAACTAATCGTCGTTGGCTTTAAGAAAGACATGTACCGGGCATCGGACGTGCTCAACCAGTTGCAGAGAATGAACGAGGACTGGGCCGTGGACCTGCACGACGCAGTCGCCGTTTACCGCGACTACAACGGCAAGCTCCGGGTCGACCAGAGCTTCCAGATGACCACAGGCGAAGGCGCGGGCTGGGGCGGTCTGTGGGGCTCGCTCATCGGGGCCACCCTCGCGATCCCCTTCACCGGCGGAGCAAGCGCCGCGGTGGCGGCGGGGGCTATTGCCGCCGGGGCTCTCGGTGGTGGCGCCCTTGGCGCGGGAGCAGGCGCCCTTGATGCTTCGTGGTGGAAAGATGAATTCGGAATCCCCGATGATTTTGTCAAGAACGTCGGGGCGATGATCCAGCCCGGTGACTCGGCGGTTTACGCGCTTCTGCGCACAGCCAATCCAGACGTCGTAGTGGACCAGTTCCGTGGTTATGGCGGCACCATCCTCAGCACGACGTTGAGCCGGGACCAGCAGAAGAAGGTGGAGAACGTTTTGAAGGCGGCTTAAGCCATCATCCGTGCTGGCCAAAAAACCGGGAGAAATCCATAAACATAAAAAAAGGAGCAAGAGCATGAGCACGCAGAGTGTATCCACAAAAGCATACGAAGAGAAAATCAGCGCCCAGTTGCAGCAGGCCAAAGCACAGCTCGAAGAATTGCACTCCCGCGCCAAGGACAAGATGGCGCAGGCGGAGATCGACACCATCAACAATCTAAAGACCAGGCAGCAGGAGATTGAAAAAAAGCGTCAAGACCTGAAGACAACTGGCGACGCAAAGGTCGAGCAAGTCAAGACTGAGATCGACACGGAACTGGCCAAGTTGAAAAACTCGCTGGGCGAACTCGCCACCAAGCTCAAGGATGAGGTGCAGGCGAAAGCAAGCTGAACAAAGTCAACCGGAGAGAGACACAAGGGGCAGGGGCTCTTTTTTTCTGAGACACCGTGTAGCCCCGGACCAACAAGCCGCCCGAGCAGTTGCAGGGCACGGGCGGCTTGTTGATTCAGCAATCCGTGGGGGAAGCAGCCAAAGGACATCAATTCTTACCGGGAGATGAGCGATGGGACACAAAACGCTTCGATCATTTCTGAATGCCATCGGGGTGCTGTGTCTGGTAGCCGTTGCGATCGCTTGCGGCCAGTCCGCGGACGAAGGAACGGGCCAGGACAAAGAACTGCAAATGGGCCAGGAAGTTTTCAACGAACTGAAGGCTAAGGGAGAAATCATCGAATCTTCCCCCCTGTACGACCAGTTGCGGCCGATTGCGGATGCCATCACCCGGGTTGCGCAGCCCCGATATAACCATCCATTCAAGTTCTACCTGGTGCACGAAACTCAGCCGAACGCGTTCGCCACCCCGGGCGGCAATGTGTACGTCGTGGATTCGCTGCTCTATTTCGTAAAGAACACGGAGCAACTCGCCGGAACTCTTTGCCACGAAGTCTCGCACACCATCCATCGCGACACTGTAACCTTGATGGAGAAGCAGGAGAAACTCGAGAAGCGGGAAGTTGGCTCCGCCATTCTTCTGGGTCCTACTCGTGCGCATATTTTGGCCATCCTTCTCCTCGGCAAGCTTCATTCCCTCAAATATTCCCGGGATGTCGAGTCGAGAGCGGACCTCACCGGCTCCGATATCTGTGCTTCCGCGGGATATAACCCTTGGGGACTCGTTTGGCTCTTCCAGGATTTTAAAAACGCCCAACCTGACCAATTGCCGCAGCTCTTGTCAGATCATCCGGACGATCAGCACCGGGTTGATGCCCTGGAGCGGCATTTTCGCGAGAATCCCTCAACCTTCGGAAAGTTCAGCCCTGACGCAAAGTCGGCACAACCATTCTCTGTTCCGAAGAATGCTCCGGAGGCGTTCTTGCGTTGAGATTCGATTCAACCGTGCTGCCGAACCAAATAACGGCAGTCCAAAAAAGGAGAACGACAATGACTGGCGTTTCTGATTTCTTCACGGCCGGCCTCGAGCAACTCAGGAGATCCTGGGCCTGGTTTTTCGTGTTCGGCATTCTGCTGGCGGTTCTTGGCGCCATGTGCGTCGTGAAAGCGCAGACTGCAACGAAGTTTTCAATTCTTGCGCTTGGCTGGGTTCTCGCAATCAGCGGAGTAGTGTGGCTGGCAAATGCAATTCGCGCCTTTACCTGGTATGGATTCTTTTTGTACCTGCTCAACGCAATCATCCGCGGAGTGACCGGATATCTTTTGATACGGCATCCGGACGCAGGCGCCGCGGGAGTGACTATGGCGCTGGCTTTACTGTTCATCGCAGGAGGGCTGTTCCGCGCAGCCGGGGCGAGTGTGATTCAGTTTCCCAGGTGGGGGTGGACGGCCTTTTCCGGATTAGTCTCTGTTGTCCTCGGCATTTACCTCTTGACCACCTGGACCACAGCCAGCAATTACTTCATTGGTATGGCAATCGGTATCGACCTGATCCTTGACGGTGTAGCCCTGATCGGGTTCGCCGGCGCCATTCACAGCTTGCCCAATCAAGCGCAACAACGCAGAGCTGCCTGAGAGATATTTCCAGGCAGGCGAGGTCTAAAATTATGAAAAGAACTACAAGTATAGGAATTATCTTTCTGGGTCTGATTGTTTTCGCCTGGGCCGACACGGGAGAAAAAGCAAGGGCCAGAATCACCGCGTCCGCCGATGTCGTGAAAGACATATTCAACGCGCCGGATAAGGGCGTTCCGCTCAGTGTTCTGGATGGTACAAAGTGCGTCATCGTGATCCCCGACCTCAAGAAAGCAGCCTTCATCATCGGCGGTGACTACGGACGCGGTGTCATGACCTGCCGCACTGGGGAAGACTTCAAGGGGCCATGGAGCGCGCCGATCATGATGGCCTCAGGCGGCGCCGACATTGGCTTTCAGCTTGGCGTCGAGGGCACTGACGTTGTCATCCTGGTGCTCAACGACGAGGGCGCTCGATCCATCATGAAAAGTAAGGTTAAGCTGGGCGCCGAAGCCAGCGTCGCCGCCGGACCTGTGGGCAGAACCCAGGAGGCTTCTACCAACGAAGTCATGAAAGCCCAGATGCTTTCCTATTCTCGCGCCCGCGGCCTGTTTGCCGGGGTATCGGTGTCAGGCATGACGCTTCGTGTCGATGGGGACGCCGACGAAAATCTCTACCGCGAGAAAGTCAGGCCGCAGCAGATTCTCAAGGGCGAAGGCATCGCCATGCCAGACGAAGCTAAACCCCTGATTGCGGCCATACAGCAAGCGACAGCGAAAGCTGCGGAACTGGAAAAATAGCCCTTGTGCGCCACGGCGGACGTCCGGTCTAAACACTCTCTCAATGAGGCCATTTGGCTCACATCTCAGATGCCGAAACCTTCATCTGAACTGGCATGTTGCTGTCGGGCCCCATGGCTGAGAGGTCATTTCATAAAAGATGTTTTTCTTTAACCAATACTATGCTCGCGGGCGCGCTCATTCTGTTGATTGCGCTCACTGGCTGCGCCAACCCGGTAAAAAGTTTCAACAAAGCCGAATATCTGCAGCACTCCGGACAATATTTGGCTGCCCTTCAACAGTATGCCCATCTGCTCGAGAGGGTCCCCAGCGATGAGCCTGAAGTTCTTGCGTTGATCCAGCTCCGCATGGGCGAATGCCTTTGGAGCCTGAACCGGCCCGAGGAGGCTTACGACGTTCTGGAACAATCCATACGAAACAATCCCAACAGCGCGGCCGCGCATGTGCGCCTGGCCGAACTGCTGCTGGCCGGCTCTGATATTGCCGGGGCAGCCGAGCAGGCCAATACGGTTCTGCAAAACGATCCTGTTAACCTGGAGGCGCTTTCTGTCCTTGGAACCGCATTCATTGACGGCGGCCGGACGGAAGAGGCAAAGCTGGTCTTAACGCATATTCTTGCCATCGACCCCACGCAGGTCAACGCTGCGCTGGCCCTGGCGGAAACCTACGCCCGGCAAAATCAAGCCGGCGCCGCTCGAAAAATTCTTCATGACATGGCCAATGTTCAGCCTCATGATCCGCGGCCCTGGCTTGCGCTGGCTCGTCTGGAAGAAATCGTGGGAGACGGCAACACCGCCGCCAGTGATTACCGGCAGGCTGTGAAGGTGAAGGATTCGACCGAGACCGAGCTTCGCCTGGCGCAATTTCTGGCGCGCGAAACCCAGCTCAAAGAAGCCGAAGACATTTTACGCAAACTCGGCTCCGGCAGTTCAGAAGAGCGCGTGACTTTGCCCGATTTTGAACTGGCCGCCGGGCGCGCTACGCCGGCAACCGCGCTTTACAACCGCATCCTGGGTTCACCCGCTCTCCTGAATCCGGAAGAGACTCATAGTCTCTCACGAAGCTCAGTGGCGGCGCGCCTGATTGAAGCCGAGCTGCAACTGGGAGAGCAGCAGAAACAAGCCGATGACGCCGCCTCTGCCGCCACCCTGGCCAGCGCCCATGGCCACCTGCGCCAGTTCCGGAGCTATTTTGATCCGGCGACGGCGATGGCCCTGGCGGCGGAGGTATCGCTGGCGCTCGGCAATCTCAACACCGCCGAAGAGCAGGCGCAGCAAGCTGTCGCCTTTGCCCCCGGCTCAGCTCCTGCCCACTACGTCTTAGGATTGGTGCGGCAACGCAATGGATTGCCTAACCTGGCCAGGACCGAATGGCAGACGGCCCTGCAGATTGCGCCCGGATTCACTCCGGCACGAATCGCAATGGCGACCGAGGCACTCGATTCCGGCGACGCCGCTGCGGCCGAAGGAATCATCAGCAGCGTTATCCGCGAGGAGCCGGCCAACTTTCAGGCGCTTTGCGTTTATGCCCGCTCCCTTGCCGTCCTTCGCCGGTTCGATCAAGCCAGGCTAATTGCGCGGCGGGCGCTGGCCGCCAATCCTGCCTCGGCAGAACCCCACGAAATTCTTGGTGGAATCGCGCTCCAGCAGCGCAATCTGGGCACGGCGCTTATTGAATACGAACAGGCGCTGCTGCTGGAGCCGCATTCACAATCTGCCACCCAGGAGCTGGCCCAGGTTTACCAGCGCGGCACGGTCGGCCGGGTCATGCTGGCGAAGATTGAAAAGATGGCCACCAGCGCTCCCCGCTCTCCAGCGCTTATGGAGATTGCCGGCATACTCTACGCCCAGAACGGATGGAGGCCCGACGCTCGCCGCTGCCTGCGGCGCGCTTTGCTTTGGGACCCGCAGCGCACCAGCGCGGCCACAGCTTTGGCGCAGCTTTACATTCAGTCGGGGCAACAGGCAGCGGCCAATGAACTGCTGAAGAGTTCACGCCCGGCCACAGCTCAAACCGCTTCCGGCGCAAAACACCCTGCGGAAGATTATGAAAAACTTCTGCAGCAGGGCGACCCCTCCGGAGCCGCGGCCAACAATCTTGCCTGGATCTACGCTGAGCAAGGCGCCAACCTCGACCGCGCCCTGGTGCTGGCGCAAAGAGCGCGGCTGCTGGCTCCGCAAAATCCAGCCGTGCTCGACACGCTGGGAGTCGTGCACCTGAAGCGCCATGAATACTCCCAGGCAGTGCTGGTGCTGAAGAAAGCCATCGAGATGGCCGCCCTGACTCCGGTTGCCAACAATACCTTAGTGCAATTCCGCCAGCATCTGGCGGAAGCCTACCTGCGCTCCGGACAGACGCAGGCTGCTACGGCACTGCAACAGTAACCGGGCTCAGGCAAAGTTGATAACTTCCGGATTGCCGGCTATTCGCCCGGAACAGGAGCACAGTGTGCGAGCAACCGTACCACTGTGAAACGCCTATTTGGAAATAGCGCGCTGTCTGCGAGGATGCCTCTATGAAAGTCGTGAGCACTAATTGGACCGGCACAACCCTTTATTTTGTCTGAGTTGTTCGCGACATTGGCGGAACATGCGATCCGACGACTTTGTCATAGCGGGTATGCACAATGAGAAATGTGACAGCAGCAGCGAAAAAAGCGACGGCCGCATATGTCTTGAGCCTTCGAGTCCATCCCCGATGAACAACCACCGGCTCCCGTCTTGCTTCGGACTTAACCGCTTCGATAAATCTATAACCATTCCTCGGAACCGTCTGGATATAACGGGGGTCCTTGCTGTTGTCGCCAAGCGCTTTCCGCAGGCGATTCAGCACCACGTCAATACTATGTTCAAATTCCACACTGCTGGCGGGCCAGAGATTACGCTGTATTTCTTCGCGGGTCACTAATTCACCAGGACGTTCAATCAAGAGAACCAGTAAATCGAGAGCCTGCGCGGTGAGCCTGATCCTATGACCCGCACGGGTCAGTTTCATGGAAGTTGGGTCAAACTGAAAATCGCCAAAAACTTTCATGCTGGAGAGAGACCTTTCAGCGTTCGAAACAGATTATAAACTCGAGTGAGCATTTGAGAGAACAATTGACTTTATGTGAGTTGACATCATGCCGCACTAACGTTGGAATGACCGCGTGCTCAGTGTCATTGCTGTTCGCGGACCGAGCAAAGACCCCTAAAGGTGGAGAAAAGATGAAAACGGTCTCGCGTGTTCTGGCCTGGACGATTCTAATTTCGGTGGCCTCCCTGTTCGTGATGCTCGGCTTGGCGAAATTTACTGGGCAGTCTTCGATACGATGGGCTGAGAGGTTTGCACATTGGGGCTACCCGATGGTCTTTCGGTATGTGGTGGGAGGGCTTGAGATCCTGGGTGGAATCGGCTTGATCGCACCTGCTACGACAAGACCCGCAGCCGCCGTCCTGATGGTTGTGATGGCAGGCGCCTTCTACACACATCTGAGTCACGGAGAGATGCCACGCATTGTGCCTCCTCTTATGCTAGGGACCCTCGTCCTCCTGATTTTCTTATGGCGGCATCCGCTCCGGCATGTGGTAAGGCCATCGGGCCAATAGCCTTCGTCATGAGGGTTGTTTCAAATAACCAGTTTCCAGACGCGCCCCTGCGCACTGGATAGTTGTCATCCAGCGCCGCTCGTCTCGGCAAGATCGGAGTCAGCCTGCCTGCTAACTTCGGCTGTAGGGGCTTGGCTTACCCTGCAAAAAATCCAGGTAGTCAAGCGTCCGTTTCCGGGCAAAGGAGTCGGGATAGAGGCGAATGGTTTGTTCGAGCTCTTCTACTTCAGCCTTGCAGTCGCATTGATTCTCAAGCAGCCAGCGGATGTTAATGGTGTAAGGATCGAGCGACGACTCTTCGAAATTTGTAGTTGGCGTGGGCGGCTTCAGCTCCTCGGCGGCTTTGTTCAGGCTCTTGCGCGCGCCTGCGCACAGGCGAGGTGTCATCTGCAGGTCGAGATCGGCCAGGTTGCGAAGAACGCGGGTATCCGATTGGTTGAGCAGCGCCTCCGCCTCCGCCTGCCGATTGGGCAATTGGCTCATGCGCGCCAGTGCTGCGCCGCGGACATCAATCTGGGAGTTGATGGTTTCTTGCGGCCGCGCTTCCGTATAAGCCAGGAACGCGGCCAGCGGACTGCCGGCAGGCAATGCCTTTATTTCAGCGACCAGCGCTTCGTCGCGGCGTTGAGCTTCGGCAAACGCCTGCATCTGCGCCTGTTGGCGGGCAGCGGTTGCGGCGTCGCCGGGTCCCTTTACTACCCAGGCAGCAACCGATAGCACGAGGATCGGCAGGCCAATACCCAGGTTTGCCCCCACGGCGGGAATCCGTTCGCGCACGCCCGGGAAGAAGCTCCACGCGCTATAGAGAATCAGCAGTCCCGGAGAGACGACGGCAACCAGTTGCAGCAGCGATTGAAAGCGGTCTCCCGGCTGAAGTTTTTCGAGGATGCGAACTGCGATGAATAGGGCCGAAACCGTGCCTGCATACAAGACCATGGCGACTGCACCTGAGGCGCCTCTCAATCCGCCGCTCAGGCCGCTCATCGACAGAAGCGCGGCCAACAGTACGGCCATGATGATGGCCTCAAAAAAAGTAAAGGCCGTAGCCATACCCTGGCCGGCAGCATCACTTTTGTGATACTCGAAGAGGCTGGCGCCGATCACGAGCGCAAGCAGCGCCGCCAGGCCGAGCAAGAGAATGAAGATAACAGTCATCGTTGTGCGCATGAACACCCTGGGCGCTTGCCACAGACCCATTCCTAAGATGGGTCCTGCAATCAAGCGCGATTCCATGTTTATATACCACACCTCCTTTCAACCAGCCCCTGGCAAGGGCGCGTTTCTGATTCCGGACAAGGTCCCAGGCAACTCGGACACAGAATGGCCGCTCACTCCGGCGGCCGGGTGCCCATGGAAACCTGTTATTCTATGCACGACCGGTGGTCCTGCAACAGAGGTCGCGATGGACAAGAACGCTTCGCCGAAGGCAGATAAGACTCCGCAGACGTCCCCTGAAGCTCCCTTCACAACGTTCATTCAATTGGACGGCAAGTCCCCCGTTCCATCTCAGTTTCGTACTCCGGGGACTTTTACGATCACCCGGCTCCAGTCGCCGGCTGGGCTTCCTGACCGAATCACAAAGCTGTCGCCCGTTCCCGCTCTGCTGGTGTCGGTCTCCCTTAAGTCTCTGCCATCATCAAGCTACCAAGTGTGGACAGCAGACAAGCGCATTGCCACATCCATTGTTCACCCGTTTCGCTCCAATGTCATCGATTTCGATTCACAGCCAAGGTGCTGGGCAGGAAGTGCCTTCGATTACGTTCACTATTCTGTCCCTCGAAAGGTACTCGATGACATTGCCGAGGACCTAGGGGTTGGCCGGGTAAGTGACTATCGCCTGGCAGTGCTCGAAGACGATCTGGTTGTGGCCCAGATCACCAAAAGCATCCTTCCGTTCCTTGGGCGGAGCGACGAGCTCTCTGTGCTGGCTCTCGATCAATTCAGCCTCATCCTGGGAGCGCATCTTCTCCAGCAGTATGGTGTACTCCAAAAAACAGTGCGGCGTTCAAACGGAGGCCTGACGCCATGGCAGAAAAGACGGGCCTCCGAGCTTCTTCACGAGAACATGCATGGCCACATCCGGCTCCATGAAATTGCGCGTGAATGCGGACTTTCCGTCAGCCATTTTGCCCGCTCATTCAAAAGCTCTTTCGGTATCTCCACGCACCAATGGCTGCTTCAACATCGCATTGAGCACGCCAAGCAACTGATGAGCCAGACAACCATGTCACTGATCGAGATCGCGATTCAGTCGGGATTTAGCGATCAGACTGCGTTCACCCGCACATTCCATCGCCTCGTCGGTGTGAGCCCCGGAAGATGGCGACGGCATTACACGACCATAAATTTCCGAGAGTAACTGCCCCTGGTAAGGTTGTTTCACGGCAATCGCAGGCGCCGGCATTTTTAAGCAATAAACAACAAAATCAGCAAAATCCTGCAAGACAGCGTGCAGGGCATAAGTCTAGGGTGAGGGGGGACATATTTGCCATTGCCCTGTTCGCCTTACAGCAGGGAATGGATGCTGCAGGAGCGCGGCTGGCCGAAAGAGCATCCAGAACCGTTGTAACGGGCCTTATGTCGAACGGCGTCGGCTTGCAAAAAGCTGATGCGCCTGAAAAGAAACGAAAGGAAAAAGGAGAACAACAATGAAACCTAACTGGAGAAACGTCATGACAAAGCTTTATGCCGTGGCTGCGCTTGCTTCTGCGCTGATGTGTGCCACTCTGAACGCTGGCGCGGCCGGTCCCGCCCCGAGTGGCATCAAGAACGTGGTCCTGGTGCATGGAGCATTCGCCGATGGCTCCGGCTGGGAAGCCGTCGCGAAGATCCTCGAGAAGGATGGCTATACGGTGTCGGTAGCGCAACCCCCCGAGACCTCGTACGCGGACGACGTAAAGTACACGAAGGCTGCCATCGACGCCATGGGCGGGCCGGTCGTCCTGGTCGGCCACAGCTACGGCGGGTCCATCATCAGTGAGGCCGGGAACGATCCCAATGTTGTGGCACTGGTCTACATCGCCGCATTTGCGCTTGATGAGGGTGAAAGCTGTGCGTCAATCGAAACGGCCGTGCCGCAAGCCTCTAAGGCATTCAAGGCGGATAACAACGGTAACTGGTGGATCGAACAGGACCATTTCGCGGCCGACTTCGCAGCGGATATTCCTCCTGCCGAGTCACATTACATGGCTATATCGCAGGTGCCGATCTCCACCGACTCGTTCACCCATAAGGTCACATCGCCCGCCTGGAAGACCAAGCCCGCCTGGTACATGGTGGCCACCGCAGACCGGTCGATCAATCCGGACCAGGAGCGCATGATGGCGAAGCGCGCCCATGCCAAGACGGTCGAAGTGAGTGCCAGCCATGTCGCCTACATGTCTCATCCGAAGGAAACAGCCAAGCTCATTGAAGAGGCCGCCACCTCCGCACCAGCCAATCACTAATTCCTCAATCGCCGGGTGCCCCATGCTTTCGCGAAGCGAAGCATGGGCGAAAGAAGATTCTTTCCTTATTTTTTTCTGCAGCGCTTGGAGGCATGGGGCACCCGGCGACGAAGCGAGTTGAAACTTTACTCGAAGCTTTTGGCTATTCGGTTATTGATCCTGGAAACCTTCGCGATGGAGGGCTGATTCAGCAAGCAGACGGCCCTCTCGCAGGGCGAAATTTGTTGGAGGAAGGAGAACGTCATCCATGAAAGCCATTCACCTCACTGACTACGGTAATCCAGCTCAGAACTTAAAGATGGTCGAAGTTCCGGAACCACGCACGCCGTCTGCGGGCGAGGCTCTTGTGCGCATGGAGTATGCGCCGATTGACTACAGCGATCTGCTTTTAGCGAACGGAGTGTACTTTCTAAATCCGAAGCTTCCTTCCGTCATTGGAGGTGAAGGTGCGGGAATCGTCGAGGCAATCGGGCCGGGAGTCACCAGCGTCAAGGCAGGCGATCGGGTTACGATTCCGTTTCGCACATTCACATGGTCTGAAAAAGTCCTTGCTCCCGCCCAACGTCTTTTCGTCGTTCCACCCTCAGTCGATGCCAAAACGGCCTCGATGCTAAATATCAATCCCACGACCGCAGTTCTTCTCCTGGACGAATTTGTAAAGCTAAAGCCAAAAGACTGGATTGTATTGAACGCGGCAAATTCCCAGATCGCGCGATGCCTGATCGCGATTGCAAAATCGCGCGATCTCAATGTTGTAGGTATTGTGAGGCGGTCCGAGCTCATCCCAGAGATTGAAAAGCTGGGTGTTGATTTCGTTGGCGTCGATGCGCCCGAACTCTTCAAGCAAATTCAGATTGCAACCGGCGGAATGCCGCTCTCTCTGGGCCTCGATGCCGTGGGCGGTCCAGCGACAGCAACCATCGCAAGCGTGCTCTCTGCGGGCGCTCATCTTGTCAGCTATGCGTGGCTGAGTGGTTTGCCGATTCACGTGGGGCAAGGCGATCTCATCGGCAAGAGGTTAAACATCCACGGCTTCTGGATGTATTACGAAGAGTATCTCCCCAAAATGCGGGCGGCGCTGACTGAGGCAACAAAAGTAGTCGCTTCCGGCAAATTAAGCCTGCCAATCACTACAACATACAAACCGTCTCAAATCAAAGAAGCAATCGAACACTACAAGCGTGGTGTCAAGGTTCTATTGGATTTCAATTAGACAAAGCAGGACTTGCCGGAAATTCGTAATCGGAATTGGGGCTTCTGCCAAGGCAAGGAAAGTTGAGCAGGCCTCTTTATGCGCAGTGCAACTATGACGAACAAACGGTGCTCCTGGGTCGGCGTGGATGATCCGCTGCTGCTCCAATATCACGATCGCGAATGGGGTGTCCCTGTTCATACTGACCGCAAACATTTCGAGGTCCTCGTGCTCTCAGGCGCACAGGCCGGATTGAACTGGTCGCTCGTGCTGAAAAAGCGGGAAGGTTATCGCCGTGCGTTCGACAAGTTCGATCCGGAAAAGGTCGCGCGTTACTCCAAAAGACAACTTCAGAAGCTTACATCTGATCCGGAGATCATTCGCAACCGGATGAAGATCGAAGCCGCTGTGCGCAACGCATGCGCTTTCCTCAAAATCCAGGAAGAGTTCGGGAAATTTGACTCCTACTGCTGGCGTTTTGTCGGCGGGCGGCCCAAGCTTAACCACTGGAAGGCTACGCGGCAGATTCCAGCGACTTCGCCCGAATCCGAGGCATTCAGCAAAGACCTCAAGCACCGGGGATTCAGCTTCGTCGGCCCGACCGTCGTCTATGCGTACATGCAGGCGGTTGGAATGGTAAACGATCACCTCGTCGATTGTTTCCGTTATCGGGAGATCCGGCAGGATTAGAAGACTGGATCTTCCCACGTAACGAAGAGTGTCGAGTTGCGGAGGCATGGGCGCCCGGCGAAGGGCATTTCCCAACACAGGCGCCGTCAAAGCACTCGCAAGGCTGCGACCGTCACATCATCCGTCTGGCAGCTTCTCGAGAAATCGTCCATGGAACTGAAGATCGACCGGACACAATCTTCGGCGTTCTGAACACGCCACATTGCGATATCGGCTATTCCTTTCAATAGGCCCTGAACTCCCCACTCCTCGCCCGCGTGGTTTGCCGCTTCAATGACCCCATCGGTGTAGGCGATGACCAGGTCCCCGGGATCAAGACTTACGATGCTCTCCTCATAATTCCAATCAGGCAACATTCCAACCGGTGCGCCACCGCTCTCAAGCCATTCGGTTGACCCATCACGTCGAAGAATCAGGGGCGGGTTATGGCCTGCATTCACATAGTGTAAGGTGCGGGTCGCTGCGTCGAATACGCCGTAGAATACGGTCGCATAGCGGTCGGCCAGAGACGAGGTGTATGCCTGATGATTCACCAGTTTCAGCAATGCGCCCAGATCATGCCCGGTAAACAGAGCGGCCGTGCGCAGGGACGATTGGATATTGGCCATCATGAGCGCCGCGGCCAGTCCTTTGCCGGACGCGTCTCCAACCACAAACGCCAGGCGATGATCGGCGAGCGGCATGAACTCGTAAAAATCGCCGCCCAGGGCTCGAAGTTGGCGGCAATGCCCGCTGCACTCGACAAAGCCAACCCGGCCCGAGTCTTGCATAAAGCGCCGCTGAACATCACAGGCAAGCACCCAATCCTGGCTCACATCAATCATGGTCTCTTCCGTCATCTCTTTCAGCCTCTACCCATATGTCGTTTCTCGTCCCCTGGAATCGACACCGGAAGCCCGATTTTTTTATTATTTTTTTTGAAAGTATGTCGAGAATGATGCTTGGGCTCCGACTACACCATGAAAGCCCGGAAGCCGAAGTCGAGGCCGATGGAAAAAATAGTCGAAAAGGAAAAAGGAGGCAACCACAATGAAATACATATTGCTGATGGCAGGCACGAAAACAGGCGTTACTGGCTACCACGCATGGTCGCAAAAAGACATTGAGAGCCACATGGCCGTCCTCACGAGCATTAACAAGGAACTGACCGGGTCTGGGGAGTTTGTGGCCACACAAGGCTTGGCGGAACCGGGTGAAGCTAAGATGGTGCGCGGCGAGAAAAACGGCATTCCGGTCACAGACGGTGTTTTCCCGGAGTCTAAGGAATTCCTGTTGGGTTACTGGATCGTTGATGTCGCCAGTTCCGAACGCGCTTACGCCATTGCTGCCCGTATTTCATCTGCGCCCGGACCGGGAGGAGTTCCCACGAACATGCCCATTGAGGTCAGGCGGTTCGCATCTCATGGGCCCTCTAAGGGTCAATGACGAATCGAAGAGCATCCTGCGTGCACTCCGGTCAGCCGGGAGAGGCAGAAGTCAGGGGCAAGAGAAGCAAAGGAGCAAAGAAATGAAATACATTTTGATGATGAATACGATGCGGGCTGGACAGGGGGTCCCCAGCTGGCAAAGGAACGACCTGCAAGCGCACATCGCATTTATGAAGGATACGAACAAGCAGCTTCGCGAATCGGGCGAGTTGGTTGCGGCCGAGGGCCTGTCGTTTCCCGACCAGGCCAAAGTGGTGCGGGCAGGCAACGATGGTGTTCCGATCACTGACGGCATATTTCCCGAATCCAAGGAGTTTCTCGCCGGGTTTTGGATCGTCGACGTCGAAAACCCGGAGCGGGCGTATGCGATTGCCGCCAGGATATCCACTGCGCCCGGACCTGGTGGAGCGCCATTGAATATGCCCATTGAAGTGCGGCCCGTGATGAGCGGTCCGCCGCCAGAGATGTTGTAAAGGAGCCGGCTGATGAAAGAGTGGGGTCCCAGTTCCGAGCGCCTGTTGCGCGAACTTGCGCCGCAGGTGCTCGGCGCCCTCGCCCGGCGTTCTCGGGATTTCGCCGCCGCTGAGGACGCGGTACAGGAGGCAATGATTGCAGCTTTCACGCAGTGGCCGCAGGAGGGCATTCCTGATAATCCTCGGGGCTGGCTGATTCAGGTGGCATCGCGGCGCATGATCGACCAGGTGCGCAGCGAAATCGCCCGTCGCGAACGGGAAACCGCGGTAGTAAAGGAAGTCGAGACCACAACCCCGGCAATTGATATTGAGTCTGATATGGATCCAGATGACACGCTCATTCTGTTGTTTATGTGTTGCCACTCCGCTCTAACGCCGTCCTCGGCGATTGCACTGACGCTGCGGGCTGTTGGCGGTCTGACAACGGCTGAAATCGCTAATGCGTTCCTGGTTCCGGAGGCGACAATGGCGCAACGGATCACCCGAGCAAAGCAAAGCATCAAAACCTCCGCCGTTTCCTTCCGCTTGCCATCATCGCTGGAACGTACCGAACGGCTGCCTGCAGTTCTTCATGTGCTGTATCTGATCTTCAACGAGGGTTACGCCAGCAGCGTCGGAGCGCACTTGCAGCGGCTCGATCTGGCTCAGGAGGCGATCCGATTGACTCGTTGCCTGAAATCGTTCCTTGCCGATCATGCTGAAGTCGACGGTCTGCTGGCGCTTATGCTGTTAACCGACGCACGGCGCGCGGCGCGAACAGGACCCGACGAGGAGCTGATCACTTTGGACAAACAAGATCGAACTTTATGGGATAGGACCGAGATTGACGAGGGAATCGAGCTTCTGACCGCTGCGCTGTCGAAAGGGTCGGTGGGGCTATATCAGTTGCAGGCAGCGATTGCGGCAGTACATGACGAAGCGGCGCGAGCGGAGGAGACAGACTGGCCTCAGATTCTCGCGCTGTACGAACTGTTGAAACGCGTGTCTCCCAGCCCAATGGTAACGCTCAATCATGCAATTGCAGCGGCGATGGTACACGGCGCGTCGAAGGGCCTCCAATTGCTGAAGACGCTTGATACGGACCCTCGCCTGGCCGGCCACTATCGTCTCGACGCTGTTCGCGCTCACTTGCTTGAGATGGTGGGTGATTATCAGGGTGCTATCGAGCACTACCGCATCGCAGCCCGCCGGACAACCAGCATCCCAGAGCAGAATTACCTCATGACGCAGGCAGCTCGACTCGATGACAGCAGAAGAAGCCGCGGATAAACGACTACCACCTAAGTAGTAGTCAACGCGACCAAGGCCTGATTGCGCCCGCTTGATGATGGCGCTACTCTTCCGTCAAATGAGTATCCGGCGCCCCTCAAGACTCGTAGCAATTGTTGACGACGACGCGTCAGTTCAGCGTTCGCTGCAAGATCTGATCGAGTCCGACGGGTTGTTCACACTCTGCTTCGGCTCCGGGGAACAATTCCTGGATTCCGAGGCTCGGACTCTTGCCATGCGTGAAAACGCAGTCGAGTTCTTGAGTAAACCTTTTGACGACAAATTCCTGCCAGAGACCGTTAATGCCGCTCTCGATAGGTGAAGAAATGCGTGAGCACACCCCCAAAGAAAAGCCTGAAACCCGCTACGCGAGCTGCGTGGATTTCCGAAGAATTTTTGAGGAAGATCTGCATAGTCTTTATCAGCTCTCTTTTTTTCTTACTGGAGATCGCCAGAAGGCTGAACGGTGCTTTGTGGCCGGTCTTGAGGATTGCGTTAAGCATAGCCGGGTGTTCAGGGAATGGGCACGCGCCTGGGCGAAGCGAGTAATCGTGAGAAATGCAATTCGTGAATTGCAGCCTCGATGGAGCCATTCCAATTCGTCCGCGCGCGTCCCAATTATTTTCTTCCCCCATCGGCAGTTCAGTGGTTCAGGCGGACATTTCGACACAGCCGCGGTATTGAGGCTTGCCGACTTTGAGCGGTTTGTTTTCGTGCTGGGCGTTCTTGAGCACTACCGGGAGCACGAGTGCGCTTTGCTTCTCGGCTGTTCAGACTCCGAAGTTCGCGCAGCCCGCACTCAGGCCATAGAGCAGTTGGCTAACTTTTGCCCGGTTGAGTCCAGGCGGTACGGGAATCGTGAGCACGATGGGTGGGCAGGGGCGATCAAGGCCTGAAGGTCGAGGATTCGATTTCGAGGAGCTTCAGATCGCCACGCCCATATGTATGCGGAGCTGTACCTGCAAGGCCGAATGAACCTGGTTGATCTTGTTTCAAGAAGAATCTCGCTGCGTGAGGTGAACGAAGGCTGCGCGGCGTTAAAGGACGGCTCGCTCACGCGCGTCGTTGTTGCTTCGTTCTGATTGCAAACTGACATATAAGGAGAAACGTTATGCAGGCAATTATGGAGAAAAGCACGGTTAAGACACTCACGACGCACTACATCGATGGGGAGTTCGTCGAATCCCATGGCCGCGAGATCATGGACATCATCAAACCGACCAACGGGCAGGTGATCGGCCACGTCACATTGGGTGACGAGGAAGATACGCGGCGTGCCATCGCTGCGGCCAGGCGCGCATTCGCCAGTTTTGGCCGGACAAGCAAGGAAGATCGCTCGCGTTACCTGCGCCAGCTACACAAGGCTGTGTCAGACCACGTTGACGATCTAACCGCTGTCATGATTGAAGAGTACGGTGGAGTCGCCCAGTTCGCCCGGCTTATTGTGGAGTCGGGCGTCAACGCCTTCGCCGCGGCCGAGAAGGGACTTCAAGAGCTGCCGTTGACACAAAGCTGGGGCAAGACGACGGTGACGCTGGAACCGGTCGGTGTTGCCGGTCTGATTACAGCCTGGAACGCGAACGCGCTATTCATTTGCCTCAAGTTGGCATCGGCTATAGCGGCTGGTTGTACGGTCGTTCTCAAACCGAGCGAAATGAGCGCGCTGCAAACCCGCGCAATGGTCGATGCCGTGAATGAGGCCGGGTTACCCAAGGGTGTTTTCAACGTGGTGACGGGTCTCGGTACTGTCGTCGGGGCCGAGCTTGTGCGCAATCCCGACGTCGCGAAAATATCGTTCACAGGTTCGGTCGCCGTCGGACAACAGATCATGCGCGATGGCGCTGCGACGATGAAGCGTGTGACCCTCGAACTGGGCGGGAAATCGCCCACAATCCTGCTCGATGACGCTGCGCTCGACAAGGCCATCCCAGCAGCCCTCATTTTGGCTTTTATGAACAGTGGTCAAGCCTGTGCCGCTGGAACCCGGCTTCTCGTGCCTAAGAGCCGGCTCGAAGAGGTGAAGCGGGCCATACGCGATGAAATGCGTAACTACACGGTCGGCGATCCTTCCGATCCCAAAATCATGGTTGGACCCATGGTGTCGCAAAAAAAGTATGAGCGCGTGGAATCCTATATTCGCAAAGGCATTGAAGAAGGCGCGGAGGTACTGGTCGGCGGCGAGGGTCATCCGAAAGGGTTCGACACGGGGTACTATGTGAAGCCCACAGTCTTTGTTAATGTGAAGAACGACATGACAATCGCCCAGGAAGAGATTTTCGGCCCCGTGCTCAGCGTGATCGCCTACGACTCTGAGGAGGAAGCGATCCGCATCGCCAACGACTCCAGATACGGTCTTCACTCGGCCGTCATTGGAACTGACCTGCAGCGCGCCCGCCGCGTAGCTTCTCAGCTACAGGCTGGCCGGGTCGTGATCAATAACATGACGGACGATCCTGATGCGCCCTGGGGCGGATTTAAGTTCTCCGGAGTCGGCCGCGAATATGGCCGGTACGGAATTGAAGCGTTTTTGGAGCCAAAGGCCATCCTGGGTGCCCTTTGAAAACGGCATTCAAGGAGAACAATCGTGTCTGCTTACATCGTTTTCATTAGAACAAAAACACTGGATCAAAAAGAGCTTGAGACTTATTGGGCTGGAATTAAAGCGACAATGAAAGGACACCCAATTGAAATCTTGGTGGCTTATGGGAAGCATGAAGTCTTAGAGGGCGATCCTATTGAGGGAATCGTGATAGCAAAATTCCCGACCGTAAAGGCAGCGAAGGATTGGTACCATGGCGAAGCATACCAAAGTATCGCCAAACACCGTCAAAAAGGAGCGATTTACCAGGGCCTCATCGTGGAAAGTGCTATCTAGCCTTTAATGTTCAGGAATTCCTCGGATCGCCGTTGGAGAACGCCCAAAGCGTTTTTAAATCTTACAGCGAACCGAGAGGCAGAATCATATCTCACCCAGGATTTCTTGCCGGGCTACAAGAGTGACAGTCTTGCCGCGAGAGAACGAATCGAACAAGGAGACCAACTTATGAGCAAGCACGGCACCATCTCCCCCGAGGAATCCGCGGACCGCCTCGCTATCCGGGAGCTCGTCGAGGCCTACGCACACTGCGCCGATCGTCGCGATGCGAAAGGTCAGATGTCTCTCTTTACGCCGGATACGCACTTCGTGGTTTACATGAACGCAAAAGATCCCAAGCCGTCACAAGAGCTGCACTCGCGCGAGGCGCTGGCTCCCGTGTTTGCAGATCTCAACAAGTACGCCGCTACCATGCACTTCGTCGGACAGAGCACGATCCTCACGCTGACCGGCGACAAAGCCACGGGGGAAGCCTACACCCTGGCGCATCACCTCACAATCAATGGTGAAAAGCGACAGCTCATGATCGCGGCGCTCCGTTATTACGACACATTCGTAAAGAGAGACGGCGCATGGTTGTTCGCCGAGCGCCTGCTGTACGTTGATTGGATCGAGGAGCGCATTCTTTCATGACAACGATTAACAAGGTGGCATCGGTGGCGTCGACTGAGGTTTCTAACTGCGCCCCAAAGCCCCTCGTCATCGTGGGCGAGTGCGCGTTGCTGAGGTTTGCGCAGTGAATGCTAACCGTCAATTGAGACCCGACTGGTTGCTACTCCTGTCCTTGTTAGCGGCCATTCTGTTGACTCCGGTGTTGAGCCAGGGCAATCGGAGTCGAGTGGCGCTCGCGGCGGTGACGTTTATACCGGTAGTTTTATCCACTGTCCGGTTGTCGCAGATCAAAGGGTGGGTATGGCCGTCGATCCTGCTGGCGTTAGGCAATGTGATCTTTGTGGTGGCGGGTAATACGTTCCCCAGCCGAACCATGACCGGGATCCGCTGGATACTCTTGGCTGCGTTCTTCGCGCTTGCGGCCGCGGGTCTTTTCTCATATCTCAGGAATTCTCGTTCCATCGCTCGGGCGGAGCTCTTCACTGCGGTCAACATCTATCTGTTGCTTGGGCTGCTATGGGCGGCGATTTATCTGGCGATAGACGCTTTCGCTCCGGGTTCAATCCAGATGCGCGACCCAGGCGACCGTCAGACCGAGCTGCTTTATTTCAGCCTGGTAACGCTCTCTACGATTGGGTACGGCGATATAGTCCCGCTTAGCGGGACAGCCCGCATCGTGGCGGCGCTCGAAGGGGTGACCGGAGTGCTCTACATAGCGATTACTGTGGCGCTTCTCGTAAGCAGGTTCAGACACGAGCCTTCGGATTAAGCGAAAAGGGAGCATTATGACAACGACTAACCAGGTGGCTTCGGGGGCATCGACGAGTATTCCAACGGTTGGCCGGCGCCTCGTCATTGTGGGCGCGAGCGGAATGGTCGGCGGATACGCCCTTCGCTACGCGCTCGACAACTCGGCCGTCGGAAACGTGACTTCGATTGGGCGCAAGAAGCTCGGCATATCCCACCCCAGGCTAAAAGAGGTTCTGCATGAAAATTTCGCGGACTGCTCCGGCCTCGCCGATGCCCTCTCGGGTCAAGACGCAACGGTGTATTGTCTGGGCACCTACACCGGATCGGTTTCAGACGCACAGCTCCGCGCGATAACCGCCGACTATACGATCGAGTTCGCGCGCGTTCTCCGCAGCAGCAGCCCTGACGCGGCGTTCTCTTTTTTGAGCGGCAACGGTGCCGACCCGACGGGACGAAGCCGGCTTGCCTTTGCGCGCTACAAGGGACAGGCCGAGAACGCACTACTCGCGGCAGGGTTCCCCCGCGTTTACCTCTTCCGGCCCGCATACATCTACCCCGTGGCGCCGCGGAAGGAACCGAATCTCAGCTACCGGCTGTTGCGCGCGATCTACCCCGTGTTTCGCTTGCTGTTCCCTAACCAGGTGATTCGGGCTGACGACTTGGCCCGGGCCATGGTCGATCTCGCCATCCGCGGAAGAAGCGAGCGCGAAGACGTGGTTTTTGAGAACCGTGACATCCGGGCCATCGTCGAGTCGCATAACGCCCCCACTCGGTATCCGCGTGCATCCGTTTGAAACCGGAAGCTGGTGTACGACAGCAGAGCCTTTCTGTCTGGATAACGGGCAATACGGAAGTCAGTCGGATTTCAGCGTCCGTGTGGACGACGATGCTGGCATTCAGCACGAATTGGCTGCTGCGTAACAGTGCTGTATCGACTGTGAAAATGCTCCGTAAGCGAGGAGGCACTGGGCCTCCTCGCAACCAGGCAGACTATTCCCTCACCACCGGCTTTGCCGCCAGAATGCCGTTGAAGCTGTTGCGGTACTGCAGGAAGACCAGCACCCACAGCACGCAGGCGACCAGCGCCGGAGCGATGCTGGCCGGCGCCATCGTCAGGTGAAACGCAAGGATGTTGTAGAGCTCCGCAGCAAGCATTGTCAGCGCAAGTGGCACGAAAAAGCCGGAGAGCAGCAGCAACCCGCCAAGCACCTGCACCGCGAAGAAGAACGCGGCAAAATGTGACGCGCTGACGGCGACAAAGAACTGTATCGCAAGCGGATTCGGCGGCGGCGGCTGGTGGATGAAGTTGAGAAATCCGTTCAGGCCAAAGACCGTAAACATCAGGCCCATCAGATAGCGCGCAATGATAGAAACAATTTTCATGTGTCTTCTCCTTTAGATCGCCTGCGCGTGCCTTTGCACGGCTTGAAGGTGGGGCGCTAGAAACGCATCGCGGTCCTGCCCGTAGTTTAACGCGGCGGTTCCACCTGTTGTGAGGAAAGTCGCATCTGTCACGCCGAGGAAGCCAAAGACCGACCGCAGATAAGGCTCGACAAAGTTGAAAGAGGCCATCTGCGTCTGCGCATCATAGATCCCGCCGGTCGCGATGATGAACGTGGCCTTTTTGCCTGTGAGCAGTCCTTTCGGCTTTCCATCCGCATATGAAAAAGTCCTGCCCACGCGTGCGATCTGGTCGATCCAGAGCTTCAGCACCGAAGGCACACCGAAGTTATGCATCGGCACGCCGAACACGTACTCATCCGCTTGCTCTAGTTCGGCGAGCAGCGTGTCCGAAAGCGCCAGCAGCTCCCTCTGTTGCGGAGTGCGCGCCTCTTCCGGAGTGTAGGCAGCACCTACCCATTCGGCGGTGACAGGCGGGATTGTGGTTGTGTTAAGGTCGCGGTCGACGACCGTTCCATCCGGATGCGAAGACTTCCATTGAGTGATGAACGCACCGGTCAGCTGGCGCGAGACCGATCGCCCATACAGCGGGCTTGAGTCTATGTGAAGAATCGTGGGCATAGCGAGAAACCTCCTATGCGACAACTGATGTTTAATATACATATGTCGATTCAATAAATAGACAAGCATCTACTAAACATCTATTGCTGTGTAAGGGATATACTTATAATTGCAATGGCAGACGTGTTCCAACCCGGCAACACTGCGGAAAACACGGACCCCCGCGTCCTCCGCAGCCGTCAGATGTTGATGGAGTCGTTACTGAGGTTATTGGCGCGCAAGGAGTTCGACGACATCTCCATCCAGGAGATCGCCGATGAAGCTACCCTCAACCGGGCCACTTTTTACCTCCATTATCCCGACAAGAACGCCCTCTTGCAGGCCATGACAGCCGCCCGCTTCCGCGACCTCATCGCGCGACGCGGCCTTTCCTTCACAAACTGCGATGGCGCGCTGCGGGCCATTGCGCTAGGTGTCTGCGATTATCTCGCCGAAACTACAGGCTGCCCTGCCCAGTTGGCCAAGATGCCGCTCGAACGTTCCATCATCCCCGTCGTGGAAGGCATGTTTCAGGAAGGCGCCGCGAAGCACGCGATGGCGCCCGGCGCCGATCCCAAACTGCTTGCAACCACCGCGGCCTGGGCCATCTTCGGCGCAGCGCGGCGGTGGCACCAGACCCCCGACCGCGTTCCTGCTGAGGAAATGGCTGCCAGGATTGAAGCGATGGTGAAACCGATCTTCCTTACCGCTGCCATCTAGGTTCGTGTGAGTATGTAACGAACCTCTATGAAAACACCTTCCTGGCGCGTCCGCACAATAAATAAGTAACCGCAAGTCGGCATACGAGAATCGATCACGCCACTACCGGATGACGCGCCATCCGGAAATGACGCCATCGATTTATCGGACTTGTTCGACAATGGCGACATTCCCAAATAAGGAATTTGCCCGGAGAGACGGTGCCTGGAAACCGCCCCACAGTATTTTGGGTATGACGTAGTACACGCCACGACAGCTCCAGCCGGTTTCTATCTTGTAAAGGCCGGGCGCCGTGGCCGGCCTGCTTTGCAACGCACCAATTCGGGTCTCATGGCAAGGATCGTCCGCATCGCATCCTTTTTTATTATCTTTTAATGCCTGCTTCACCTTCCGGCAATGTTACGCATTTATTCTTTCGCCGCTGACGTTTTGCTCTCTTGACGCAAACTCTGGTCGGGATCTGTTGCTTAGTGGGAAAACAGGACAATCAAAAACAATCCGGAATCTGCACTACAGAAAGAAAAGGAGATTGCAACATGCGCAAAGGGTTTTTGTACAACGTAATCGTCGCAGGTGCGTTGATCAGTTTGTCCAGCCTTGCAGCGGTCGGACAGATCATTCCTCCACCACCAACACCAATCCTCAATGTTTCCACCGTCCCCGCCAGCGGTGACCAGAATCCATCTGGGGTGGCTTTCGTTCCTGACCATTTCGCCAAAGGAGGGACCCTGAATCCCGGCGATATTCTTGTTTCCAACTTCAACAATAATGCCAACCTCCAGGCCACAGGCAGCACGATTGTGCGCATTCCGCAGAGTGGAGGCCCGGCATCGGTCTTCTTTCAAGGACCGGTAGGGCAAGTCGGCATGACTGCAGCTCTGGGAATCCTTACCCAGGGGTTTGTAGTGGCTGGCAGCATTCCTACCACAGGTGGAACTTGCGGAACGCCTGGGGTTGGGACCGGTGGCCTTTTGATTATCGATCGCAACGGAAACGAGGTGCAGAGCATCTCGGACAACAACCTATTGGACGGCCCTTGGGGCTTGGCGTTCAGCGAGCAAGGAACGCATGTTCTGTTGTTTGTCTCGAACGTGGGTACTGCAACCATCACTCGTGTTGACTTGAAGGCCCAGCAGAGCGGCAAGTTCACGGTCAACAACCTGACGCAGATTGCTTCCGGATATTCCGGTGACTGCGATAAACAAACTTTTGTAATGGGAGTAGCCGGTCTTGCTTATGACGCGTCGAAAGATGTTCTCTACGTTGCATCGACGGAAGACAATGCAATCTTTGCCGTTCCCAATGCAAGCACGACAACAGACCAGGGCCCCGGTACTTTGATCTACCGGGACAACGTCCACCTGCATGGCGTTGCGGGACTGCTGCTGGCGCCAAACGGAGATTTGATCACGTCGAATGATGACGCGCTTCCAGTCAATCCTGACCCCAGCCAACCAAGTGAAATCGTGGAATTCACCCCCACGGGCCAGTTTGTCAGCCAGTTCTCGATCGATCCAGGGCCGCATGCCGCTCTTGGCATCGCGGTCGCGCTGTCTTCAGGCAAAACTCTTTTCGCCGCCGTCAACAAGAACACCAATTCCCTCGAGTTGTGGCAAGAACCATGACCCCCGCCGGTTCCTGGACGTAAGATCACAACTCTTAACCTGTCTGGCCGGCGTTCCCATTTCGGAGCGCCGGCGGGCACAGGCGCCACTACGGCACGGGGGCATGGGCCCCCGGCCAAGGAAAAGTGCGAATCCCGGCTTTCCATCGGGAGATCAGCGTGAACGTCAACGTTTGGGATGATTCGGAGTAAGTGCCACGCGATGGTGCAGCTCTGATCCGTAATACGCATGCCTGATAAGCGCGCAATCCTACCTTGATGCCGGTAAGGGACGGGTTAGCCGACAATCCCCTTGCACAGTGCGTTGTGAGTGAAGCATCTCTACTTGGCCAGCCGGAAAACGCTGATCGTTGGATTGCTTCCGCCGATCTCGGGCGCCAAGCTGTTGTAGATGCCAACATATCCCGACACTACGGCTACATGTTGAACATTCCGCGCGGTGTAGGTCACCACACCCCCGGCAATCGGGCCGCCGACGCTTCCACGAAACAACACCTTTCCGGATTTTCCATCGAGGGCGACCAGATCACCGTTCAGTTCGCCCGTCAGAACGACATTGCCGGCCGTGGCTGTTACTGCCCCGATCATGGGCTTTGAAGCAGCGTAGCGCCATTTGATCTTGCCGCTCGCTGCCTCGAATGCGGTAAGCCACCCGCGGGCCTGGCCCCATTTGTCGAAACTCATTTCGCCGCCGAAATAGAATCCATGTGTGTGTTCTTTTTCAACGTCCGGCGGCGATGAGTCCTTCTTCACGCCGGCGCACCAATCCGTGGCGGGGACAAAGATTGTCTCCAACCTCGGGCTGTACGCCGCACCGTTCCACTCGTTCCCCCCTAAAGCGCCTGGGCACGCTTGAACAAAGGAGGTCGTGATCGGAGCATCTGTCTTGAGCAGTGTTGTGAACGGCTTGCTGTAGACGATCTCATGCGTGCGGCTATCGACCACCCGCATCAACCCGTCTTTGCCTGTCGTCACGATGAGAGTTCGCGATTTTGTCTTGATGACCGGGTGCGTGTGCGTCAGATCATAGTCGTGGACATCGTGGGGAATGAATTGCTTGTACCAGAGGAGTTGACCGGTCTTTGCGTTCAGCGCTATCAGGGTATCGGTGTAAAGGTTAGCTCCGGGCCTTATGTCATCGTAGTAATCCGGCGCTGGATTTCCGCCCGGCACGTATAAAACGTTGTTGTCCGTGTCGAGGGACAACGCGGTCCATAGATTGCCTCCGGCATGCTTACGCGCAGCGGGATCCGGCCCCCACGTATCCGCCCCAGGCTCCCCATCTGCTGGAATGATGTTAAATCTCCAAACTTGCTCGCCGTCGGCGAGTCGAAACGCTCCTACCCAGCCGCTCGACGCCGTCTCGGCGCCGGCTGGACCGACGTAAACGAGATCACGGTCGATGAGCGGGGGCATGCTGATGAAGTAGCCTTCTCTGGGATTGGCAATCTGCTTTGCCCAAATGAGGTGGCCGTCCTTCGCATCGAGCGCAATCAAGAAGTCATCCGCGGTGCCGCGAACGACCTTGCCATCGGCTAGTGCCACGCCCCGATTGGTATTGGCTGGCTCGGGCCCCCGAGGTTCCCATTTATGCGTCCAGATTGCGTGACAGTCGAACCCATCGAGCGCGACGGTGTAGTGAGCGGTGCTTGCGTAGACGACACCGCCGATTACGATCGGGGCAGTCTGGGAAGACTCCTTGTCAGGGAATTTATATTCGCAAACCTTCTTCAGGTTTTTCGCATTACTTGTGTTGATCGATGCGAGAGGGCTGTAGCGGGTTCCAAACTTATCGTGGTTTACCTCGGACCAATCACTTGAAGTGACGTCAGCTTGAAATGCCTTGGCGCTACAAAGCAGCGCCAGGATGCCGGCGAGCAGCATTACGCAAGAATTTGAGAATTTCCGATGTCGCGTCATATTTGTAGCCTCGTTTGGCCGTACAACTGTACATCAGGATCAAACAGCATCACAGTCTGGCGAAGCTGCCGGCCGCCCCATGCCACGCAAAGCGTGGCATGGGTGTGAAAAAGATTACTTCCTTATTTTCTTGTTCCTTCTACTACCCCATCACCTGCCGGCCTTCTTTGAGTGGTGCTATGCGTACTTCACCAATTCCCAATCGGGAACTGCCAGGTTGGTCATCGTCCCGCCCGAAGACCGCAAAGGACTGAACGGCACGGGTTTCTTAATGTCGCACATCAGGTACACGGAACCCAAGCCATGAATTGGCCTGAATGGAATTAACTACTTGAAGTAATGGGGGGGCATTACTCGAAACTCGAAACTTGAAACTATTGAGACCCTTGCTGAGCAAGGGGTGCCCCCTGGTTAACGGCGTGAAATTACTTTCTCATTGCGGCAATGGCAAGCCTTGCCAACTTCCGCAGATGCAGCTGAAGCGCCTGGCGGTCGCCCTGCACTTTGGCATCGTGTTTGGCCCCATCTGCCGCGCAGACCAGGATGTAGACGATCTCATCGTGGGTGAGTCCCTGCGGCGGCGCTCCGATTTCACCCGTTTTCTGGAGCGATCGCAAAAATCTCGCGAGCCGCTCCTGGTACTCCGTATTCAGGTCTCCGATCCTCGACCGCGCCAGCTTTGAGAAGGTCTCCTCCAGCTCCGGCATGTGCTCGGACTTGCTGAAAAGCTCGAAGCCCATGCCATAGTAGGCGTCGAGCAGCCCCGTCAGCCGGTCTACTGCCGTGCCCTCCGCCTGCTCGGCAGCGGTACAACGCTGGCGCACCTGGTCCGCGAGATATTCAAGGATCGCCAGAAAGACCGCCGCCTTGTTCTCAAAGTGCAGGTATACGGTGCGCTTGGCCACCTGCGCCGCCTGGGCAATGTCGTCGATGGAAGTCTTGCGATATCCGTAGCGGGTAAACAGCTCCAGTGCCGCCGCTACAATGGCATTCGGCTTGGGCGAAATGCCCTCTTTAGCTCCCGCATTTTTTTTCTGAATCTTTTTCATCGACCTTCAATCCAATTCAACTAAGTATACCAAAGCAGTATATCTGGTATACATGCTCGTGAGCTTACAGGGTGTCTCAAAAATAGCTTCACTGACGGACAGAAGGACAAGTCTCAAGGGCTGAAGCAAAAGTACTTTTTGCTCGGAGAAGAAACGCAGGTCCTTCGCGCAAAAAAACGGCGCTCGACGACCCAATACAAGCAGGTAACGGTGAAACAAGAAGCGCAGCAAAAAATTAAAACGGCATAATTGAGAATCTAAATGACACGAAAACGTTTAATTGGTTTCATTGCAGTGGTCCAGTCCATTCTCTGTTTGACCCATCTTCTCATCTATGAGACGTGGGCATTTTCCTATGCGGGGGGCTATACCCGCGAGGCATTCTGGATCAAACTGGCCCTTGGCTTTTTATCGGTAAGCTTTATCGCCGCTTCGCTGCTTGCATGGCGTTATACAAATGCTGCTGTGCGCGCGTTTTACAAGGTTGCTGCAATTTGGATGGGGCTGGTGAGCTTCCTGTTTCTCGCCGCGATTTCTTCCTGGATTATTTTCGGGGTTGCGCGCGTGGCGGGGCTGGACCTGAACTTCCATCGGATGGTGGAATTGCTGTTCGGCGCCGCGGTCATGGCCGGAATCTACGGGGTTTTCAACGCAAGCTGGACGCGGATCACGCGAGCGACGGTCCGGCTGGCGAACCTGCCGGCGGCCTGGCGCGGGCGAAAAGCGGCGCTGATCAGCGATGTGCACCTGGGGCATGTGCGCAACGGCAGCTTCCTGCGGCGCATGGTGGCAAACATTTTGAAGGAAGAGCCGGACGCGGTTTTTATCGCTGGGGATTTATATGACGGAACGGCCATCGACGCGCGGCTGGCAGCCGAGCCGTTGAGCGAACTGGTGGCGCCCCACGGCGTGTATTTCGTCGCGGGGAATCATGAGCAGTTTGCCGACGACGGCAAATATTTGCGCGCCGTCGAGGCCGCCGGAGTCCGCGTGCTCAGCAATGAAAAGGTGGAGGTAGACGGTTTGCAGATTGTTGGCGTGCCCTACCGGAACGCGGCGCACGATAGCCAATTTGCGTCGGTGCTGCGCGGCCTCAGCCTCGATCGCAACCGCGCCAGCATTCTGTTGACGCATGCGCCCGACCATCCCGAGATCGCAGAGGCTGCCGGCGTCTCCCTGCAGCTCTCCGGGCATACCCACCTGGGGCAGTTCATACCCTGGAGTTGGATGGCGCGGCGAATCTACCGGCAGTTTGTGTATGGCCTAAGCCGCATCGGGAAGATGCAGGTTTTCACTTCGAGCGGAGCAGGAACATGGGGGCCGCCGCTGCGGCTGGGATCGAACCCGGAGATTGTAATGCTCGAGTTCCAGTAAAAATTTACTCGCTAATGCTAGCGCCACACTGAATCGTCCTTGCCGGAAAGGACTCTATCCAGATAGGTTGCAGCGCTGATCAGCGCCAGATGTGTGAATGCCTGTGGGAAGTTGCCCAGGTGTTGCCCGCTTGGACCAAGCTGCTCTGAGTACAGCCCAAGATGGTTGGCATATCCCAGAAGTTTCTCAAACAACAATTGGGCTTTTTCCAGCTCGCCGGCGCGCGCCAGGCATTCGATGTACCAAAACGAGCATGCTGTGAAGCTACCCTCTCCGCCAGCAATCCCATCCACATGCGTTCTTTCCGCCTCATAGCGATAGACCAGAACATCTTCGACTAATCGCGATTCAATGGCTTTCATGGTCGAGAGCCACATGGGGTCGACCGGGCTGATGAAGCGCATGAGTGGCATCAGCAGGACCGAGGCATCCAGGTCTTTCGTCCCTTTCGACTGCACAAACGATTGCAAATCGTTGTCCCAAAAGTTCGTAAAGATGTCATTTCGAATCGCGTCGCGGGTTCCGAGCCATGCATCGAAGGGCCCCGGAAGGGAGCGTTTCTGCGCCAACCGCAGCGCCCGATCGAAAGCCACCCAGCACATCAAACGCGAGTGCAGGAATTCTCGCGCGCCGCCACGAACCTCCCATATGCCTTCATCGGGCCGTTGCCAGTTTTTGCCCAGCCACTCCAGGATGTGGTGAACATCCTGCCATCCGGCATAGGATATTGCGTCACCGTATTTATTTGCCAGATAGAGGGAATCCATCATTTCGCCATAAATATCCAGTTGCAGTTGCTGATAGGCCGCGTTTCCGATACGCACCGGCCGCGATTGTTCGTATCCCTGCAGATGATCAAGCGTCAGCTCGTCGAGCTTCTGTCTGCCGTCAATCCCGTACATCACCTGTAACGGTCCCCGCTCGGCATCGTCACTGAGCCGCCCCTTCAGCCACTCGATGAACGCCTCGGTTTCTTCGACAAAACCCAGCCGGATCAGCGCGTAGAGCGTGAACGTCGCATCTCGCAACCACGTGAAGCGATAATCCCAATTGCGCACTCCGCCAATCTGTTCCGGAAGGGAAAATGTCGGCGCGGCAACCAGCGATCCATGCTCCCGGCTGATCAGCAGCTTCAACATCAGGGCGGAACGGTTGACCATCTCGCGCCAGCGGCCCCTGTACTTTGATTTCGCGATCCATTCCTTCCAGAAACGTGCCGTCTCATGGAATCGCTGCTCCAGGAACTCCATCTCCGGCGGCCGTCCCTGGCGGCGAATTTCACCAAGGACAAACGTCGCCTTCTCGCCGGCTCGGAGGCTGAACTCGCACGCTACATCTGGCCCTTGTTGCCGCAGACCCATCGTGGAGTGCAGGGCCAGCGGCGGACAGGTATCGCCCACCGGCGAAAAAACCGCGTACCCCTCTTCGAGGTTCACAGTGTGCCCATCCCCCGCATAGTTGAATCGGGGCTGGCACAGCATTTTGAATTCGATGTTGCCCCTGATGACCGACAGTGTGCGGATAATCTCATTCGGCTGCTGCCCGTCTGTTCCAATGGGCATGTAGTCAGTCAGCTCGGCTACACCCTCCTCCGCAAGAAATCGCGTGAGCAGAATGTTCGTGTCTGGCAGATAGAGCTGCCGTACCCGCCTTTCTCTGAGCTGTGGCTGAATCTGAAAACAGCCGCCCTTCTGATCATCGAGCAGCGCGGCAAACACGGTGGGAGAATCAAAGTCCGGGTAGCAGAGGAAGTCAATCGAACCATTTACGTCTACCAGCGCAATCGACCGCATATTGCCGATCACCCCGTGGTTTTCAATCGGTTCGAAGCTCATTGGTGTGGCCCATTCGAAGGTAAATTCTAGCTGATCCCGAGACAGGCTGCTCAACCCGCAAAATTCGGCAGCACGCAAATCCCGCAGCACCCATCTTGGCGAGACTTTCTAAAGACGCCGCATGGCAGCAGGATAAAGACTTTCGAGAAATCCATAGGAGCTGTCGATGCAGGTCCTATGGACTGAAGGTTGGGGAAATTCGGAACCCGCCAGCGACCCAGTTGTAAAATTCATGGATGATCGATCTGCGCGAGTATCGAAACCCGGATTTTGACGAGCTCTGGCGCATAGACCATGAGTGTTTCCAGGAAGGGATCGCATATTCGAGGCGCGAGCTTGCCTGGTATATGAAACGCTCGCGGGCCTTCACTCTGGTGGCCGAGCAACGGACGGGCAAAAAAATTCTCGGATTTGTTGTGGCTGAATCCGACCCTTCCGGCGCGGGACACATCCTTACCATTGATGTGCGTCCTGATGGACAGCGCACCGGGGTCGGATCGCTCCTGCTCGAGGCCGCTGAACGCCGGCTGGTGCTGGCGAAATGCAAGGCGGTCCTGCTTGAGACGGCTGTAAGCAACACGGCGGCTCTTGCCTTTTATAAGCATCATGGTTACTCGGTGATTGAGACCATTCCGCGCTATTACCTGAATAGTATTGATGCCCTGGTTATGGGCAAACATCTGGACGCGACCGGTACGGCTAAAGCAAAGAGGGCTAAGGCGAAAAAAACATGAAAAAACGGCCACCAAGCGGGGCTATAATCCGCCCTAGGCCCCTCAACCTTCGTGACGGCCACTCGTCTAATCAGCAAGCCGGCTCGAAGCAGTACCAGGGACCGGTTCAAACCCAAAGAAAAGAGGTGGCGTATGTCGCTTTTGACAGTGCTGCTGAGTATCTGGGGAGTGCTGACCGGTGTTCTTGTTCTTCTGTTGATTTACCGTAGCACCTTGGCAATGCATGAGGATGATCAGCTCTTCCTCAATGATGCCGAATCCCACTTGCAAATTGAGCAAAACGAACTGCAGAGACGAATGAGCAGAATCCAGCCGATTTTACGCGTACTGGGCGCGGGTTCCGGACTTCTGATTTTGGTAATCGGCGGTCTGTGGCTCTGGCAAGGAATCGCGCAGAGCCATTTGTAAGGGCTCAGACGGATGAAAATGGCTCCTGAATGAGAGCTCTCGCTCTCTGAGCGAAGAGTTTTGTTTAACGAAAGCAACCCGCGCTTTTAAGGCGCGGGTTTTTGTTTTGCAGACCGAGGAACGGGACTGGGATAAAATCAAACTTGCAGGTATCCACCTAAACGCGAAAGTGGCGGAATTGGCAGACGCACCAGACTTAGGATCTGGCGGGTAACCCCCGTGAGGGTTCGAGTCCCTCCTTTCGCACCAAAAACCAGTTCCCGGTTCTCAGTTCTCAGTTGTTCTATACCCAGCCTTATCATGCGCCTGCACGAAATTTTGGAGTGGAATGAATTATGATGACATTTGTAAATTTGAGTTCTGCGAACTGAGAACCGGGAACTGAGAATTAAACTAATGTCTACCCCAGCGCAACCCAATATCAAGCTCACTAACAACAAGGACTACCGGGAAAACTATGCCAACAGCGTGCAGGTGCGCGTGAATGTATGGGACTTCTTCCTGGTCTTTGGCACCTTGCAACAGCAAACCCCGGCTGAGATGGAAGTTACCAACTTCCAGGGAGTTTATATCAGCCCGCAGCAGGCCAAGGCGCTGCTCACCATCCTGCAGCAGAATGTGGTGAACTACGAAAAGACCTTCGGCGAAATCAAGCTCGACCCGCGCATGGCCGTCCCCGGACAGGTACATTGATGTGCCAGGCGAGTTTCTTCGCGGCAACCTGATTCGCTCGACCGCGCTCTTCATTTTCATTTTTGTTGTTCTTGTGGCGGCGCATTGGCCTGTGCTGCGGCTTCTCTATTTCTGGGACGAAGCCGGCTATTACATTCCCGCCGCCTACGATATTTTCAGCAGCGGCAGCTTTATTCCGCACTCCACGCTCAGCAACGCGCATCCGCCTTTGGTCATGCTCTATCTCGCCACCGCATGGAAACTTTTTGGCTATGCGCCGGTAGTGACCCGCAACGCCATGCTGCTGGTGGCGGCGCTGGCGCTGACAGGCGTTTTTGCCCTCGCCCGGCATGTGGCCAATCGCTCCGTGGCTGCAGCCAGTGTTCTTTGCACGGCGCTCTATCCCGTTTTTTTTGCCCAGAGTTCGCTTGCACACCTCGATTTGGCGGCGGCAGCTTTCACGGTTTGGGGCATTTTTTTTTATCTCAAGCGGCAGCGCTGGCTGTTCCTGGCGGCGTTCACTGCCGCCGTGCTCGCAAAAGAAACGGCAATCATTACGCCGATTGCGCTCTATGTTTGGGAAGCACTGCGGAAGTCGGAGCGCATCCCGGCTGCGCCTTTTTTCCGGAGGGCTGCCGCTTCCCTCTGGCTGCTGCTTCCGGCGCTGCCGCTGGCGGCATGGTTTGCCTACCACCGTGCGCGCACCGGATACGCCTTTGGCAATCCATACTTCCTCACCTATAACGTAGCCACCACTCTGCAACCGGGGCGGATCATCTTTGCTTTCATTCGCCGCGTTTGGCAACTCGCCGGCCACATGAACCTGTATGCGCTCACTCTGGCAACGGGTCTGGCCATGTTCCTGCCTCCCCACAGTGATGCCGGGGTGCCCCGCAACCGCATCGCTCTGCCTCATCAGTTCCTTTTTGCCGTCGTCATGGCGGCTCATGCTGTCGTCTTCTCATTGATCGGAGGAGCGGTGCTGGCGCGCTACATGCTGCCGGCAATTCCGCTGGTGATCATCATTTGCGTATCCACCATCTGGCGCCGCATTCCCGCCTGGCCTGTGGTGATTGCCCTGGTTTGTGGCATATTCGTGGCCGGGGTGTTCATCAATCCGCCCTACGTCTTTGCGCCCGAGGATAATCTCGCCTACCGCGACTATGTCGCACTCCACCAGCAGGCGGCACAGATGATAGACGAAAAATTCCCCAAGGCGAGGATACTGACCGCGTGGCCGGCGGCCGATGAGTTCTCCAAACCCTTCCTGGGTTATGTCAGCACGCCCCATACGATCCTGCGGCTCGAAAATTTCACCATGGAAAACCTGGAGGCGGCCAATCAGAGCGCCGAGTTCGATATGGCCGTCATATTTTCCAGCAAGTATCAACCCGCCCACAGGCTGCCCGCGCCTGAATTCTGGAAGCGCGCCCAGGTGCGATTTTTTGAAGATCATCCCGATACTCCGCCGGAGCTGGCGGCGCAAATCCTGGGAGGAAGCGTGGTCTGGAAAGCTAATCGCGGCGGGCAATGGATTGCTATCATCGCGATTCCGCAGATACGAAATGCTTAAGAATTTTCGATTTACGAAGTACGATTGACGATTTGTCTGTGAGGCGAATGCCCTGGCCGCAGGCGCGCAGCCGAGGACGGCTGTACCACTATGTCCTAGTTTCTTTGCTTTTCGCGACGATTTTCACGTACCTGCCAAACTCTCCTTCCTGTCATGTTGAGCGGAGCGCCTGGAGAAAATCTGTAGCCTCGAGACGGACGGGCGCGCAGTCGAAACACCCCGACCATGTCGGCGAGAAAAAATGCCGCTCCAGGAAATTCTCCCCAGAGCGTTTCCCGTTTGCCCGCAGCGGCATCCAGAAAATTCGGTAGTGGGCTAAAAGTGTGTTGCTGAAAAGTTTCCGTGTAAAATGGCCGCTGGAATTGCAAGTGAAGTTTGGACGCTGGAACAACTGCTGTCGGTAAACCATACCACCTAAGGAAGGTAGAAAACGTGCGTTCATCGGCAGAAGAAGCAATCCTGTTACTCAAGAGATGGAAATCTAATTCTTCCGCGCTCCGTATTTCTTTCAATACTGACCAGGCGCGGGCTATCCTTATTGGTAAAGTGGAATTGGTGACGGATGCGGGATTGGCATCCTGCTTTGGCGTTACGCCGGCAGATGAGGTTTCTTTTGATGTGGTGTCAGCCTCATCTATCCAGTTCGTAGACTCTAACGGATTACCAAAGGGATTTGAGGACATTACTGGTTCGATTGATACCGTGTTAGCGTTTATGTGGCCAGATGGCTCGCGCCTTACTCTGGTCGAACACAAAGCTCCAGATTCATCAACACAGATTTAGCCCATTACCCGCTTTCGCCAGCCGCGCCGCATCTTGTAGCACTTTCTGGAACATCTTCTCCGTCAGCTTGCCGGTGAGGGTGTTCTGCATGGAGGGATGATACGAGGCCAGCAGAATTTTTCCGTTAGGCAAATTGTATTTGGCAGCGTGTCCAAAAATATACCGGGCTTTGGATTGCAGCACTCCGCGGCGCTTCAGGTAGTTCAGATATCCATCGAAGGCGATCTTGCCGAGTACGACTACGATTTTAACTTTTTTCAGCCCTTCCAGCTCGCGGTCTAAAAATTCGGAACAATTTCCCAGCTCTTCGGGCGTCGGTTTATTCCCCGGAGGAGCACAGCGGGCCACGGCGGTGATGTAGGCGTCTTTCAACTTCAGGCCGTCGCCTTTATGCGTGGCGATAGGCTGTGATGCGAGACCGACCTTGTGCAGCACGGGATACATAAAATAACCCGAGCCATCGCCGGTAAACGGCCTGCCGGTGCGGTTGGAGCCATGCGCGCCCGGCGCCAATCCCAAAATGAGGACGCGCGCATTGGGATCGCCGAAGCCGGGAACAGGTTTGCCCCAGTACTCCCAATCGAGGTATGCGCGGCGCTTCTCGCGGGCGACTTTGCGGCAGTGATCAATGAGCCGCGGGCAGCGCGTGCACGCCACCACATCGGAGTTCAGTTGAGTGAGCCAGGAAGACATCTTATTTTCTCATCGGGTCATTGAATCATCGGTTCATTAAAAAAGAAAATAGGAACAAGCTTCTAGTACCGTGACCGAAAGAAAAGCAAACAATTGAAAGTGATATCAAATCCTTGCTTTTTATCAAATTGCTGGCATGATCGATGCAAGGCTCTGTGCCCCACGGTCTTTGAAAACATCAAGCGGCGCCTCTCACGGTTCCCAGAGTCAAAGGGAGACGCCCGCCCAAGCCAAAAAGGTTACTTAGTAACCCCCACCCCCCTCTCCCCAACAGCCCCGAGAACAATTTTCAGCTCTCCGTTTCCCCTCAGCGCAGGTCCACCTTCGTCATCCTACGGCCAAGGTTGTCCTGGTTGATCCTGATGAGGACGCGCCTTTCACCCGGTCGCGACACTAGACCATTTTGCCCTACAGCTATACTCTTCCTTCGTGCGCAGGGGGTCAAATGGCGGAGCAGCAAGCTGATACTCGCACTTTGATCGTTCTTGCCTTTGCCGCCACTGCGGGCGTGATGGTGGAGTTTTACGACTTCTCGATTTACGGATACGCCGCCGCCAGCGCCTTCCCCGCGATATTTTTCCCCAGCTTCTCTCCAGGCCAGGCGCTTGTATTTTCTTACCTTGCCTTCGGCGCGGGGTTTCCGTCGCGGCTTCTGGGCGCATTTATCTTCGGCCACTTTGGCGATCGCATTGGCCGGAAGTATTCGTTCCTGATCAATATCCTGATCATGGGCGTCACCACATGCCTGACCGGCCTGCTGCCCGGATACGCGACGCTGGGCATTGCCGCTCCGATTCTGCTTGTTCTCCTGCGCATCGTGCAAGGCTTCGGGCTGGGCGGAGAGTTTGGCGGGGCTTGCTCATTGCTCGCGGAATTTGGGGCGCAGCGGCGCTCGCGCGCCTTCTGGATATCGCTTGCCAATTTGGGAATCCCCCTGGGCTCGATGGCGGCCAGCACCGTCTTGCTGGTCATGAGCAGGAACTTTGCGACCACGGGCTGGCGCATCGCCATGCTGCTCTCTGGCGTCATCGTCATACCGGCGCTGCTGGCGCGCTACAAACTTGCCGATACACCGCTGTTTGAGCGCATCAAGCAGCAGGAGCGGCTCGCCCGCATGCCCAGCTTCAATGTCTTCAAGAAGTACGCCGCGCCCATCCTTCTGCTCGCGCTGGTGCTGGCCTTCCAGCAGATGGATGGCAATATCAACGGAACCTACGCCATCTCTTTCATGCGCTTTGCCGGCATTCCATTGGCAACGACGGCGACCATCATATTGCTTACCCGCATTGGCGACATTTTCGGCATACTTCTCAGCGGACCGCTTGCCGACCTGTGCCAACGAAAAAGGGTCGCCTACATCGCCATCGGGCTGGCGACGCTGCTTTCGTATACATATGCCCTGGCGATCCTGCATCGGCGCATTGCGCTGGTGATGCTGTTTCAGTTCCTCATTACCTTCTTCGGATTAGGGCTGCTGCACGGCCTCGCTCCCATCCTGACCTCGGAGAGCCTGCCCACCAAATTCAGGTACTCCGGCACCGGGATATCCTACAGTCTCTCCGCTATCCTGGGCGGCATGATCGCCCCTTCCGTGCTGGCCGGACTGGTTGGTAATGACGTTCTCCATAAGTGGTACTACCTGCCTATTGTCTACTTCGCTTACTGTGTCGTCGCCATGCTGGCGCTGCTCTTCATTGGAGAGACCCGGAACCTGAGCCTGGAAGAGCTCGACCGGGAGGAGCCGCCTCTGGCGTGAAAGTGGAACGGGCATAGACACCATGTCAAGAGCACTGTAGTACCGCCGCCTGGTTTGACCGCGCTCGCCACAGTCTCTTATCATCAATACTTGCGGTTCTTGCTCCGGCCCGGCCGGTGAGCGCTCTCCCCAAATTCATTTCAGAAGGCTAAAGTTGAGCACAGAAAGCAGCACAATCCAAAATCCATGCACGCGTGAAGTATCGGTTGAGGTGCCTGCCGAGGTAGTTGCGCGCGAAACCGAATCCATTCTCCAGAACTACCAGAAGCTGGCCCGCATCCCGGGCTTCCGCAAAGGCAAAGTGCCGATGACGGTCGTCCGCACCCGCTTTGCCGATGACATTCGCGGTGACGTCATCGAACGGCTGGTTCCCCGTTACTTCCGGGAAGAGATGGAGAAGCAAAAGCTGGAGCCGGTATCGCAGCCGCAGGTGTCTGATCTGCAGCTTAAAGAAGGTGAGCCTATGCGTTTCAAGGCAACGTTCGAGGTGCTGCCCCCAATCCAAGTGACTGGCTACCAGGACCTGCGGGCCGAGAAGTCTGATACCAGTATCTCCGATGAAGAAGTCGCGGCTGAGATGAACAACCTGCGGGAGCGTCGCGCTGTTTTCACCCCGGTGGAAGATCGCCCTCTGGCTGATGGAGACTTTGCCGACATCAGCTTTTCAGGCACGCCCAAAGAAGAGGGCGGCAAACCGATCAGCGTGGATGATGTGCTGGTGCACATTGGAGGCCCCGATACGGTGAAAGAATTTTCCGACAACCTGCGCGGCGCCCGGGCGCCCGAAGAGCGCAGCTTCGACGTCACCTATCCCGAGGACTTCAACGATCCCCGCCTGGCCGGCAAAACCGTGGCCTACAAAGTCGAGATCAAGTCGGTAAAACAGAAGACCCTGCCTGAGCTGAATGATGAATTTGCCAAATCATTAGGCGACTTTGAGACTCTGGACGCCCTGAAGCAGCGGCTTCGCGAAGGCATGGAGCACGAAAAGCAGCACAAGGCTGAGCATGATGCCAAGGAAAAGCTGGTGGATGAGCTGGTGCGCCGCAATGAATTCCCGGTGCCCGAATCCCTGGTGGACCACCAGATTGATCTTCGCCTGGAGCGCGGCTTACGGGCCCTGGCGGCCCAGGGTTTGAGCACCGAACAGATGAAGAAGATGGACCTTCCCCGCCTGCGGGCCGGGCAGCGCGAGGCTGCGCTGAAGGAAGTAAAGGCTTCTTTGATCCTGGAAAGGATCGCGGAAGCCGAAAAAATTGAGGTCAGCGACGAAGAAATTGGAAGCGAAATTGAGGCGCTGGCGCGGCAGACCAAGCAATCTTCCGAGGAGATTCGCTCGCGTTTGACGCGTGATGGCGCGCTCGATAGAATCCGAAATAGGATACGCAACGAGAAAGCTCTCGACTTCCTCTATCGCCGATCCGCATGAAATATGATCGAAGTGGCCACGTTGGCGCAAGCTGACCACGCGGTCACGCCCGGATGGCGGTCCTGTATTCCCCTGTTTTGAGGGAAAGCAGTGTCAAGATCTTGCGTTGCTCAGGAGCAGTCCCTATGCAAAAGAATGACCCCCACATGATGCTGGTGCCCATGGTTGTGGAGCAGACCAGCCGCGGCGAACGCGCCTACGATATCTACTCTCGCTTGCTGCGCGACAACATTATTTTTCTGGGCACACCCATTGACGACAATGTCGCCAACCTGATCATCGCCCAGATGCTGTTTCTGGCGGCCGAAGACCCCGAACGCGATATCTCGCTTTATATCAACTCCCCCGGCGGCTCGATTACCGCCGGCATGGCCATTTATGACACCATGCAGTTTATCCGTCCCGACGTAACCACGATTTGCATCGGCCAGGCGGCCAGCATGGGGGCTTTGTTGCTCTGCGCCGGGGCCGCCAAGAAGCGCTATGCCCTGCCTGGGTCACGCATCCTGATCCACCAGCCGTCAATGGGCGGTTTGAGCGGCCAGGCGACCGATATTGACATTCATGCCCGAGAAATCCTCCGTATGCGTGAGATTACCAACCAGATTTTAGCTAAGCATACCGGGCAAAAGCTGGATAAAATAGAGAAGGATGTGGAACGCGATTTCATCATGAATGCCCAGCAATCAAAGGAATATGGGATCGTTGACGATATTATCTATAAACATAAGTAGGTAGTAATACCCCCGGCTTTTGAACTAAGGTGTGCATCCGATAGCACTGTTAAGGGTCTTCTTGTATTACGGTATAAGGAGTCTTAGAAAAGAAGATGAAAACACGCTCCGGTCCTGAAGAAAGTCTCCGCTGTTCTTTCTGCCATAAATCGCAGGATGCGGTCGCTAAGCTAATCTCTTCGCCCAGCGATTATCCGCGGGCCTATATCTGCGATGAGTGCGTTGCGGTCTGCAACTCCATCCTGGAAGACGACCGGACCGAAACGCAGACTTCGGCTGCGCCCAACCACCTGCCCAAGCCGCAGGAGGTCAAGGTATTCCTCGACGAATACGTCATCGGCCAGGAACAGACCAAGAAGAAGCTGGCCGTGGCGGTCTATAACCACTACAAGCGTATTTACATGAATCGCCAGCGCAACAGCGAAGTGGAGCTGGCCAAGAGCAACATTCTGCTGATTGGACCCACCGGAACCGGCAAGACGCTTCTGGCGCAAACCCTGGCGCGCATGCTCGATGTTCCCTTTGCCATCGTAGACGCCACCACCCTGACCGAGGCCGGCTACGTGGGCGAGGATGTAGAGAACATCATCCTCAAGCTGCTGCAGGCGGCGGATGGCGACGTGGGCCGCGCCCAGACTGGCATCATCTACATTGATGAGGTGGATAAAATCGGCCGCAAGGATGAGAACCCATCCATCACGCGCGACGTCTCCGGCGAGGGCGTGCAGCAGGCGCTGCTGAAGATTCTGGAAGGCACCATCGCCAACGTTCCGCCGCAGGGGGGTCGCAAGCACCCTCACCAGGAATTCACCCCGGTAGACACCACCAACATCCTCTTTATCTGCGGAGGCGCCTTCGTAGGCCTCGAAAAGATCGTCGGCCGGCGTGTGGGCAAGAAGGCCATGGGGTTCCGTACCGGCACAGAGAAGGATAAAGACGCGGTCGAATTCATCCCTGAATCCAAGCGCGATACCGAGCTGCTCTCCAAGAGCCAGCCGCTCGATCTGATCAAGTTTGGCCTGATACCCGAGTTTGTGGGACGCCTGCCCGTGGTTGGCGTCTTGAACGACCTGGATGAGGCCGCGCTGGTCGAAATCCTTATCCGGCCCAAGAACGCCATTACCAAGCAATACCAGCGCCTGTTTGAGTTTGAGAACGTCAGGCTTAAATTCACCGAAGACGCCCTGCATGCCATAGCCCGCGAGGCCCTGGCCCGCAAAGTGGGCGCCCGCGGCCTGCGTATGATTCTGGAAGAGCTGATGCTCGACCTGATGTACCACCTGCCCAGCCAGAAGAGAATCAAAGATTTTGAAGTAACCAGTGAAATGGTCGAGAAACGCGACGTTTCTATTGCTATGATGGAGAAAGCGGGATAATACAACTGTGACCTCCCTCCGGGAAAAACTCGAAGTACGCAAGCTGCCGATGATGCCCATTCGTGACGTGGTCATCTTTCCTTTCATGATGACCCCTTTTGTCGTTGGCCGCGAATCCAGCGTGCGCGCCCTGGAAGCCGCACTTGCCTCCGACAAGAAGATTTTCCTGGCGACCCAGCATGACGCCAGCGTTGACGAGCCCAAGCCCAACGAAATCTACCAGGTTGGGACCGTCGTCAACATCGTCCAGAGCCTGAAGCTGCAAGATGGCAACATCAAGGTGCTGGTCGAGGGCTTGGAGCGCGGCAAAGTCGAAGAGATCAAGGAGTCCGACGGATATCTGCTGGCCACGGTGCAGACCGCCAGTTATCCTCCGCTGCACTCGCCCGCCATTGAGACCGGCATACAGCGCGCAACCTCGCTCTTTGAGCAATACGTTAAGCTCTGCCAGTCTCTGAACTACGAGACCATGATCGCGGCGGTCAAGATGGATGATCCCGCCCGGCTGACCGACACCATCTCCGCCAATCTGCAGCTCTCGATTGAAGAAAAGCAGGAGCTGCTGGAAATCTTCGATCCCACCGAACGCCTCAACCGCATTTGCGATGTGCTCGATATTGAGATTGAAAAGCTCAATATGGACCGCACCATCCAGTCGCGCGTAAAGCGCCAGATGGAAAAAGCGCAAAAAGAGTATTACCTCAACGAGAAGATCAAAGCCATTCAGAAAGAGCTGGGCCGCGGTGAAAAGAGCGAATTCGACGAGCTGAAAAAGAAAGTGGACAGCGCCGGCATGCCCAAAGACGTACACGAAAAGGCGCTGCAGGAGCTGAAGAAGCTTGAAGCCATGCCGCCTATGTCGGCCGAATCCACAGTCTCGCGCAACTATCTCGATTGGCTGCTGGCGGTGCCGTGGCGCAAACGCTCCAAGGAAATTCGCAACATCAAACGCGCCGAAGAGATCCTGAACACCGACCACTACGGCCTGGAGAAAATCAAAGATCGCATCCTTGAATTTCTTGCCGTGCGGCAGTTGGTGAAGAATCCCAAGGGCTCGATCCTCTGCTTTGTCGGACCTCCGGGCGTGGGCAAGACCTCGCTGGGCATGTCGATCGCCAAGGCCACCGGACGTAAATTTGTACGCATGTCCCTGGGCGGCGTGCGCGACGAAGCCGAGATTCGCGGACATCGCCGCACCTACATCGGCGCCCTTCCCGGCCAGCTTATCCAGATGATGAAGAAGGCGGGCACCAAGAATCCGGTCATCATGCTCGATGAAATTGACAAGATGTCTACCGACTTCCGCGGCGACCCGTCATCGGCGCTGCTGGAAGTCCTTGATCCGGAGCAGAACCACAGCTTCATGGATCATTACCTCGACGTTGAATACGATCTCTCGCAGGTCTTCTTCATCGCTACGGCCAACGTGTTGCACACAATCCCGGCCGCATTGCAGGACCGCATGGAAGTGCTGCGGTTGCATGGCTACACCGAACCGGAAAAGCTGGAAATCGCCAAGCAATATTTAGTCCGCAAGCAGCGCGAGGCTACCGGTCTGACGGAAAAGAATATTACTCTTACCGACGAAGCCATCACCGGCATTATTCGGGGATACACCCGTGAAGCCGGCGTTCGCAACCTGGAGCGCGAGATTGGCAACATCTGCCGTAAGATCGCCCGCCGCGTGGTCAAAGATGGCGCCGAGTACAACATCGGCATCACTGGCGAGAATGTGGGCGAATTGCTGGGCGTGATTAAGTTCCGCGATACCCTGGCCCACGAGAAGAACGAGGTCGGCTTGGTCACTGGTCTGGCCTGGACCGAAGTCGGCGGCTCCATTCTGAGCACGGAAATAACCATCGTAGACGGCAAAGGCAAGTTGACCACGACTGGCAAGCTGGGAGACGTAATGCAGGAATCAGCCCAGGCTGCCATGTCGTATATCCGCTCGCGGGCGCATCGCCTGGGGCTTCCGCGCGACTTCTACCGCAACGTGGATATTCACCTGCACGTTCCTGAAGGCGCCATCCCTAAAGACGGCCCCTCCGCAGGCATCACCATTGCCACCGCCATGGCCAGCGCGCTCAGCAAGATTCCGGTGCGCCGCGACGTTGCCATGACCGGTGAAATTACCCTGCGCGGCAAGGTGCTCCCTATCGGTGGATTGAAAGAGAAGCTTCTCGCGGCTCATCGCGCCGGCATTTTCGAAGTAATTCTGCCGCGGGAAAACGAGAAAGACCTGCCCGACGTTCCTCAAAGCCTGCTGAGCCAGATAAAGCTGCACTTTGCCGACACCATGGACGAAGTGCTGCCCATCGCCCTGGAGCGTCCGCTGCCTGAGATTGAGGAGGCTATCGCCGTCAACCAGCCTCTGGCAAATGTCCCACAGTCGAGCGAAGGCACGACCACACATCAGTAAGTTTGACTTCAAGTTGTCATTAAAGCCCGCGGCACGCGGGCTTTATTTTTTGTAGAGTTGTAATGTTGTCCGCTTTTCTCTGTGCCGAGCTTGCCGAAGGGTGTCTCTGCGGTTAAGAACTGTAAAAAATGAAAATTCACTGCAAATTCCTCATCTCCGCTGCTGACCCCGCGCACTTCCCTGCTGCGACTGTTCCTGAGATTGCCTTTCTAGGACGCTCCAACGTCGGCAAATCCAGCCTGCTGAATTCCCTGGTCGGTGAAAAGACGGCCCACGTAAGTTCAACTCCCGGCCGGACTCGGACAATCAATTTTTTTGAAATCTACTTACGCGCAAAAAGCACCTTGCCCGACTTGCGCTTTGCCGATCTGCCCGGCTACGGCTACGCCAAACTTTCGAAAAGCATCAGCGCGGAATGGCCGAAGTTCATTGATCCCTATCTGGCCGAGCGCGAGAACCTGGCAGGATGCATTGTGCTGGTAGATTCCAATATCCCCCCTCAGCCCAGTGACTTGCAGCTCATAGATTTTTTGCGTTCGGCCCAAAGAAATCTGCTGGTGGTAGCCACCAAGAGCGACCGGCTCTCCGGCAACAAGCTGAGCAGCTCTTTAAGAACGTTAAGCCAAGAGTTGCAAATCGAAGCGGTTCTTCCCTATTCGGCAAAAACTGGGACAGGGAAAGAACAGCTCTGGAAGGAAATAAAAAAACTCACATCAGACATCACAGAAAAATGACTCAATGACCCGATGAGTCAATGAATCAATTCGTCTCCGTGCCTCCGTGTCTCCGTGGTGAAAATTCTTTCTATCTTCTGACGATCCCATTCAAGACAACGGTCTTGCACCGATTTCCGCCAAACCAGTATGCGATCTCGCGGTAATCCTCCACATCAAAGACCGCTAAATCCGCGTCTTTCCCCGGCTCCACGCTTCCTTTGCGGTCAGCCAAGCGCAGGGCGTGAGCACCATTAATGGCCGCCGCGGCAATCGCCTCTGCCGGCGTCATCTTCATGTGGGTACAGGCCAGCGACAAAATGAACTGCATATTGCTGGTAGGCGACGTTCCCGGATTGTAGTCCGTAGCCAGCGCCACGGGCACGCCCGCGTCAATCAAAGTTCTGGCTGGTGGAAATTTTTCTAATCCTAAAAAATAGTTCGCTCCCGGCAACAGGGTCGCGACCGTATCGCGCTTTGCCAATTGCGGAATATCCTCGCTGTTGACGCAATCCATATGATCGAACGATGCCGGATGAAAGCGCAGCAACGGCCACAGCTCCGCTGGAGAAAGCTGGCAGACATGCGCCCGCACTCCTAGGCCATGTTTTGTGGCGGCTTCAAAGACCTGCTCGGAGTCTTCCAGCGTGAAGGCGCCACGCTCATAAAATACGTCTACAAAGGCCGCCAGCTTTCGTTTAGCGGCGAGCGGAATCATCTTTTCGCAGACTTCGCGCACATAGCGCTGAGGTTTGCCCTGGAACTCTTTGGGGACAACATGCGCGCCCAGCAGCGTGGGCACAACCGTTCCCGGCCATGCCTTTGCAGCCTGCTGGATGGCCTCCAGAGACTTGATCTCCGCCTCGACACTGAGGCCGTAACCCGATTTGGCCTCGACCGTCGAAGTCCCTTGCCCGGCCATCTCTTGTAGTGCTGCCAATGCCTGCTGAGCTAATGCCCTTGCGGGAGCCTTGCGCACCGCCTCCGCGCTCGAACGGATACCTCCGCCGGCTTCCGCTATCTCTTCGTAAGTTGCGCCGGCAATGCGCTTCTCAAAATCCACCAATCGCGGAGCGGCAAAGATCAGATGGGTGTGGGAATCAACAAAACCCGGCAGCACCACTTTCTGTTCGCAATCAATTTCCTCTAAGCGCTTCAGCTTCTTGCGCGCCGGATGCCGCAGCACATCACGCGTCTTACCGGCAGCCACGATCTTGCCACCGTCACAAAGTATGGCGGCGTCTTCGATCATTCCCACGTCGTTGAGTTCGTGGGCGCGGCGCGGGCCGATTCCTTTGCCGGGAGCGCGCAAGGTCAGCAACTGGCCAATATTAGCCAACAGCAACGGCCGCACGGATTGCCTGCTCTTATTTGCTGTCACCGGGTCCTGTTGAACCGCGCTGTATGGGAATTTTCACCTCTTTGCGCCGGGCAAACTCCGCCGCCGCTTCGTAGCCGGCATCGGCATGGCGTATGATTCCCATTCCGGGATCACAGGTCAGAACGCGCTCAATGCGTTTGGCCATCGCTTCGCTGCCATCCGCCACCGTGACCTGGCCGGCGTGCAGGGAATAGCCAATGCCCACGCCTCCGCCGTTGTGAATCGAGACCCAGGATGCGCCGCTTGCGGTGTTGAGCAACGCATTTAGCAGCGGCCAGTCGGCTACGGCGTCGGAACCATCTTTCATGGCTTCGGTCTCGCGGAAGGGCGAGGCCACCGAGCCGCAATCCAGATGATCGCGTCCCATTACGACAGGCGCTTTGAGCTTGCCATTTTTTACCATGTCGTTGATGGCCAGGCCGAACTGGGCGCGCTCGCCGTAACCCAGCCAGCAGATGCGCGCCGGCAATCCCTGAAACCTGATGCGCTTGCGCGCCAGGTTGATCCAACGGTTCAGAATCTGGTTTTGCGGAAACATCTCAAGCACCAGGCTGTCGGTGGCGGCAATATCGCCGGCTTCGCCCGAGAGCGCCACCCAGCGAAACGGCCCGCGGCCTTCGCAGAACAAAGGCCGGATGTACTCCGGCACAAATCCGGGGATGTCGTAAGCGTTCTTCACCCCGCGCTGATATGCAAAGGTCCGGATGTTGTTGCCGTAATCAAACGTCACCGCGCCCATCTTCTGGAGAGCCAACATGCCTTCAACATGCCATGCGATGGAATCGAGCGATCGCTCTTCGTACCCCTTGGGATCACGCTGGCGCAACTCGGCGGCTTCCGCCGGCGAAAGTCCCCGCGCAATATATCCGTTCAGCGGATCGTGGGCCGAGGTCTGGTCGGTCAACAGATCGGGGAGCACACCGCGCGCCACCAGCTCCGGAACCACGTCGGCACAGTTTCCCACCAGACCAACTGAAACTCCTTGCTTCTTGCGCACGGCGTTCTTCAGAATGCGTAGCGCTTCGTCAAGCGTGTTCACCATGAAATCGCAGTAGCCGGTCTTCAGGCGCTTCTTGATGCGCTCGGCATCCACTTCGATTCCAAGGAAAGACGCGCCCGCCATGGTGGCCGCCAGCGGCTGCGCCCCGCCCATGCCGCCCATGCCGCCGCTCACGATCAATTTTCCTTCCAGGTTTCCGCCAAAATGCTTCTCGGCGGCGGCGGAAAACGTTTCAAAGGTCCCCTGCACGATTCCCTGCGAACCGATGTAAATCCACGAGCCCGCGGTCATCTGGCCATACATCATGAGCCCGGCGCGCTCCAGCTCATTGAACTTTTCCCAATTGGACCAATGCCCCACCAGGTTCGAGTTGGCGATGAGGACGCGCGGTGCGTGCTCATGCGTCCGGAAGACGCCCACCGGCTTTCCTGACTGCACCAGCAGGGTCTCATCGTTTTCCAGGGCTTGCAGCGAGGCAACAATGGCGTGATAGCAATCCCAGTTGCGGGCGGCGCGTCCGGTGCCGCCGTAGACCACCAAGTCCCTCGGACGCTCGGCAACTTCCTCATCGAGGTTGTTCATGAGCATGCGCATCGCCGCCTCCTGCTGCCAGCCTTTGCAAGAGAGCGCGTTGCCGCGCGGCGCGCGAATAGGTGTGTAGCTCTGCCGAAGAGTTTCTGTCTCGGTAGGCATCAGTTTTGATGGTAGACGAAGTTACTGTCGAGGGGCAATTAGATCTGACGATTTACTGAGTACTGTGTACCGAGCACTGTTCTCACCACGTGCTATACGCTGTGCCTTCCGTGCTCTCCAGATTGGAGCTGCTGTGGACATCGTCAACCCCAGGATCGGTCTGGTCGAGCATTTGCATGACGTCGCTCTCGACTGTGACCTGCCAGTTGGTATCGCCGGTTATCGGGTCTTTGGGAATTTCTCGGATATAGCCTCCGGTCACCAGATCGTCGAGTGCCTGGGGCGCTTTCTTCTTGTCGTAGGTATATTCGTCAATCGTCCGGCGTAGCGTGAACAGATCGCCTTTCAGCGTGGTCTCCCGCGCCCTCAGCAGCGACCGCTTATAAACAGGAACGGCAACCGACATCATGATAAGAATCACACTGATGACGATCAGCAATTCCATGAGGGTGAAGCCTCGCTGCTTGCGAGTGATTATCATTCTAAATAATTTCCCCGTGGGCCACGGCGCCGCTGGATTTGCATCACTTCAGGCAGCCTCTACCACGCGCTGTAAGCGGTGCCTTCAGTACTTATCAGGTCGGAACTGCTATGAATATCCACAAGGCCGATCTCGTAGTCCTGTGGGTCTTGTACATCCGCTTCCATCGTCGGGTTCCAGTCGGCCTGGTTGGTCATCGGATCTTTAGGAATCTGCTTCAAGTATCCGTCGGTGACCAGGTCGTCCAGCGATGCCGGTGCTTTCTTCTTATCGTAAGTGTATTCGTCAATCGTCTTGCGCAGCGTGAAAAGATCGTCTTTCAAAACTGTCTCCCGCGCCTTGAGAATCGCTTGCTTATAGAGGGGAACGGCAACCGATACCAGAATGATGATCATGCTGATCACAATCATCATTTCGATGAGCGTAAAGCCACGCTGTTTGCGGCGAGTTACCATTCTGAATACTTCGATCCATCCAAGGCCGTGCCACTCGACTTGGTGTAAACATCAAACACATTCTGCTCTCCCCATGAGGTAGAGTCCGGATCGTCCTGTAACGAGCGCAAGCCCCACTCTGGCTTGCCGGTCATTGGGTCGATGGGAATCCGACGCAGAAAACGGATGGTTTTACCCTGCACATCCACGCCCTTGACCAGGGTATCGAGGTCGGGAGGATAGCCTTCGCTCCCCAGCTTAATCTGGAAGGCGCCGCGGTCGGCGGCGTCTTTGTAGTGGTCGATGGCGTCGCGCATCTCCCAAAGATCGTGCCGCAATTCGGTCTCTTGCTCACGTTTAATGCGTATCCGGGCAACCGGCAGGACGGCCCCGGCCAGAATGGCCAGAATTGCGACCGCGGCGATTAATTCGATCAAGGTCAGCCCGCGCTGCATGCGCCGGCTGCGCTTTGCCGCAAACCGAAATCGTAACTTCACGATCATTATTGTACCCCGGACTGCTAGCGATGGGGAGCGGCCAGTATCTTGATCGCCGCCGGTCCGGCGGTGGGATTGACCGCAAGTGTGCCATTCGCAGCTTTGGTCATAACACTGGTAGGCGTTAATACGTAGTCGCCAGGCTTGTTCAGCAAAAATACCAGGGTCAATACCGCTCCCTGTCCCGGAACTCCTGGCGCACCCGCAGGACGAATCGCGCTCGCCCGTAACACACCGTCATTGACGCGATGCACCACCGTCGCCTGCTGGCTGTCCTGCGAAAGATAGCCGCCATTGGTTACATTGAGCAACTGCATCGCGGCCGGGTCGAATTTGAGTTCCATCGAAAAATCATGGACTGGAGCGGCGCTGTCAAGCATCACGTTAATGGCTGCTGTCGTCCCCGTGGCCTGGGTGATTGCTGGAGGGTCGAGGCGCACCGCGGCGCCGCCCGTCCCTGGCGGTGCAGGCGCAACTCCAGCATCTGGGTTGGGTTGCGCGGCTGCGGCAGCAGGTGGCGTGTTCGGCGGCTGCGTGGTTTGCATGGATGCACCGGGCATGCCCGCCATCGGCTGCGAACCGCCTCCAGGTTGCATTGCTCCAGAAGCTTGAGTTGTTGTATCGGGTGCACCTGTGGCCCCGGCTGCCTGAGGCGGAGTGCTTCCAGGCTGCACCGCCGGCGGCGGTTGAACCGGTGGTGGCGGCGCAAACTGCTGTTGCTGCGGTGGTACAAATTGCTGCTGCGTTTGCGGCGGCACTGGTTGCACTGTGCCCGGCGGGGGTGACGTTGCCGGCTGCTGTGCGGGCGGCGGCGGCTTGACCGCGCTACGGCGCAATTCGATGGTATTTCCGTTGCCGATATCAAGGGAGCGCTTGTTCAGCGGTGTGATCTCTTGCATGCGCACGATATGTGGAATCAGCACAAACACGATTTCGTTTTGCACCGTGTGCGTACTCTGGCTGGCAAACAGGTACCGGAAGAGCGGAATCTGTCCCAACCCGGGAATCCCGCTCCAGCTTTTGATATCTGAATCCTCGAAAATCCCGCCCAGAATATTGATCTCGCCCTCCTTGAGGCGGATTTCGTTCTCGATCTTGCGCTGTCCGATGACAGGCTGGCTGATTCCTCCAATGTTCACGTTGGTGGTGACCGAAGAGATGTCAAGAGACATCTTGAGTGTAATCTCCCGGTTCGCATGCACCGTTGGCGTGATTTCTATGTTCACGCCTACATCGAGATAATTAAATTGCGTGTTCACCAGTCCGGAAAAGTTGCCCGCGGTGCTGGACGCCTGAAATGGATTGCCGAACGAGCCCGTAGCGACAGGAACGCGATCGCCTATCTTCAGTGTGGCCTTACCGCCATTCACACATCGAAGCTGCGGGTTCTGGATGACTTTGCTGTCACTATCGGTAAACAGGAACGACGCAGTCGCTTGCGGAGCGGTCACGGCATAGCTCTGCGACCCTATATGCTTAAAGTCATTGAAGGTCAGGTTGCTAGCGGCAGGCGTTGTCGTCGTCGTGGTTGTACCGTTGTTGTTGTTATTGTTGTTGTTATTGTTGTTATTGTTATTGTTGTTTGTGGTGGTGGTCGTGGTCACGCCTTGAAGCTGCACCGTGACGGAACTGGGAGGCGAAATCCCCAGGTTGCGCATCTTGTCGCGGTTCACCTGCATAATGGCAACATCGACCACAACCTCGGGCTTGGCCTTATCGATATCGTCGATCAATTTTTCGGCCAGGGCCACCTGGTCGGGGGTTCCCCGCACAATAATGGCATTCTGCGAAGCAAGCTGCTGTATGCGCTCAAACTGTAAGACCGAGCGCATCGTGTTCACCACATCCTGCAGGTCGGTGGTCTGCGAGACGTTGGAAAGATAAAACGTCTTGATGACGTTCTGCTCCAGCTCTTTCCGCTTGGTGGGATTATCTGAGGCGATAAAAATGGTGTTGCTGGTCACGGGCCGCCAAAACGTCTTGGATTCGAAGGCCACGATCTCGAGCGCGTCCTGCAGCGAAACTCCATTCAGCTCGATGCGGATGCGGCGCGAGGTGTAATCCGGGTCAAACAGCACATTGATGCCAGACAGCTTGCCGATGGTCTCATAGATCATGCGGCTGTCTTCGATCATTTTCAAGGTGATGCCCTGGTCCGAGATCGGCTGCAGTTCCACCGGCCCCTGGGCCTGCTGCAACAACGTGGAGAGCGGCCCCTGGGATTGCGGTTCGTTATCCGATGAAGGTGGCTGCTGCTTCACCTGCTCCAGCATGCGGCGCGTTTCACGGATCTCCTGCTGGGCAATATCCATGGAAGGATCAATGGCGGCAGCCGCCTCAAATTCCGCCAGTGCATCTTCCAGCCTTCCCCCGTCGCGCAAAAGCTGCCCGCGATGCACCTTCACCGCCGCCGCATAAAAACGAGTGCGCTCGAAGGCCGTGCGAATGCGGAGGTCTTTGGGGTTTTTATCGTACGCTTGTTTATATAGTTCGTAGGCGGTTTCGTATTTCTGCGCCGTCTCCGCGTCCCTCCCCTTCTTATAAAGGGAATTGGCGGATTCTGCCCGCATCACCAGCGGGGTCAGCAGACAAACCACCAATACCAGGCGAACACAGAATTGCGGCATACAGGAACTTGGATTCAAACCAGGGAAAAAGGTTTTCAAATGCTCCGTCCGCCCGAAAGAATGTCCGTTATTATTCGATGAAACGCTGAATATCATGGGAATCGCTTATTATACATCGCGTATTGCCTTATATTCGTGTGCTAGCATACAAAAGTTACCTGATCATTCATTCTTAACACTAAGCTTGATCATGCCGCGCCAGCCTTTACACCAGAACCGTCCGGAAAAACCCAGGAACCCCAGGCGCGACCCTGTCGCCAGCGGCGAACGCGATGCTTCCGTCAACCGCTCGGCGTCGCATAATTATTTTCTGCTGGAAAAGTTTGAAGCCGGAATGATGTTGAGCGGCACCGAAGTCAAATCCATCCGTGCCGGCCGCGCCAACTTAAAGGATGCTTATGGAATTGTGAAGGACGGGGAGCTGTGGCTGCTCAACGCCCACATCGGTCCCTACGACCATGGCAACATCTTTAATCATGCGCCGCTGCGCACCCGCAAGCTGCTCGTCCATAAGGAAGAGCTGCGCAAGCTGATTGGCAAAACCCAGCAGAAGGGGCTGACACTCATCCCGACGCGCATTTATTTCAGGAATGGAAAAGCCAAGTGCGAACTTGCCCTGGCGCGCGGCAAGCAGCTTTGGGACAAGCGCGAAACCGAGCGCCGCAAAACCGCAGACGCCGAGGCACGCGCCGCGATATCACGCGCTCGAAAAAACTGATTCACCACAGAGGAGTTTTTACCACAGAGACACAGAGGCACAGAGAAATGCAGGCAGGACAAGCGCGGGATCCTCGCACGGCAGAAATTATCGCTGCCGCAATCGAAGTTCATCGTCACTTGGGTCCGGGATTATTGGAGTCTGCATATGAAGAATGTCTCTGTCATGAATTACATTTGCGCAATATTCCCTTCGGGCGTCAGATACCATTGCCGGTTGAATATAAGGGAGTACAGTTGGATTGTAGTTACAGGATCGATTTACTGGTTAATGAAGAAGTGATTTTAGAGTTGAAAGCCGTGGAGAAGATTCTTCCAGTTCACGAAGCACAACTGCTCTGCTACCTGCGATTAATGAATAAACGTATTGGTCTTCTAATAAACTTTTGTGTGCCCGTGCTAAAAGACGGTATTGTCAAAAGAATTTTGTAAAATTGAAATTGAACTATGATCTTTATTCTCCGTGCCTCTGTGTCTCTGTGGTGAAACTATGCAAATACAGCTAAAACTTTCTAATCCCGCCCAGATTGAAACCGAGTGTCTCGCTGTCGTCTCCCTCGACCATGGCGAGAAAGACAAACCTGCAGCCCGCATCGCCACTGAAGACAAAGCCATCATTGATGCCGCGGCCGAACTGATTTCGAGCGGCGAGGTTACCGGCAAGATTTTAGAAGCCGTCATGCTGCACGCTCCGCGCGGACTGAAAGCCAGGCGCTTGCTGATCATCGGCGGAGGCAAGGCCAAGAATTTTTCCGCCTATGAGCTGCGCAAAGCATCGGGTACGGCGGTGCGCTTCCTGAAGCCCAGGGGCATCCGTAAGCTGGCGTTTTTGGCCCCTGCCGGATTATCCGGATTGGACGGCGCCGGCAACGCGGTTAAGGCGCTGGTTGAGGGAGCCCTGGTCGGCGACTTCGATCCTGATACCTACAAATCTGACCGCAAAGACCAGAGCATCCAAGAGTTTACGGCCGTGGCCGCAGCCGCTGGGAACCAGCAGGAGTTGGATCGCGCCTTCCAGGAAGGACGCATCATCGGCGAATCGCAGAACTTTACCCGCGAGCTGGTCAACGAGCCCAGCAACCGTATGACTCCCACCATCCTCGCCGCCCGTGCCCGCCAGATGTGTGAAGAGATCAAGTCGCCGTATTTGAAATGCGAGATCCTCGATGGCGACGCCATCCGCCAGCTCAAGATGGGGGCATTCTGGAGTGTGGCCCAGGGCTCCGACGAGCCGCCTGCGTTGATCGTCATGCGCTACTCGCCTCCGGGCGCGCCAGAAAAACCGGTGCTGGGTCTCGTAGGCAAGGGCGTGACCTTTGACACCGGCGGAATTTCCATCAAGCCCGCCGATGGCATGGAAAAGATGAAATATGACATGGCCGGCGGCGCCGCCATGATCGGCGCCATGCGCGCCATTGCCCTGCTGCAACCCAAGATCAACGTGGTGGGCATTGTCTGCGCCACGGAAAATATGCCCTCCGGCAAAGCGCAGAAGCCAGGCGACGTGCAGATTGCCATGTCGGGCAAATCCATCGAGATCATCAATACAGATGCTGAAGGCCGTCTGGTGCTCGCCGACGGTCTCTTCTATGCCCGTCAACTGGGCTGCACTCATCTCATTGACGCGGCCACGCTCACCGGCGCCTGTGTGGTAGCGCTGGGCAGCGTGAATGCCGGGGCCTTCGCCAACAACGACGAGATCTACGACCGCTTTTCGAAGGCGTTGAAGAGTTCGGGTGAGAAGATGTGGCGGCTGCCGCTCGATGCCGAGTATCAGGAGCTGATCCGCTCCGGCATCGCCGACATCGTGAACAGCGGCGGACGCTGGGGCGGCGCGGTCACCGCCGCGATGTTCCTCAAAGAATTCGTAGACGAGACCCCATGGATTCACCTCGATATCGCTGGTGTCGCCTGGATGGAAGAGAGTAAATCATGGATCGCCAAAGGCCCCAGCGGCGTCCCCGTGCGCTCGCTGGTGGAGTTTGTGCGCGGCTTTGAAAAGTAAGAACCGCGAAGTACGATTTTTGATTTACAGATTTCTTGAACACCGAAATCCAATCGTAAATCGAAAATCATAAATCGTACTTCCATACTTCTGACTTCACACTTCTTACTTCCTACTTCGCAAGATGCGCTCAAGCTGCTTTCTATTTTTCACCGGCAGCGAATCCAGCGCCGCCCGCGCCAGCGCGATATAGGCTGCACGCGCCTGCGGCACTCTCTTCAAAGCGGCGAGATGTTTGCGGATGGTCTCCACGTCGCCGCGATAAATCGGCCCGCTGAACGACGCTGCTGCGCCGTTGTTCACATAGTTCTCGATGGTGCGCTGCAAGATGGGCTGCATGACCTGGCGCAGCTCCGCCTGGGGAACTTTCGCTTGCCTCGCCACCTTTTCTCCCAGGGTTAAAAGAGCAATCACCAGCGGAGAGCAGAAAGCGCCAACGGCATGGTAAAGCACCTTGTTCTCTTTGCGGATCTGGAATGGATGTCCGCCCAAATTCTCCGCAATTCTCCTGGCCGCCTTCACGGCGGCAGCATCGCCCTCAAGGGCAAAGGCAACACCGCTCATGCCGGCGGGCTTGCCCGGCACAAACGTCATCATAGGATGCGCCGATGCCACCGCAGCCCCGCGCCGCTTCAGCACACCCAGCTCATCGCTTGCCAAAGCGCCGGAGGAATGCAACCCGATCTTCCCTTTCCAGCCCGTCGCCGGGGCATACTCTTCGGCACTGGTGCGAATAGCATCGTCATTGACGCAAAACCAGATAACGTCTGCCGAAAACCGGGCGTTTGAGCTTGTAACCGCGCGGGCTTGCACTCGCCGGGCCAGCCGCCGGGCGCGAGCGAGCGAGCCCGGCCGCGAGACAATTTCGTCAATGCGGTAGCCCGCCTGGCGCAAAACCAGCGCCAGCGCGCCGGCAAGATTCCCCGCGCCGATCAGCGTAATACTCGGGGTAGAAGCCATTGGTGAAGAATAGCATTAGCATTCAGCTCTCAGCATTCAGCCATCAGCCAGTAAAGTTCCCTGAAGAAGCAATCGAGAGTTGCTGCTTTTTGTTGGCCGGCCAATAATAAATTCCCTTAAGTCAACAAAAATATTTCGAGGCTGAATGCTGACGACTGAGTGCTGCCTTTCGGCAATTCCGGTTCCAACTTTTTTTCCCAGACCCTTGCCATCTTCTCCGGATTTCTTTAGCATCCCGTTTAGGAGCCGGCCTGCAAAGTTTGTGCTGGTGATCACCGTTATTTGAACCAACATTCAAATGAACGGGAGCCCGACTCGAATCGGCCTGGTGAGCAATGTTCCGTCATGCGGAAACGCCTAAAGGGCTGCGGAGGGTTCCCAAACTGTCTAACGACAGGTTCATTAGCGGCTCACCTCACGGCCCCGTGGGTCGGCTTTGATGTACTTGCTGTGTCCAGAACTTATAAACCCTTGCATAAAGCAACCCTCCCGGCTCTAAGCCTCTTGTTACAATCTTCCTAAGCGCTTCTCATGTTTCCCCGCCTCTTTGAAATCGGCTCTTTCAGCCTGGCCACCTACGGTGTGCTGGTTGCCCTGGCCATGATTGTTGCGTTGTTTACAGTTGTCCGCTTTGCGCGTCGTGAAGGGGTTGACCCGGAGCGGGCATGGTCGCTGGGGATCGTTTGCATCTTTGCCGCCATCGTGGGCGCCAAGCTGCTGCTGGTTCTTAATGAATGGGATTTCTATGTTCACAATCCCTCCGCTCTGTTCAGCCTGAATCTGTTGCAATCTGCGGGGGTTTTCTCAGGCGGACTTGTGGCCGCTGTGATTGCCGGCCTGCTTTACATGCGGCGTCAGCACATGCCCATTCTGAAGACCATGGATGTCTTCGCGCCGGCTCTTGCCCTGGGCCATGCCATCGGCCGCCTGGGCTGTTTTGCCGCCGGATGCTGCTACGGAAAGCCCACACAGCTTCCCTGGGGTGTAACGTTTACAAATCCGCTGGCAGCCAAACTTGTGGGGACCCCGTTGGGGGTGCCCCTGCATCCCACGCAGATTTATGAGTTCCTGGTCGAGCTGTTCAACTTTGGATTACTGGTCTGGATGTTTCCCCGCAAGAAATTCGATGGGCAAATCTTTGGGACATACTTATTCCTCTACGGCCTGGCCCGATATTTTCTTGAGTTCCTGCGCGGCGATCCTGACCGTGGCAGCGTTCTGAACGGCATGATGACAACCACGCAGTTGATCTCAATCCTGATGGTGATCGCCGGCGGCCTGCTGTGGATGAGAATGCCGCGCCAACCGGAGCCCGCCACCTCAGCGCATGCCTGAGCGCAAGCAATCTCATGCAGCAATGCCCGACACCGGGGCTCGTGGGAGCACGTTCATCGTCTCTGCCGGGCAGGCTGGACGCCGTCTTGACCAGTTCCTCGCCGCGACTATTCCTGACATCAGCCGCACCCGCGTGCAACAACTCATTACGCAGCAACAAATCCTGGTGAATGGGAAACAGCAAAAGTCCTCTTACCTGCTCGAAAGCGGCGATGAAATCAGTGTCACGGGTGAACTCAAGCCGCCGCCGCTTCGCGCTCATCCGGAGGAGATTCCACTCGATATCGTTTACGAAGACGGCTCGCTGGCCGTCCTGAACAAGCCCGCGGGGATGATGGTCCACGCCGGAGCGGGCTCGACCGAGAGCGCCCGCAATCGCGGTACTCTGGTCAATGCGCTGCTGCACCACTTCAAAAAGTTATCGCATGTTGGCGGCGAACTGCGGCCGGGAATCGTGCATCGATTAGATAAAGAAACCAGCGGCCTGATTGTAGTTGCCAAAAGCGATGCCGCGCATCGCAAGCTGAGCGAACAATTTTCCGGCCGCCAGGTGAAGAAAAAATATCTTGCCCTGGTGCAGGGCTGGCCCCGGCAGGAGAGTGGAACCATTACCTCTGCCATCGGCCGCGATCGGGCCCGGCGCACGCGTATGACCACGCGCGCGCGGCAGGGACGCGAAGCCGTCTCCCATTACAAAGTTCTGGAGCGGCTGCCCACCCGCTGGGGAAAGTTTGCATTGTTGGAGGTCAAAATCGATACCGGACGCACACATCAGATCCGCGTACATCTTGCTTCCATCGCTCATCCCGTAGTGGGCGATGCGCTGTATGGCGCCGCGCGGGAGTACAAGAGCCAGAGCCGCAATCAAGGGACACGCAAAGGCTTGCTGCCGCTAAAGCGGAATTTTCTGCACGCGGCTGAGATTGAATTCCTTCATCCGCAAACGGGGAAGCCGCTCGCCTTTCGGTCGGCGCTGCCGGTTGAATTAGAAGGCTTTCTAATGGCTTTGCGGGGCGGGGTTTTAGAGTGATTCCTCACTTGCAGAAATGATATGTTCTATGTCCTTTCGTAATCTGAGCATCCAGGAATTTACCGTTGGCTTCATAAATCCGGGTTATAATCGCGGCTATAATCAAACTTACATGCCCTCTGTTCGTAGAGTTCTATCGTACGTGGTTTTAAGCTGCAGTGTGCTGATGCTCACTGCGGCTGCCCTGGCCCAGTCTTCTGACCAGTTGCCCTCGGCCCCTTCGGCTGTGCTGCAACAGCAACAACAGCCGCCGGCGCCGCCCCCGCAGACCAAGCCAGCAACCCCGGCGACCGGCAACAAGAGCGCATCGGCGGCCGGCGGCCAAAAAGCCGATCCGCCGGCGGTGGCCCAGGACCAAAAGGCTGAGTCGCTGGTAGCGCCGAGCAATGCTTCGGTTGACTCGAAAACTTCGTCACCCGCCAAGACCAGTGACTCTCAGTTCCAGTCGGCGATTCCTGAAAACTCGGTTGAGGAAACGTATAAAGTCCGCGTCAACGAAGTGAACCTGATTTTCACTGTGACCGACAAGCATGGGAAATTCATCAAGAACCTTACCCAGAATGATATTCACGTGCTCGACGACCACAAGCCCGTGGAAAAAATAGACGGCTTTTCCAGTGAAACTGATCTGCCCCTGCGTGTCGGGCTTTTGATTGATGTCAGCAGCTCTATCCGCGACCGCTTCAAGTTTGAGCAGGAGGCGGCCATCGAGTTTTTCAACCAGATTGTGCGGCCTAAAAACGACCTGGCATTCGTTCTCGGTTTCGATACGACCGCCGAAGTCACCCAGGATTTCACAAATGACACCGCAAAGCTCTCCAATGGCGTACATCTGTTGCGACCGGGCGGTGGCACCGCCATGTATGACGCCATTTACTATGCCTGCCGCGACAAGCTGATGAAAACCAGCAGCCCCAGCTCGGAGTTGCGCCGCGCCATCATTCTGGTGAGCGATGGCGAAGACAACCAGAGCCGCGTGAGCCGCGATGAAGCCGTGGAGATGGCGCAGCGCGCCAATGTGATCGTGTACAGCATCAGCACCAATACCAGCGGCATGATTCTGCACGGAGACAAGGTCCTGGAATACATCGCCGAATCTACTGGTGGGCGTGTTTTCTTTCCCTTTAAGATTGAGGATGTGGCCAACGCTTTTTCCGAAATCCAGGAGGAGCTGCGCAGCCAGTATGCGATGGCCTACAAGCCGCCGGACTTTCACGCCGACGGTCATTACCGCTCCATTGAGATCGAAGCGCAAAACAACAAGAAGCTGCGCGTCCGTACCCGCAGGGGTTATTACGCTCCGGCGCAATAGCCGGCTGTGATAAACTCCGCATTCCTGCAATATGCGTCTCGGCGACGTCATTGACGATCATTGCTCCCGCTGCAAACGCACCATGGACCACTCCATTGTGGCCATGATGGGTGAAGAGGTGCTCCAGGTGCGCTGCCGCACCTGCGATTTCGAGCATAAGTACCGCAAAAACCGCGGCGGGAAAAAAGAAATGACGACCCAGGAAGCGTTCAATAAGGTGCTGGCCAGTGTCGCCATATCCCAACCCCAAACCCAAGCCCTGCCCGATCCCGGCAAGAAGAAGAAAAAGAAGTGAGGCCGATGCGCGGAGTTGCGCATCGCATATCCAGCAATTCTGATATTCTTCCTTGTTACTTCAGGATTCGCCATGCGCCATATTGCTTTGCTTGTTCTGGTTCTAGGTTCGCTTCCCGCCACCTTTGCTTTACCGCCCGCCGATAAGGCGGCTCCCAAAATCACCATCAGCGTAGATGCTTCGGAAGCGCCGCGTAAAATCTTTCACGCCCGGCTCAACATCGAAGCTTCGCCCGGCCCGCTTACCCTTTACTACCCCAAATGGCTGCCGGGAGAACATGCGCCCAGCGGCCCGATTACAGATTTGGCCGGGCTGAAGTTCTTTGCCAACGGAAAAGAAATTCCCTGGCAGCGCGACCCGGTGGATATGTATGCGCTGCACTGCGACGTTCCTCAGGACGCCAAGTCTGTGGATGTCCAACTGGATTATCTATCCCCCGCCGAAGCCGAAGGGTTCTCTTCCGGCGCCTCGGCGACAGAGAAGCTGACGGTCATCAGTTGGAACCAGTTGCTGCTGTATCCCAGGGGCTGGAAGGCCGGCGACATCACTTTTACCCCCAGCCTGAAGCTGCCCGCGGGATGGAAATACGGCACGGCGTTACAGACCACGGGCGAAACCGGCGATGGCGTACAATTTGCGCCGGTTCCGCTGGCCACGCTGGTGGATTCGCCGGTATTGAGCGGCGAATACTTTGCCAGAATCGCGTTGAAAGAAACCGACCCCAGGGTCTATCTTGATATAGCTGCCGATAGCGCCGTTGCCGTGGAAATCACGCCCGACGAAGTCACCCATTTTAAAAACCTGGTAGCTGAAACCGGCGCGCTCTTCGGCGCGACCCACTACCGCCATTACGACTTTCTGCTCACCTTGAGTAATCACACGGCGCACTTCGGGCTGGAGCACCACCAATCCAGCGACAACCGCACCTACGAGGGCGCGCTGGTAGACGACGATTACCGCAGATACTCTGCCGGCCTGATGCCGCACGAGATGACCCATTCCTGGAATGGGAAATACCGTCGCCCTGCCGGACTGGCCACGCCTGACTATCAGCAACCCATGGTTGACGATTTGCTATGGGTTTACGAAGGGTTGACGACCTACCTGGGCAACGTATTCACCGCCCGCAGCCGCCTGTGGACGCCCGAAGAATACCGCGATGACCTGGCAATGGCCGCCGCAGAGATGGACCGCGATCGCCCCGGCCGCGCCTGGCGCGACGTGCTCGATACCGCCGTGGACGCGCAGGATACCTACGGCAACCGCACCAGGGCCTGGATTTCGTGGCGGCGGGGCACTGATTTTTATGCGGAAGGCGCGCTGATCTGGCTCGAAGCCGACACAGTGATCCGCAATGTCACCCAAGGCAAAAAATCGATTGATGATTTCTGCAAGCTCTTTTACGGGCCGCCCAGCGGGCCACCCGAGGTCGTCCCCTATAACTTCGACCAGCTTGTGACCGCATTGAACCAGGTTGCTCCTTATGACTGGCGTACCTTCTTCAATCAGCGCCTCCTGAGCCATGGGCCGGGGGCGCCGCTTGCTGGAATCGAGAATAGCGGATGGCATGTGGTGTATACCGATACTCCATCGTTGATGCACCGCATACAACAGCGCGTCAACCATCGCGCCGATTTCCGTTACTCGCTGGGAATCATATTAGACCGCGACGATGCTATGAGCGACGTGGTAACAGGCTCGCCCGCCTACAATGCCGGCCTCGGGCCTGGAATGGAGCTGGTGGCAGTGAATGGGCGTAAGTACGACTCCGCGATCTTATACGAGGCGATTCGTGCCGCCCAAAGCAATGCCGTCCCTGTGGAGCTGCTGGTCCGCAACGGCGAATACTACCGCACCTTCAAGGTTGACTATCACGAAGGCAACAAATATCCCCACCTGGAACGCGATCAGGCCAAGCCTGATTTGTTGAGCGATATCATCCGGCCCCACGCGCAGTAGATCTTGAATCACTCAGAGATTTCTTGAACGATGATTGAACGATGATTGGTAGAGACGTAGCTTGCTACGTCTCTCTGCGTAGGACTAAACGCACGTAATACGGTTAATCACACTACCCCGGCAAACAGGTCCGTCTCCTGCTCGACCGGCCCTGGCTTTGCAGCCGCGGCCAAATGAAAGTATTCTTTTCCACCGCGCTTATGGAGTGTGCTTTCTATCCGCGCAAAGAGCGGGGCCTGCGACGAGTGCGCCTTGAAAGCCGCGATTTTAGCCTCGGTGAATTCGGCCGCATCTATGACAGCGGTGATTGGCGGCAAGAGCACTGGCGGGCGCTCCGGAATGGTGAATGTGGATGTAAGGTAATACAACTTCTGCGCTTGGTGCGCCTCAAGCCCTTGCTTGAGCTGCTCCGGGAAGCGGTTGCTTCTGCCTGCCCAATGGAACGCCATGGTGGCGAACAATGACACCATGGAGTGATCAGGATGCGCCGTGATGGAACCCTCCGGCCCCATGGTGATCACAACCTGCGGACGAATGCTGCGCACGCGCCGCACCAGGTCTTCTACGACAGCATAGAAGTCCAGGCGATAAAGGCGGGCATCAGGATAGTCCAGCACCTCGCCGTGGCTTACGTTCAGGATTTTGCAGGATGCCGCAAATTCCCTCCGCCGCATCGCGGCCAACTCATCGTCGCTCTTGGCCCCACCGCGGTTGGTCGCTGCCTGTCCGGGTGTAAGGCAAAGGATATGGGTTTCTACTCCCCTCTGGGCGTAGTGCAGCAGGGTTCCACCAAAACCGCCCGCTTCATCATCGGGGTGGGCGGTCACACACAGCAATCGCATAGTCTCTCCGGAACAAGGTTTGGTGAAGCAATTGCAAACCTAAATGTGTAACACGCGGCCCACCGGAACGCAAAACCACAAGTTGGCCAATCTTTTAAGATGTTTCACCACAATCATATGCGGGCTTATTGGATGGCTGCCCCTTTGCTTCTTTCCACTCTCAGCCTGCAAAGCCCGGGACAGGTGGCTTCCTCCTCAAGTTTGGCATGCAAATACCACTCCATAGTCCCTCTGGGGATTGAAAGGATAAGGCTGCAGCCCGCTGGACATGACGTTGATTTCATTGCTTCCGCCGAGAGCAGCAGTTTTGAAGGCCTCGAAAAAGTTGATCAGTCAAATCATCTTGTCCTGATCGGCGCGAGTGGCTCAAAGGTTCATGAATACCCCGGCGAGGTCTCCTTCCGCCTCACCGCCTCCAGGCTCGACCAGCTGAAGGATGACGAGCCCCCGTGGGAAATTGAAACCAATCAGGATGTAGGCGCTTTCTTACTGGGTCTGCGCTTGCGCCTGAAGGTATTCCGCGGGGTTGAGGCTTACGAATTGGAACCGGACGAGGCTGGACTCATTGGCGTGCCCGCCGCGATTCCTTATGACGAACGCATCTATCGCGCCACATTCCATCTCGATCACGTACCTGCGGACGCGCGCATTGTGCTCGAAGTTTTTGATGCCGACGGCGACAGGATTACCCGCTTCCACCTCGAACTTCTCTGAAAAAGTCAGCCTGGGGTTACGCATCTGCCGTGAGAGCTGGATCGGTCAAATCCACCAATGCAGCACTCTCTTCTTCGATCATGAACTCCAGCACCTGCTGCGGCGCTTTATTGGAATTCCATACTGGTGCAAATGACTGGCGATGGAGCGGCGAGGGACCATGTTCGCGCAGGCTGCGCACGTGGTCGGGTGTGCTGTAACCTTTATTGGAAGCGAGGTTATAGAGCGGATAATCCAGATGCATGGCCCGCATCATGGCATCGCGCTCCACCTTGGCGACGATTGAAGCTGCCGCGATGGAGGCCGAAAGCGCGTCCCCGTGAATAATCTTGGTCTGCCGGCAGTCAAAATCAATCAGCATGGCGTCAATCAACAGATGATCGGGCTTGAGAGAAAGCTGTTGCACCGCCTGCAGCATGGCCAGGCGCGAGGCCTGGTAGATGTTGATGACGTCAATGGTGGCTGAATCCACGGCTGCGACAGAGAAGCAGAGTGCTCGCTCGCGAATGCGCGCCGCCAGCACCTCGCGCCGCTCCGGGGGCAGCAGCTTGGAATCACGCAATCCGCGAATGCGGTCTTCCGGGTTCAGGATGACCGCGGCCGCCACCACCGGACCAAACAGCGAACCCCGGCCCACCTCATCCACCCCCGCCACCAGCTTTGCCCCAGCCAGCCAGGCCCGTTTCTCAAAGCGTTGCGTGCAGCGCAGCTTCTTGAGCAGCCGCATCTTCAGTGCGGAGGGTGAAATCCCCTGTTCTCTTCCGGTTTTGCCGGTTTTTGCCCCAGAATTCATTGTCTAAGGAAGTTTCAACCCATTTTATGCATCTGGCAACAGGAAATTCTGCTTAATTTCTGGCGCGCAGCGTTGGGCCCGCTAAACAGTGCACACCCCAAGGTGCATTGCCGCTTCTGTACTTCCGTAATATTGTGCATTGTCCCTTGGAGGCCCAGACTCTATGTACTGTTTTAAGACAGGTGGTAACCGTGGCTTCCCCCCCCGGAACTATCGAAAACGCCCGTTCACTGGCCGCCCGCTCTTTTGCTCGCAGCCTTAATATCCTGCTGAAGTATGCCCGCCTGTATGGATGCGATCATACCCGCACCTCCGAGCAGTTTAACTTAGCCTGGAAAGAGCTATGTGCCGCCCAACCGCCTGACCGGAAAGTAGGAGTCTTGCTGGGAGTCTCGGGGACCCAGCTCCTGCTGGATGGAATTCCCCTCGAAACCGCCGCTGCCGAGCGCAGCTTTGCCCAGATCTTGAATTCTGCCGGGGTCGCCAGCATTCATTTTTCGTCGGCCACGAGCGAAAAGGATTTTTCGCGCTTTGTGCGCGCCTTCATGAACGCGGGCAGCAAATCCTCCATCTTGTCCGACGAGCTGAAAAAATCGTTCGGCGAGTCTTCCACCATCCGCGTGAATCAGGTTCGGTTCGTGGCCCAGAGCGGTGATGAGACCGAAGTCTCCATGCTGGCTTCGCAGATCGCTATGACGTCGCTGGGCGAGCATGCCAGCGAAGTCCGCTCCTGGTTGAGCAATCCGCAAAAACTCTTGCAGATGATTGCCGCCGCCGAAGGCGCCAGCAGCGGAATCTTCACCAGCGGTAGCGGAATATTTACCCTGGGCAGCGGGATCTTCTCCACCGCCAGCGGGCAGGCGGCTGCGGGCGATGTAATTTATGAAACGCCGGGCGAAACTGACATCATCAACATCATTCACATGTTGACGCGCCTGGGCGGCGACAGCCAGTCGCCGGGTCAGGCTTCAAAACAAACTTCAGAACCGACACCGGCCGACTTTCAGCAGCAGGTTACGCAGCTGACGCATGCCGGCCAACAGGCCTTGCAGCAGGCGCTGCTGAACATCTCCGAACATCCCGGCGCGCAGCCCGATACCCCGCTGCTGGTCCAACTGGCTGAAAATCTCGCCATCAAGTTCGCCATGGACCGCTATCAGCGCGGCGAGGTAAAGGTCAACGCCGTCCGCGAGATGATGGAGCGCATGAGCCGCGAGATGGAATCTCTGCGCAAAGTTCTGCATGCTCAGGAAGAAAAAATGGCCCGCGCCGGTATGGTGGTTGAGACCCGGGCCGACATTCTGGACCGGCAATTCTGGGCCTCCATGCCCGAGCAGGGCAAGCGCAGCGTCCTGCTTTCCTCCGATGCCTGGTGCATTCCACCCCGCAACATTGCCCAGTACGTTGGCGAGCTGCTGGATCGCGACGCCGTCAATCTTCCCGGCAAGATCCTGGTGAACTATGCCAAATGCGTGCAGAGCAAGGAACCGGAAGGACGCATGAAGGCCGCGCTCGGATTGAACCACTTGGCCGAATATTACGGGCGCTCTCCCACTCTGTTGCAGGAGGCGCTGCAGATTTTGGGCGAGCAACTGGCCCAGGAACCCGATCCGGAGCTGCAGAAGACCCTGAGCGCCACCTTTGTACGGCTCAGCCAGGAGGCAACCACCAACCGCCAGTACACCGCCATCCAGCAGGCGATTGCCTCAGTGGATAAGTTGAAAGAGAAGTTCCCGGCGCTTGCCGAACGCCTGCGGCCGCGCATCGGCGTGCTCGACCGCCTGGAAGACTTTGTGAGCGAAGCCGCGCGCGCGCCCCAGCTTTCAGCCGACCTGCTTGAGATGCTGCGCTGCATTCCGCAGACCGCCGCCGAAAAGCTGCTGCGCCAGTTTGACCAGAGCGTGCGGCGCGATCAATGCGAACGCATTCTCTTCCTGATCAAGCATCTTGGCCCGCACGCCATCTCGCACATGAAAGAGAAGCTGAAGGGACAGTCTGCCGCTGATGCGGTGCTGACTGTAGGCGTCTTAAGCCGGCTCGATGCGGCAGCCCTCGAAGAGGTGTTGCCTAGGCGCATAAAAGATTGGAGCCGATTCCATCAGGATATGATCCTGCGCCACATTGCAGCCGCCGGCGCTCCCGAGCGTGGACGCTTGCTCTTGAAGATCATGGATGAAATCGATCCGGTGCTGCTGCCCATACTGCTCGATGAGCTGGGCATGAGCGGCGACCGCGAGGCCAGCCCGCGGCTCATGCGCATCGCCTTCGACGACGATACCGAGGGTTTCGACTACCTGCGCATCAAAGCCATGGAAGCCCTGGGCCGCCTGCGCGAGAGCAAAGCCAGCAACCGGCTCTGCACCATGATCGAGTCGCGTAAGTTGATGCGGTGGGAATATGCCCATGAGCTTCGCATCGCCGCCGCCCAGGCGCTGGTGCTGATCGATCCGCTGGAAGGGCGGTCGTTTGCCATGGGTAGGGGCCTCACAGAAGCTGATCTTTCTTTTGGTCCGCTGGATGCCGTCGATAGCTGCCCGTGGTCGCGGCAGCGGCGTTATCCGCGAGTGATGCCCACGGCAACACTTTCCGGCACGGTCAGTACCTCCCGAAGCCGATTGAAACTACAGGTCAATCGCATCAGCCTGGGCGGCGGATTTGGCACGACCAACACCCGCGTCGGCAACGGCACTGAAGCCAATCTGGAATTACAAGTGGGCGTGCGCAAGGTGCGCGCCGCTGTCCTGATGCGCGAAGAGCAGCCCCGGCAGATGAGCTTTGAGATTATTGGAATTGATTTGAAGGAACGCGGCAAGCTGCGCAAGCTTCTGAACGGCGGGCCGCAGTCAAAGGCGCAAACCCTGATGAAGCGTGTCACCAACCTCGGCCAGATGCGCCTGGCCGTGCTCTCGGATAAGTAACCAGTTACAAGCCGCAAGCGGGAAGGACATAATCTCTTGTTGATTCACTGTAGCCTGAATTCTCTCTAAAAACGAATTACCGGTCCGAAAGAAGCTCGCAGATTATGGTTCGCGCCATGATTGAAATAGATTTCATTACCCACATCAAGACGTAAGCCCAGATGATTTTTGTAGAACTCCATTCCACCGCCCGAATACAACACGCCATTAGTGTTGTCATTCCGCAGACTTTGAAACAAGAGCGACTTAATATTTTCGGGCCGAATGCGGAAGTTAACGAAGCCGCCCTTGGCAGTAGCGAAAATCCGTATATTTTGGCTGCCAATCTGAAATTCCGGTCCAAACATTCCATGCAGGATGGCAACATTTGAGAAACTGGGGATGAGAAAAAGATTGCAGGGAGATCTAGGGCAAGACACTTGTTCTGTAAATGGCTGGGCAAAATCGTATGCCACTTCGCCAGCGAGCAAAACGTGCGGATAGATGCGGCCCGAAAATCTGCCACCTAGGCCAGCATGATGCGTATCTATTTTAGCAAGATGCAGGTAATCGGCAAATGCTCCTATTTCAAACCGATTCTGGCCCTGCAAGGGAGAGTTTTGTACAACTACGATGAATAACAGAAACAACAGTATTCGTTTCATGTATGCCTCGCAACTGACATATTTGTCTACAAACGCCGTGCCTTTTAGAGGAACTGAGTGAGCTGAGTCACTGAAGAGTTCAGATGCCCAAGAGTGTGCTGGAGGATATTAATTAATCTGAAAGCTTGGGTTGTACCCGCAGTGCTGTTTTGATATCTTAGCCCTCGGAGCAGGTCTCCGGCTCCGTAGCCGCCTGTAGTTCAACTATCGCTCACTGCATATTGGCACAGCAGGCGACAACTGTGCCACAATTCTGCAACGGCTCAATAGCCGCTTTCATGCCGCGGATAATCGGAAACGCTACGCCTTCTCTTCTTGCGTGGAGCTTGCGGCTGGTGGCTGGGAACTTGGCCTGTCGCGCTCTACTTCGATGAGGCGGGCAGCCTTGCCCTTCAGGCCACGCAGGTAATAAAGCTTGGCGCGGCGGACACGCGTGGAACGGATCACTTCTACTTTATCAATCACCTTGGAGTTGGCGGGGAAGATGCGCTCCACGCCCTGGCCGAAGCTGACCTTGCGAACTGTAAAGCTGCGCTGCGGCCCGCGGGTTTTGGCAATCACGGTGCCTTCAAATGCCTGCACGCGTTCTTTGTCGCCTTCTTTGATTCTTACATGCACGCGGACGGTATCGCCGGGAACAAACTCGGGAATGTCGTTGCGTTGCAGCTTGGCATTTAGCTTATCGAGTAATGTTGCTGTTGACATGATTCAATCCTTCCAAAAATTGTTAGCTTGCGGTTTCACGCCGCAGCCTATGTAAAAAATTTCTGTCTTCCGCGCTCAGTTCCACCCGCTCCAGCAGCTCCGGGCGGCGATGAAAAGTCTTCTCCAGTGCCCGGTGGCGCCGCCACCGGCGGATTTCATCGTGGTTGCCTGAGACCAGTTCTTCCGGCACCTTCATACCGCGAAAATCAGCGGGACGAGTGTACTGCGGATAATCCAGCAGCCCACCGGAGGCGCAGGTGGAATCCGGAACACCAGGTTTACCATTCTCTTCCGCGCCTTTTTCCCGCGCAGCGCTTTTCCCTTGTGCTGCGGCTGTAAACGACTCTTGCCGGGCGGAGCTTTCATTGCCCAGCGCTCCCGGCAACAACCGGCTTACGGCATCCACCACCAGGGCGGCGGGTAATTCGCCGCCGCTCAGAACGTAATCGCCGACGGAAATCTCGCGGTCGGCCAGGTGCTCGCTCACGCGCTCATCTACGCCCTCGTAACGGCCGCAGATCAATACCAGCCGGTCGAGCGCGGCCAACTGCGCGGCTACATCCTGGGTCAACAACTCTCCGCGCGGAGAAAGCAATATTACCGATTCTGTCGCCCGGCCCGTAACCCGTACTTCGCGCGGACTTACGGCCAGCGACTCGGCGCACTCAAAAATCGGCTCGGGCTTGAGCAGCATGCCCTCGCCTCCGCCAAAAGGCCGGTCATCCACGGTGCGATGCCGGTCATGAGTAAAGGCCCGCAAATCATGCACGCGGACGTCAATAATTTCAGCTTCCAGCGCCCGCCGCACGATGCCATGCTGCAATGGCCCGCGGAAAAAGTCCGGGAAAATCGTGATGATCTCGAACTTCATTCTAACGACCGCAAAATTATTCCCCTTGGGCCTGGCGCTCTTTTTCCTCTTTTGTGAGAGGAGAATCGAGCTGCAGCATGCCCTCCGGCAAAATCATCTCAATGCGCCTGGCGGCCACGTCTACCTTCTTCAGGTATTCAGCCGCGAAGGGGAGAAGAATCTCTCGCTTCCCTTGTTCCAGCACCAGCAGCGGGGCTTCTCCTGCGCCGGTCTGGACCTCGCGTACGGTCCCAATCTCGGCCGCTCCCTGGCCCAAATCGACCACGCGGCAGCCTACCAGGTCGCTGATGTACTCCGTTCCCGTTTCAAGCTGTTTTCGCTCGCCGGTGGGAACCTGCACCTGCGCATTGGCCAGCAGCTCGGCTTCGGTGATGGAATCTACACCGCGAAACTTGAGGACCACCAGGCCCTTGTGCGGCCAGTGCTCTTCCAGCTCCAGCTCTTCCCGTTGCCCATCCGCTCGAAGAAGAAAGAAGCGCCGCTGTTCGGCAAAGCGCTCGGGAAAATCGGTGTGCAATTCGGCAGCAACTTCGCCGCGCCGTCCCTGGGGTTTGAGGACGCGCGCAATGGTGACAAACCCTTCGCTGATACGCGCTACTCCATGATTTCGAGCGTGAAGCGCTTTTGCAGCTTCATGCCGGCTGCGCCCAGAATGGTGCGCATGGAACGCGCCGTGCGTCCCTGCTTTCCGATCACTTTGCCAAGATCGGTAGGCGCCACGCGCAACTCCAGGACCACGTTCTCCCCGTCTCCCGGCACAAGGTCAACGGCAACTTTATCTGGTTCGTCGACGAGCGCCTTGGCCATCTGCTCAACCAGCGCTCGCATGTCTCCACCCGGTTCGCCTGTCATATGTGACGGCACTCCTGATTTTTAGAGCCGAGGGAACTCCATAAAGTTAAAGCCCAACAGCTGCATGAACCTAGGCGGCAGGAGCCGGTTCGGCCGGCTGCGCCTGCTTGGAGACGAGCTTGCTGACTGTCTCCGACATCTTTGCGCCCTTGGAGACCCAGTGCTCAATACGATCCTGTTTAAGATTGACGGTCGCCGGCGACGTACGCGGGTTGTAGGTGCCTACAACCTCCACCGAGCGGCCATTACGGGCCCGATCTTTTTCGATCACGACAATACGGTAATACGGCTTTTTGCGCGCACCAATCCGCGCCAAACGAATCATTAACACTGAAAAACTTGTCCTTTCTATGACTAGGAAAACTTGCTGGCGGCGCACCCTGCGCCCTCCACGGCTTGTCCATCTGTGGCAAGACTGACCGTGGGGTCATCTGGCTATAGACAAACATGTATTATCACGTAAAAGCAGCGGGTTTGGCAATATTGGACTTCGTGGGATATTCGGTCAGTTTGACGTAGCGCCGGCGTCTCGTTGGCTGTCCTTTGGATCTTGCCCACAGACCCGCAAGAGACGACGCTTGTAACTCTCAGGCAAACTCTTTAAGCCCATGCGCTATCCAAAACCAAATCTCAAACAACTCTAGTGCAATGCAAACACCGACAGCTGCGATGAAGTCCCCACGTAGACCTTTCCATTTGCGACGGTTGGCACTGTGAACTTCACCGCGCCGCCGGGACTGTCACCGGCGTTTTGGGTGGAGTTATAAAGTTCAGTTGCCAGGTTGGTCGCATCGAATGCCCGCAGAATTGCGGGCCCGGGTCCGTTGTAGGCGTCGGCTTGAATGACCCAAACGATGCCATTGCTGTTGCCATTGGCCGAAACCGAGGGTGTGGGACCATAACTCCCGATGCCGACCGTGCTTCGCGAAGTTGGGTTGGCGGAAAGCAGGCCGCTTCCTCCGGCGTTAAACGAGTATGCTTTCACCCGGTCGCCCGATCCGCCGAAATAAACATTGTTGTTCCAGAACGCCGGCATGCCCCAGGTACCGCCCACGGCGCCGCGAAGCTCCTGCACAATCTGGGTATCGCGGGTGGTGCAGCTTGCGCAATAACCGCCCATATTGTCGCGGTCAACAAGCGTGACGGCGCCTTCCTTCCCCACCTGAACCAGCAGGTGAGCGTGTTGGCCGGTCTGTGTTGGCAGCAGCAAAACGCCCCCCGAGCCGACGTCAACATCGCCGCCATTCAAGCTGCTCTGGTTGAACGGAGTGAAATAGCTCAAAACCGGAAACGTGGTAGGCGGTGTCCCCGCAGTGGGTGGCCCCACCGACATGATGCTATCGCCGTAATCCTTACCGCCGGCGTTGACGTCGAAAGTGCCATTCCCGGTCGCAAAGAACACATTCGTGCCATCACCGGCAAGGCCGGCGCCTCCCATCCAGATTCCCGATAATCCCGAATTGGGAGAGGTATTGAAGACCGCCACCTGCGCCAGCGTTGTAGGATTGTACGCCATCAGCCAGCCATGATATGGGCCATTGTCACAGTGCGAGGCCCAGCCGATATAGACCAATCCATTCTGCAGCAGCAGGCTGGTGCGGTTGTGTTCTTTCAACGCGTTAAAGGTGACAATACCGCCGCTGGAGCCATCGCCGGTTCCCTTCACCGATGCCTGGATCATCACTGGCCCGCCAAATTTTTCGGCGCCGCTGGTGATATCGAGCGCATGCAGGCGCTGGAAGAATTTGCCACTTTCTTTCGTCTTCGACACTACGTAGATAGTCCCGCTGTTGGCGTCAATGACCGGCGTGCTGGTGATTCCGATCTCCGGCACCAGGTCGCTGCAGCCCGCATCGTTGCCGCTGCTTACGGTGGTGCCGCCTGCGGGAATCAAACTCACCTTCCACAACGGATTGGCGTTCGCTCCCGTATTGCTGTCGGCATCGAAAGCATAGACGCTGTCGTGTTCAGTGGCGACATACACGACGTTATGAACTCCCAGACCCGCAATATTCACGTTCGGCATGTACAGCGGTTGAGCGTAAATGTAGCCATCCACCGTCTGCGAGAACTGCCTGCCAAAATGTGTCTTGTTGACAGTGAGCGGAGTAAGCATGGTCTCGCTGATATCCTGGCCGGTCCGGCTCATATCATTGTGGTAGGTCACAACCGCGTATAGCACAGTGAGTTGCGCCGTACCAGAGATTCCCGTTGTGGGATCGGTGGCAGTGATCGTAGCCGGGCCCCCTCCATTCATACCGGTTGCCAGGCCCGTGTTGAGCCCGATGCGGGCAACGGCGTTGCTCGTCGAAGTCCAGTTCACCGAATTCGTAATATTGGCGGTGCTGGCGTCGGTGAATGTCCCGGTGGCCGTGAACTGTTGATTCGCGCTCTGCACAATCGTCGCGCTGCCGGGAGCTACCGCAATTGACACCACCACAGGAGGCCCCACCGTAAGCTGAACTGTGCCACTGATCATTGTCGTGGGGTCTTGAGCGGTAATGGTGAGCGGACCGCCTATCGTGCTGCCGGTTACCAGCCCGGTAAGACCAATGGATGCGACGGCGCTATTGGAAGAACTCCAGCTCACATTTGCTGTCAGATCTTGTGTGCTGTTATCGCTGTAGACTCCGGTTGCGGTGAGCTGCTGGCTCGCGCCCTTGGGAACCAGTGGATTTGCCGGCGTGACCACGATTGAAACCAGCACCGCGGGCGTCACCGTGAACTGACCGGTACCCGTGACCCCTGTAGATGGATCCTGGGCCGTGATGGTGATTGGCCCTCCAACATTTTTCCCTTTGGCCACGCCTGTACTGCTGATGGTCGCAATGCTGATGTTAGCGGAACTCCAATTGACTGAACTGGTGATGTCGGCGGTGCTGGTGTCTGCATATGTCCCGGTCGCGGTGAATTGTTGCGACAACCCTTTTGGCTCCGACGGATTTAGCGATGTCACCGCGATTGAGGCCAGGGCGGATGGCGTTACCGTTAACCGTGTGACGCCGTGAAACGGACCGGAAATCGCAATTATTGTCACTGATCCGGCGCTAACCCCGCTCACCAGCCCAGTGTTGGTTACGGTTGCCTTGCTCATATCCGAAGAATGCCACCTGATATCGCTGTTGAAGGCAACAGCGTTTTTCGCGGCTGTGGGCGAAAATGCCCGGTATACCGTCAACTGCAGCGTATGTCCCACCTCCACTGAGCCCGTCGGAGGCACAAACATGGCAGTACCCGCGCCTGATTGTGCGTTCTGGGCGCTCATAGCAACCGCCAGGACCAAGGCAATGCCTTGCATCAGGCAGATAGACCTCCATCGCGCGACTGGGTGCAAGAGTTCTCCTTGAGAATGAGAAAGTTGAGGTGAACAACAACACGTCTGGAGGAGGAAAACTTACTCTAAGGCCGCGAGGGCAGCGAGTCAATCTGACTTTGTTTGCTGGTGAGTATCAAAGGTCGTTGAACTTGCGGACAGGTGAGAGGTGACAATGGTGCATACTGATACCTGTCATCCGCGGCCCGCTTTGAAACCCTTTCGGTTACCTTGGTTCGGGTGCTGGAATTAAGAGTGTACTAAGGGAAGATTTTTCGGAGGTTATTTATTCGGCGGGTTATTATGTTTACAAGTGAGTTAATACCCTGTCGATGAGCAGGGTTAGGAAACATTTTCGACGACACCAGCCTTACTATGAAGAAGCAATTTAGGATTTTGCTCGTCGATGACGAGATTAACATTCGTGTCTTGTTGACTGCCATATTCCAGTCGAAGGGTTACGTCGTTGACTGCGCCGAAGATGGGTTCGCCGCCCTGCGCAGCATTCGGACGGCGGTTCCGGATTTGATTGTCTCCGACTTAAGAATGCCAAACATGAATGGCTTCGAATTACTGGCGGTGGTTCGAAATAAATTCCCCGAAATGCCCACCATCGCAATCAGTGGTGAATTCGTTGCTGAACGCATTGAAGGTGTGCTTGCGGACGCATTCTTCCAGAAGGCGCATTATTCTCCCACGGACTTGCTCGCCACGATTGAGGACCTGCTCGCAGGCCGGCGCCCGGTTTTCGCCGCGCAACGTGAAATTCCTGTTTGGGCCCCCACAGGCGATGCGCCCGTCATGCTGACTTGCAACGAATGCCTGAGGTCTTTCCCTATCGATCCCTGCGGCGCACACAAGAATGATCAGAATAATGAAGTCCAGTGTATTTTTTGTGGCGTGCTGTTGCGCTTTCGACTTTTGGCAGTCACCAGGCCTGCGTAGCTTTCGCAAGAGAAGGCGAGAGCAGCATTGCGCCGGTCGGCTTCAAAATTGCATCCTATAATTCGGTCATGGCGCGTGGCTGGGAGAGCAAATCGGTGGAATTGCAAATGGATGCAGCGCGGGAAAAACCACCCAGTGCGCCGAACCTCCCGCTCACCGACCAGCAGAAAACACTGCGGCAACAACGCGAAAACCTGTTAATGGCGCGTTCCGACGTTCTTCACCGCATCGAATCCTCCACCAACCCACGCTACAGCGAACTGCTCCGCCAGGCGCTCAAAGATCTGGACGCGAAAATCGCAAGTCTCTCGTCTCACATACTCTAAACTGGAAGTTGGGGAATTTAATATTTGAGCGGCACTTCCCTGGTCTCTTTCGCACCGTTGGATGTGCTTGCAAGCTCGGAAGTGATCCTGCGTTTCCCTAGGACACCCCAGAGCACGTCTAAGACGTACTTGCCGTCGCGCTTCACGAAGATAAGTTTCGCCTCGCTCTTATCAACCGGTTCCCCGAATAACACAGTTGGCGCCTCGGCGTAATGTTTACCGTCTTTGCTGCGGATGAAAATGAAGCTGGGGACCGAAGAATCGATAGTGTAGTCGCCGGCAGCAAACGTCTCTGTCCCCGCCTGGAACGGGAAAGCAATGCTGGCATGGGCAACTACATACGTTTGCGCAAGAGCTCTTCCAGAGGTTATGAACAACGGCGCAAGCGACAGGAGCAATGACAAGAGCGGCCCACAAACACTACGAATACCGAATGGTCGCATCATCTTGATCTCCTTTAAGTGATGTCTCACCCTGTTCTTGTCCCGTCTTCCCGCGCGCGACTATCAACTCCGTCTAGCCAGTCATGCTAATGGCGCACGATGCTCGTAACAATCCGTCATTAGAATTAGTTGACAGTCCGAAAGTAGTCGTAGGTGTTGCTCGGCGGATACTCTTTCGGCGGCTCGGCCCAAATATTCGTCTTCAATAATTGCACTCGAGGGTGCCCCGCCCTAGCTTGTTTTGGTGAGCGATATCTGAACCGCACCTTGCCGCCGCGAACACGAGATAGCAATCTCGTGGGATGACCCGAAAACAACGTGGTAGAAGAACATGGAAGAAGTGGCGGCGGCTTATTTCCGAGCAGTCAGCGAGCGGGCAAACTGTGAGCGCGTTTTGCCGTGATCGGGGGCTGCATAGACAGAGTTTCTTTGCCTGGCGAAAGCGGCTCAACCCGGCGGAAACGAAACGGTTCGTTGAAGTGACGGTAACGAAGCCGCTAGCGCAGCCAGTGCGAGACAGCGCTGCGATTGAAGTTCGCTTAATGAACGGTCGCAGTCTGATGGTAGCGCCTGGATTCGACGTTAATCATCTGCGGACTCTGGTTGCGGCGCTGGAGGCAGAAGCATGATCGGGCTGCCGAGCTTGAACTCCTTGGACCGTGTCCAGGCGGCGCGGATTTGGTTAGCGACGGAAGCGACCGACATGCGCTGTGGATTCGACCGATTAGCCGAGCGTGTGCGAGCGGTGATCGGAGAAGACCCGCAAAGCGGTCATCTTTTCGTGTTTCGCTCGCGACGCGGTGACAGGCTGAAGATTTTGGTCTGGGATCGCGATGGTTTCCTTCTTTGGTACAAGCGGTTGGAGGCGGGTGTGTTTAAGCTTCCGCGTGTGGGAGAAGGAAAACGCTCGGTCGAGCTACGGGCGAGCGAGCTTGCCATGGTGTTGGACGGGATTGATATGACGAAGTTGAAGCGTGTGCCGCGCTATGAACGAGCAGGCAAAGCACGCGCAGAAAAATCCCACGCAGTTCCGTTATGAGGAACTTACCTTTCTACCGTTGCTTCGTCTAAGGTCGGTGCAGCCCACCACGCAAGCCGATTTTGCCAACCTGCCCGAGGACAGCAAATCGCTGAAGGCTATGGTGAGCAAGCTGCTTGCGGAGCGTGATTGCGAGAAGCAGCGGGCCGATCATCTGCACATTCAGATGTTACGTCTGCAGGTAGAGCTGGAGCGTTTCAAGAAGTTCTACTACGGGCCGCGCGCCGACCAGCTGCAGTCGGCGAGTGATCTGCTGCAGTTGCTCCTTCAGTTTGCGCAGGAACTGGAGCAGAAGCCGATCCATCCCGAGGATGTTCCCTCCAAGGCAGAACCCACATATGAGCTGCGTCGCGTCAAGCGGCGTCGGGGACGACGCCATCTCGCCAACTTCGAAAATCTTCCTGTCACCACGCATGTACACGAGCTGAAGGGAGGAGAACGAGTCTGCCCCGGTTGCGGCGAAGAGCGCAAAGAGATCGGCGCCGAGGAAAGTTGGCAGGTGGAGTACATTCCTGGCCGCTTCGAGCGCATCCATCATGTGCGCAAGAAATACGCCTGTACCGGCTGCGAGGCCAATGGTGAGAATCCACAGATCAAGGCGGCAGCCAAACCGGAGACGGCTATAGATAAAGGTATGGCCGGGCCGGGGCTGTTGGCCTACATCGTGACTAGCAAGTTTAGTGAGTACCTGCCTCTATACCGATTGGAAGACATCTTCGAGCGGCAAGGATTCGAGATCTCGCGGGCCACACAGTCCGTGTGGTGCGGCGACGTGGCCGATCTGGTGAAGCCCTTATATGAACTGATGGCTGATCGGGTGCGGCAATCGCACGTGGTTGCCACCGATGACACGGTCATGCCCATGCTGAGCACGGGCCAGACGAAACAGGCGCGCATGTGGGTCTATGTGGGCGATGAAGCTCATCCCTATAACGTGTTCGACTTCACGCTCAATCGCGGACGCGACGGACCAAAATATTTTCTGAAAGATTTCAAACAAGTGCTCTTGGCAGACGCGTATGGCGGGTACAACGGCGTGGTGGTCGGAAACGAGATCACGCGCACCGGGTGCTGGGCACATGCAAAGCGGAAACTGATTGAAGCAGAAAAGGCCGCGCCGGAGATCGCCGCTGAGGCCGTGGGCTTGGTACGCTCACTCTATGCCATCGAGCGGCGGGCGAAAGAGATTTCCGTGATGGAGCGCCTGCAACTTCGCCAGCAGCAGTCGGTACCCATCTTAGACAGGCTCCATGAGAAGTTCCTTGCCTGGCTGTTGCCCAAGCACCCTATGGCCGAGGCGCTGAGCTATGCTCTGAATCAGTGGACTACGCTGACGGTGTTTTGCTCCGATGGCGCCGTGCCCATAGACAACAACGTGAGCGAACGAGAGATGAAGCGCATTGTGCTTCATCGTAAGAACTCCTTATTTGTTGGCAACCCGCGTGGCGGCAAGACCGCCTCTATCCTTGCCAGCCTAACCAGCACCTGCCGCCGACACGATATTGATCCGCAGCTCTATCTCACGCAGCTCTTGGTAAACCTGCCGCAGGCCAAGATGAGTGACCTACCGGTCTGGTTGCCAGATCAGTGGAAGCTCCGTCAGGCGGGGCGCTTGGCCTCTTTGCAAAGCACCCCTCCAATACGTTCTGGGTTATACTTCCAACCCTAGAATCTCTTATGCTGGCGCGTCAAACGATACGTCCAAGGTACATCTTTCTCGTGCTTGCAATCGGCTCCGCGGGCGCGCTGGCCTTTGTTTGGCTTAAAGCCGGTCGGGGTCTTTGTTGGCTCGACTTGGCATTTGCGGTTGGTTGTGGCATTCTCCTAACTCTTCTTATGTTTGCCATGCAACGCGGTCGGCATGCCATTGCCTCCCGCTCGTTTCTCATTCGTTTTGGTGGCGGGTTCGTAGTCTATTTCTCAGCAAGTTTGCTCTTGTTGGTGCTTCCAGGCTTCTATCTGCATTCCCTGCACCGGCTGGATAATGGCGAGTGGTTCAAGTGGTCCCACGACGTATTTTTTTCGGTCGCCTGGAGCCTTCTGATGGGGCTTTCATGGGCGACCGAGAAGCGCGATGCCTCCCTTCTTCCGAAGCCGGGTGAGCCCGGTCATGACATCACGAAAGAACCGTGGTTTGACGACAAAGCGATGCCTTCCGATGAGAAGCCTGCTGTTCACAGATGAAAGTTTGACCGAAGCCCCCGGCTTCTTCCTCTAGCTGCTTGTGCTGGCTCCCGAAACTCTTGGACCAATGCTACTGTGCAGAGCATAGATCCTTAGTTCCGTAAAGGCTGCGCTTCACGCACCGCTCACGAAATCTGGGGACAATAAGGGGACAATAAGAATGGCTATAGCGTCGTCTCCGGTATCATTAGCTGTCCGCCAATACCGTTCAGTATCAATGAATTACATCCGAACTACACCCTGTCACGGCAGAGGTCGCGAGTTCGAGTCTCGTCGTCCCCGCCAGCTTTTCAATAATTTACAAGTTGGCACTTTTGGAATCTGGGTGCAATAAGGGTTCAACCGTTTCGGCGGTTTTCCCTGCGGGCAGCAGATGCACCGGAGAAGGCTGGGAGCGAATTCACAAGAGTGGAGCATCAACTTGCGTCCGCAGATCGAGAAGCTATTCCGCAGGGTCATAGTTCAGGCTTTGTCCGAGCCATCGCTCTACTTCCGCCACGCTCATCCCCTTGCGTTTGTGATAGTCGGCTACTTGATCGCGGTCGATTTTACCGAGGTTGAAATATCGGGATTCCGGATGGGCGAAGTAGAGTCCACTCACGCTTGATCCGGGCCACATCGCAAACGACTCCGTAATCAACATTCCGGTATTCGCCTGGACATCAAGCAAACGCCAGAGCGTACCCTTCTCTGTATGATCCGGACACGCCGGGTAACCCGCGGCCGGCCTGATGCCCCGATACTTCTCCTGGATGAGATCAGCATTGCTCAGGTGTTCCTCGCGTCCGTAACCCCATTCATCCCGCACGCGCTTGTGCAGGCATTCGGCAAAAGCCTCAGCCAAGCGATCGGCGATAGCCTCCGCCATGATTGCGTTGTAGTCGTCGTGTGCGGCCTTGAACCGATCGCACAGCTCCTTCAGACCGATCCCACTGGTGACCGCGAAACCACCGATATAGTCTGCCAGCCCTGTTTCCTTCGGTGCGATGAAGTCGGCGAGTGATCGGCACGGCTCACTACCCTCCCTGTTTGATTGCTGGCGGAGAAAGTGGAATCGCTCGAGCACCTTTCCGCGTGTGTCGTCGGTGTACAGTTCGACATCGTCGCCCACCGCATTCGCCCGAAAGAAGCCGTATACGCCACGCGCCGTGATCAAGTTTTTCTCAATGATAGCGTCCAAGAGCGCGTTGCCCTCGGTGAAGATCTGGCGCGCCTGCGCACCCTGCTCCGAGTGATCGAGAATGCGGGGGTAAGTTCCTTTCAACTCCCAGGTGTGAAAGAACGGCGTCCAGTCAATAAACTCGCGCAGCGTCGCTATTGGAAAGTTGTCGAGCACGCGTACGCCAGTAAACGCAGGTACAGGCAGGTCTTCCACGCGCCACTTTATTGGTGTCCGCCTGGTGCGAGCGGTCTCCAGAGAAACGACCGTCTGGCGCGGCGCGGAATGGGTCTTGCGGAGCGCTTCGTAGTCGGCGCGATGCTGCGCCACGAATTCCGCTTTGCCCTCGTCGCTCAGAAGGCTGGTTGTCACGGGCACCGCCCTGCTGGCATCCAGGACGTGGACCACTGGCTCACTGTAGTGCGGCGCAATTTTGACGGCCGTGTGCGCCCGGCTCGTGGTTGCCCCGCCGATGAGCAACGGCAACTTGAAACCTTGACGCTCCATCTCGCGCGCCACATGCACCATCTCATCGAGAGACGGCGTAATCAGGCCGCTAAGTCCGACTATGTCTGCCTTCTCCTCCTTGGCGCGTTCGAGGATTTTTTCGCAGGGTACCATCACCCCCATATCGACAACTTCGTAGTTGTTGCAAGCAAGGACGACGCCGACGATATTCTTGCCAATGTCGTGCACGTCACCCTTAACCGTTGCGAGGACGATTTTTCCCTGGGCCTTGACCACCTGACCGGTCGCGGCGAGTGCAACCTTCTCGGCCTCCATAAATGGAGTCAAGTGCGCTACGGCCTTCTTCATCACCCGGGCAGATTTGACCACTTGGGGCAAGAACATCTTGCCCGACCCGAACAGATCACCCACCACGCTCATGCCGGCCATCAGGGGGCCTTCGATAACGGACAAAGGGCGACCCAGTTTGACGCGAGCTTCCTCGGCGTCGATCTCGATGTACGTGTCTATGCCTTTGACCAGTGCGTGAGAAAGACGCTCCTCAACCGTGCCGTTGCGCCATTCTTCGGCCTTCTTCTCATTCACTATCGCGCCGCCAACGCTTTTCAGCGTTTCGCTGTGTTCCAGCAGGCGCTCTGTCGCATCGGGACGGCGGTTGAGCAGCACATCTTCGACCAGCACCTTGAGCTCAGGCTCGATCTCCTCGTACACCTCGAGCATCCCGGCATTCACGATGCCCATGTCCATGCCTGCCGCGATGGCGTGATAAAGAAACGCGGAGTGCATGGCCTCGCGAACTTTGTTATTGCCTCGAAAGCTGAACGAAATGTTCGAGACCCCCCCGCTCACCTTCGCGTGTGGCAGGTTCGCCTTGATCCAGCGCGTAGCGTTGATGAAATCAACCGCGTAGTTGTTATGCTCCTCCATGCCGGTGGCCACGGTGAGGATGTTTGGATCGAAGATGATGTCTTCCGGTGGAAAGCCGACCTCGTCAACCAGTATGCGGTAGGCCCGCTCGCAGATGCGGATCTTGTCTTCGTAAGTCGCGGCCTGGCCTTGTTCGTCGAAGGCCATCACCACCACCGCCGCGCCGTATTTGAGCACCGTAGCGGCGTTCTGGCGAAACTTTGCTTCGCCTTCTTTCAGCGAGATCGAGTTCACGATACCCTTGCCCTGCAAACACTTGAGTCCTGCTTCGATGACCTCCCATTTCGAGGAGTCCACCATAAAAGGCACCTTGGCAACCTCGGGTTCGCTGGCCAACAACTGCAGGAAGCGCGTCATCGCCGCGACGCCATCGATCATCCCCTCGTCCATGCAGATGTCGAGGACATTAGCTCCATTCTCGATCTGCTGCCGGGCCACGCTGACCGCTTCCTCGTACTTGCCTTCCTTAACAAGCTTGGCGAACTTCGGCGAACCCGCCACATTGGTCCGCTCGCCGATCACGATGTAGACTCCGGGCTGCTGGGTGAATGGCTGTGATCCTGATAGACGGAGCGGCTTTGTCTCCGCGGCTTCGGCTATGCTCTCCGCTACGCTCACGCTCTGCTCACGTGGGCGTAAGTCTCGTCAGTACGCGCCTTCCGCCACCTGCGCGGAGGTTGCCCTTCGAGCGCCTTGGCGATAGCCGCGATGTGCTCGGGTGTATTGCCGCAGCAGCCGCCGGCAATATTGATCAGTCCAGCTTGTGCAAAGCCGCTCAGATAGCGAGCCATGTCTTGTGGCCCCAGATCGAACCCGGTTTCCGAGAGAGGATTCGGCAAACCGGCATTCGGGTAACATGAGATCGCCACATCCGCCTTCTCCGATAACTCCTCCAGGAACGGATACATCAGATCGGGACCGAGAGAGCAGTTGAGCCCCACCGACAACGGTTTTGCGTGCCGCACCGCGTTCCAGAACGCCTCAGTGGTCTGCGCGGAAATCATCGTCTCGCCGCCACGCCCCACCGCCGCCGAGATCATCACCGGCAGTTCCTTGCCATCTTGATCGAATACCTCGCGAATGGCGACAAGTGCCGCCTTGGCGTTCAGCGAATCGAAGATTGTCTCGACCAGCAACAGGTCTGAGCCGCCGGCGATGAGGGCACGCACCTGCTGTGTGTAAGAGATCTTAACCTGATCGAAGGTGACCACTCGGAAGCCTGGATCATCGGCATCGGGTGAGTTCGAGAGAGACACGGTCAGCGGCCCGATGGCTCCGGCCACGAACCGTTGACGAGAGGTTGCGTTCGCAACACGATCGGCCCATTCACGGCACTGCCGCGCGGATTTTTCATTAATCTCTTGGGCCAGGCCGCTAAGGAACGAGTCGTCGATGATCTTTTGGTAGAAGTCGGGATCCTTCCTGCCGCCTTTCTCCCGCGGATCGTCCACGAAGAACTCACTCTGGGCAATGCTGGTCGCGCCGAAGGTATTTGTCTCGATGATGTCGGCCCCAGCTTCCAGAAACCGGCGATGGATGTCGCCGATCATTTCTGGCTTGGTCAGCGAGAAAAGGTCACCGTTGTTGAGCAGGTCCTTCTTCGCGTCGTTGAAGCGATCCCCGCGGATGTCAGCTTCTTTCATGCCATAGGTCCGGATCGTCGTGCCCATCGCTCCGTCGATGATGACGATTCGATTCTCAAGGATCTTTTGAAGAGGATGTTGGTCGGCCTTAGTCATATTTCTCTCTGACGGCCTAGAACATGGCTATCGCGGCAATAGCTGACTTCTGCTCGCTGTCACTTTGAGTTTGCCACATTCGGAAAACAACCCGTCATATTTATTATAGCGATTGCAGCGCGAGACTGACTGAGGGTGAGGTGTCGTGATAACGTTGGGCGAAATGGTGCGCGAGCTTCGTCTGGAGAAGGGTTTACCCATCGAGGAATGCCATCATTGATGAGTGCATGGAACAGGTTGTGCTACTTTCCTTCCTTTGTAGGCGATAAGTCGTAACCCAAGACAAGGCCAAGCCAAGAAGACAAAGCCGAGCGCGGCTGTGCGACCGTATCAACATTCGACGAAAAGTCAGCGGATTAGAACCCGACGGGCCTACGACAAGCGAAGAGCGACTCTCAGAGGAAGAGGTGGCTACCTCAGGACTTTCATCGAGCCAACTCCTGACTCTTAATTTGGTAGTGGTAAAAAGTTTGAGCTATTCCGATCAGAAGCGTGGGCAGGATGCCCACGCGACAGCCGCGATACGCTGGCTCTACGTCAGGATTTACTACAGGGTGGGCAGTTTCATCGTGCCGTGGTGCTTGCGCTCCTGAATGTGGTCCCAAACAAGCTGATCTGCCACCCAGGACGCCTGTTTTCTGGCCAACTCCACATTCTGGAAACCGGGATCGTTGCGGATGGCGAAGCGTTGGCCGCAATTGCCACAGACAACCGTCTCCGGCGGATTCGTGTCGGAAGCGAGTTCTGCGGCTGCCCGCAAACGTGTTGCAACACCACTTGGCTTCACCAGCGCGGCTCTCGACGTTGCTGGGGACCGCGATCGCCCCTACGGCCGCCGTCGCGTGGTCCGCTCCTCTGGACTTGTGGTTTCGCTTCGTTAACCGTGAGCGCTCGTCCGTCGGAATCCTTGCCGTTCAAAGCTGCCATCGCTTTTTCAGCTTCTTCATCGTTAGGCATGGAAACAAAGCCAAAACCGCGTGATCGTCCGGTATCGCGATCGGTGGCGATGGTGGCGCTATCGATGCTGCCAAAGGGCTCGAACAGCGCCCGAAGTTCCGGGTCTGTCATCTTGAAAGAGAAATTGCCGACGTAAATTTTCTTCACTTTGCGGCTCCTTAATTATGGTGCTTGGATATTGGGCTGTTCTCAGCAGAAATAGGCAAGACAAAAGCAGATAACGTGTCTATCAGAGTCGAGGACAACTGAAGCTACTAAACTTCATAGTACACCAGAAAGCTATGCTTGGGCTAACAAATCACCGGGTGAGTTGGCTCGCAGGAGCGGCTGCCCAGGGGACCTTTCACTTTTATGAATATCCGGTTGCATCGGGCACACTCGGCGTACCTTCGTTGGGGCAGCCCTCATCAGACATTCGCAACGAATCTTCTCCATCACTGGGACGATTGCCCGATTGTTCAGCAAGCCGCGGGGCCGCGCCCGATGAAAGTGGAATGTTCACGTCAACAGGGAATCTCTTTTTTTTGATATGCATAGCAAGGTTCCGATCAGTGCGGGCTTTCGGTAAGATTGAATTTCATCACTGCGATTAGCCATTCGCGTGCGATCTTCTCAACTTAGCTCTATGCCGCGCTCGCTTTTCCTTCTTTTTGGCCCTTCTCACCTCAGCAAATTTATCTGGCGGTTGCTCTGGAGAAGCATGCTGCTGGCTGGCTTGCGTCTTCTCGGGCGTTGTATTAGCCGTTGAATGGTCTACGGTTGTAGTGCTCATCTTTATTTTCCTGTTCTCCTGAAAGTGCGCTTCCAAGATATGCGCACCAACGTCAGTTCGCTACGATTTGGTTTGCCGGTCTTGGGCGCCGGACGCTATGTGCGAAGCCCAGGGCTTCCAGAGCCCAAATGAAATACCAGCCAATGTCTACCTGCCACCAGCGCAGCCCAAAACGGGCCGACCCGGCATTGGAGTGGTGGTTGTGGTGCCAGTTTTCTCCCCAGCCGGTCATTTGCAGCGGGCCCAGCCACCAGACATTCTGGCTGGTGTCGCCAGCCTTGCTGTGACCTAAATGGGTAAGACTGTTGACAAAGCACTGCATATGCAGCGAATAGACAAGACGGAGTGCGCCTATCCAGAACAAGCCCTGCCATCCCAAGACGGCTCCGCAGAACAGCGAGAGCAGGAGGACCGGGACTTCAGCGTAAGTCCAAACCTTGTAGATTCCCTTATTGAATTCCGGGCACCAGTATTGCGCATCCGCACGCGGCGACTGATACAGCCATCGCAAGTGTGCCCACCAAAATCCGCCGTGCGTAGGACTGGAGATATCCTCCGGCGTATCTGACTTGGAATGGTGGTGCCGATGGTAGGCGACCCAACTGGCCGGAGCTCCTGAGCCGTTGAACATCGCGCAGAAAATGAGCACGTGCTCGACTACCTTGTTCAGCTTCACGGTGCGATGTGACAGAGCGCGGTGATAACAAACCGTGGTTCCCAGACCCCCCAACCAGGCAAGAATCACCGTCAGCGCGGCGACCCGGAGGCTGGGAAGCGGAAAGAGAATCAATCCGGTCACGGCCAGCACATGGATGGCAATCAGATAAAAGAAAATAGCCCCTTTGCCTTTGGTTGGCTTCCAGAATGGGCGTTCCCACGGATAGCTTTTAACGATGGTTGATTCAATAGGCGGTTCGTTCATGTTTCCTTCGTAAAAAACTTGACAGGGCTGGCCGGCTTCGACGTGCTGAGACGTGCTGACACGGTGTTCTCCGGGTTATTAGTATGGGGGAAAGGACCAGTTGGAAACTGGTCAAAATTGACCACAATGTTCACGTTGGTTTTAATAGGCGGATCAGGAGGGAGCGTGCGGTATTTGGAGATGCGAGCCCGGCGTGTTTTGCTTGAAACTAAAAGTCGGATCGGCCGGATGTTCTGCGAAGAGACTGCAAAAGCAAAGTTTCTATATGGTTCCGTTTTTCCTATTCGATTGTAAAGGTTTCCACTTTTCCTCTGTCCCACTCCAGCCCCGGATGCCATTGGCGCAGCGTTTGCTCGATATTCGCGTAGCTTAGCAGCAGTTGGCCTAGAAGAGCTTGCACCTGAATGTCTAGGCCTTCCGTCTCTTCTCCCGGCCCTAAATGTTCCGGGAGTGGCTCATGTATTGCTTCGACTGAAGTTTCACAACGTAACCTGCTTGTAACCATTTGAGACGGCAGAGTACGCTGAGCGAAGACTTAAAAGATGGTCAAAAGTGAACATTATCGTTTTCTTACGTATTGGTCTGTACTGTTTTCCGATGCAACGGGTTGACAATAGCGGAGCAGAAGACTACGGTTGAAACTGAGCGTACTGTTCCTCCTGCTCTTTCAGGTTTCCTGAGCTAAGTCAGCCCATCTGAAGTTTTCTCTCTTAGACCTGCCGAATCATCGATACGTTTCGGAGAACTCATGACCGCAAAAGTTCAAGTTGGCAGCGTCCTGATTGACGACCGGCCCCGCATTGCACAGATTCTTGCCTTGAAGAGCGAATCGTACTCGGGAAATTGGAGCCTGGTTGAAGCCTTCGATGGTTTTTCTCTCGATCGAAAAATCCATGCCGCCGGGTGGAACTTCTTCTTTATGGCGGCTGAGGTGAAAGTAAGGGTTTTCGGTGCTATTGGAGCAAGAAACATTCAGAGCGCGTTGAAGCGTGCTCTGAAAAAGGTAAAGCCGCAAAATTTCAACAGCCTCGAAGTTACAGGCATCGTTGCAAAGCATTTTCTGGGTGTGCCATACGTCACAGTTTTCGCGCACTCGCGGCATATCCAGCAGAGCTGTGCGCTGGATGGCGCCCAGGAACGGCGAGCCAGTCAAAACGACGCTGAGTGGGCTCGAGGTTAAGCCGTGCAAAATTTCCCCCTTCGCACTCTTGGGGGAGGCGCACTCAGGGATGTTCTCGATGCATGGTCCACATCGGTCGAGGTGGAACATATATGACAAAAAAACGTGGGAACCCAAATTGGTGCAAGCCCCAGCCGTTCGGGCCATCGCCGATAATCACCGCGTTTGAACAAACGGCAAAAATGTTTGAATTGTCACCGGAGCAATACATTCATTCGATCGCTTTGAAGGAATGGGTGCGCGCAAACAAGCACGACAAGTTTGTCCCGGAACGGTTGTTGGATGCCTGGGGCTTTGATGATTTAAAGTGAGCTGCGCCATGAATTTGAATAGAGACAAATTAGATGCTTCACTCCAAGGAAATGGGCCGGCATTGGCGCCCATTGAGGCCGTACCCCCGCCGCAGGAGAGGTTAGGTGCAGAAATTCCCGCGGCGGTTAACTATCTCTGCCAGGCGATCAGGGTGGCGGTGGAAGATGTGAATGCACGCTTCAATGCGGGCCTTGAGGTCCGGCAAACAGCGGGAACATTCGAAGTACATGAGATTGAGAAACCCGCTGCGCTCATTCGCGTGGATTTAACAGATGCAAACGACATTCAGTACAGTCATTTCATAAGGCGGGAAAACCAGATGGAATCGGGAACGATGCATGTTTGCGTCGGTGGAAATGGAGAGAGCAGCATTCTGTTCCCGGACCTGCCGCGGTCTCCTCTTCAAGTAAGTTATCGGGAAGCTTCAAAGCGGCTGTTAAATCCTATTTTCTAGGGCTGGCCTGCTGAGGCTCGAACGAAGTTGCATAAAGATCCAACTCAAAGCAGAGAAACTCGTTTTCCAAGTTCAGGGAACCTGGGTCATGGCAAGCCACTTCGATAAGATGCGCCGCGGTTAATTTCGTTTGCTGTAAGGCGTAGACTTCTCTCTTGCCAGATCATCTGTAACCGCTTTTTTCCAGATATCCGCGTTGGCGCGTTCTTCCGCATTGGGAAGGCTGATTTCGACCATGCCTTTCATGGAACTGCCCGCTGCGCGGCGCTTGAAGCGAAGCTGATTTTGCATGATGAAATCAAGGCTCTGCGCCAAAGTCGCCGACTGATAAGAGTTGGCGAAGCGAAAACGAAGATCTTGAGAGGAATGCGATCCCCGGGTTGAGTAGTTGCACACCAGCACCCAGTGCCCGTTCTGATTTACCATCCATACCTTCAGCCATTCCAGCGAGGCGCCTGATATATCGCGGTATTCGATACGTACGGTGCATTGTGCGTCATTGGCTTTAACCAGTTCATCCCAGGACGACACCACCGCCAGCGCGATTGCCTTTTCGAATTCCATACTTCCTGCCTTTCATACCTGCACACCAGGCTAATGCTGAGCAAAGCTCTGCCATCAAGTCAACCCGCCGTTTCTATGGTTTGTTGCCGAAACTTCAAGCCGAGGTCAAGCCTCTCGATCGCGACACCGCAAGGTGGAAATCAATGATGGGTCTTCGGAGTCAAGTGGGGGATTGGTACTAGTTTCATCTGCATTTCTGGACACTGCGGTCCTGACGGGAACATACTGACATTTCACGAGACGACCGGCTAGTTACAACCTAACACGACAAGAATACTCTAATTCCAAGATATAGAAATGATCAAAAGTGAACACTTTTGGCATTTTGACATATTAGGTTGCGCGGTAAACAGGGGTTATCTCACGAGAGATTAAACTGTGCAATTCAGGACAGTATTCATTCGCCAAATCTGCCACGATTGAGCATGCCCAGAAGACCCAAAAAACACAAAAGACGCCCCAAGAAAGTAAAAAAACAGGTCGTTTACAGCGCTCGCCCCGCCGCTTGACAACGAAAAGCAGCAACGAGAAAGTCAGTCATGCAGAATGATGTTGAGCAGAGAACCATGCACGTACAACCCGCCGTTATACTTGATAAACCCTAATTTTCTGAACCTGTTCATGAAGAAGCTCACCCGTGAACGCGTAGTGCCAACCATCTCGGCCAGCGTCTCCTGACTTATTTTGGGAACCAGTGGCTCCGGTTTTCCTTCCTTGCCGAAGCGGGCAAGCAACAGCAAAATCCGGGCCAGCCGTTTTTCGCTGGAGTTGAAAAGCTGATCGATCAGGTCCTCTTCAAACCGGATATTGCGAGACACCAGGTATGCCACAAACAAATCTGAGAATGTATGCTGTTGGTGAAGCACCTGCATCATCGCCTTCTTTTCAATTCTGACCACGGTGCAGTCGATGATTGCGCTGGCGGTCGCCATGCGAAGCGGCTGATTTGCAATGCATCCTTCGCCAAAGAAGTCTCCCGTCCCAAGCATCCCTATTGTGGCTTCTTTGCCTCGTGAAGAAACGACGGTAAGCTTTACCCTGCCTTTCTGAAGATAAAACACCGCGTTGGCGGGCTCGCCCTGGGTAAAAATCGCCCGTTTCTTGCCAAATTCCAGGATCCTTCTTCCGCGACCAATACTGGCCAGAAATACTTTTGGATCGAACGACGGAACTCGGATCTTCGGCATGTCCCTCCCAGTGTTTAAAGAATAATTATGAGAATTCTACGCCCAGTGAGAGGGAATTTGCTTATAATCAGCGTTTTTAAATGTGAGCATTCTTGAGCAGACGGGCAAGTCCGAGTTCCATAAGATTGTTTTATGCGCGTGCTCTCAGCGAGCACAGGCGGTGGATATGATTCTCACAACTTTTATGATTCTCGTCCTTGGGCTTGTAAGCCTCAGCATGAGGAACTCTCCTGCGAACCTACTTGTATGGTGGTTGACCTGGCTTACGGTTGCTCTTCTATTTTTACAGTTCATGGGCAAACAGAAAAGACTGCCGGCAAGTTGTCGGTCCAAAGGCGGCTGCGTCTGACCGTTCTCCCTGATGCCGGGGTCATGCACAATAATTAGAAATAGTTGTTCTTGGCGTGTTTTCTTAAAGCTATTGACAATACGAGGAGGCTCGGATAGCATAGGTAGTGAGGTAAAGCACCTCTTCTCCTCTTTCAGGTCCTCTGAACTAAGTCAGTCCATCTGAAGTTCTTCCTCTTAGTTACCCAACAACCCTGAAGGAGGTTGACATGTTTGCACGCAATATCTCCATCCATCTGAAGCCCAACGTTCTCGCCGATTTTACCCAGACCTTTGAAAAAGAAGTGGTGCCAGTGCTTCGCAAGCAGAAGGGCTTTCAAGACGAAATTACGTTCTCCATCCCCGGCGGATCTGAAGTGATTGCAATCAGCCTGTGGGACAACGAGGAAAACGCGGAAGCCTACAACAGCACCGCGTATTCGGAAGTCCTGAGGATTTTGGCAAAAGTGATTGATGGAACGCCCAAGGTTCGCATCTCCGAGGTTATTCACTCGACTTTCCATAAGACCACTGCCGGTGCGGCGCCAGGTCCTATTCCGGTTAGCGCAGTGCCTGCAGGCGTAAACAAAGCCGTAGCAACAGTCTGAAGGTTGTATTAGAAACTTTGTCATTGGGGAGGGGCAACTCCACCTCCCATTTTTTTTCGTACGGGTTAGAGAATTGAGGTTCGCATGTTAACGCAAATTATGAAGTGGGTTTCTGTGGTCGCGTTGATCGTGGCAGTATTTTCCCGGTATTCTTTGCCGGGCTCCCGAATGCCGGTGCAATTGATCGTATGTGTGGCGGCGGGACTGGTATTCGTGCAGGCGATTCGCGAGAACAAACGCTTCTGGGCGGCTGGATTTTTCGGAATTGCTTTACTCTTTAATCCGGTCGTGCCGGTTGCGCTTTCCCGTGGAGCTTTTCTATTGCTGGATGCAATGTGCCTCATGATGTTCCTGTTCTCTCTGGCGTTATTAAGGACCAGCCCGCGGCTTTCTGTTGCTTCTATCATTGACTCCGCCCCGCCGAACGAGTCGCTCTAAGCAACGCTGGAAGAAGCTTCCAATGATTACCTAGCGAGGCGCCGCTTGGGGTTCGGCTGGAATCGTACTTGCTTCCGATGGTGTGAGCTGAGAACGATCGCAATAGCCATATCCTTTGCGGCATGCGGTGTAATTACGCAGGTGCTCTGCCGCGGCCAGTGCCTTAGTTTCCGATTGAGTTAATTGGGAGTAGTCGCAAGCCGCTCCGCCCTTCCGGCAATTCGAGAGATTGCGTTGATGCTCGGCAGTGGCGACCCCTGTTGCTTCCGATGAAGTCAGTTTTGAGCTGTCGCATAGCCCCCAGTCATCTCTGCAATTGGAGAGGTTACGCTGACGTTCGGCAATAGTCACATCCCTGGCCTCCGAAGAGGTCAGTTTGGAATGGTCGCACGATTCTAGATCGTTGGTGCAATTGGAGAGGTTGCGCTGGTGTTCGGCGAGGGCCACATTCTTTGCTTCCGACGGCGTGAGTCTGGAATGGTCGCAGGTTTCCCAGCCCTCACTGCAGTTGGAGGTATTACGCTGGTGTTCAGCGACGGCCACATCCCTGGCCTCAGACGGAGTAAGCTTGGAGTGATCGCAAGAGCCTATACCATCCATGCAGTCGGAGATATTACGCTGATGCTCGGCGACAGCTAATGCGTTCGCTTCCGGCGGAGTCAATTGGGAATGGTCGCAAGATCTGCCGCCATCCCTGCAATCGGAGATATTGCGCTGATGAGCGGCAGAAATTACCTCGCTTGCTTCCGACTGTGTCAGTCTAGAGAGGTCGCATGATCCCACGTCGCTTTTACACGCGGAGAGATTTCGCTCCTGCTCAGACTCAACCGATTGGGCGATTACAGGAACGTGCGAAAAAACTAAGCAAACGATCAGGGAACAAAGACATCTTTGGATACTAACTTTCATGCTTGGCCGCCTTTCAGATGCTGGGGAAGCGCAATTTGCACAGATGGAGGCGGGTATCCTTCCCGAAACGCACCTATGAATCACTTGACGAATTGAATTCTAAACTCAGAGCAGAAAACAATCTGTTCAAAATCGCTCATATTTTGAACAACTGTTCCGTTGAGGATGCTTCTATGACATGATTGAGGCGCTCGTACAAGTGCTCTCTAGTCGAACTGAAGACGATGGAAGAGAGGCAGCAGGAATATAGGCCCCCGGTTCGGTTCGATGTGCATTGTTACAAGTGCACCAACGAAGGAGAATACACCGGTCTGGATGTCTTTTCGTCTTACATTGAATCGAAACCAGGCAGGTTCCAGAATCGTCCCGGCTTCCAATTAATCACGGCTCGATAGCGTAAAAAGCACTTTGATGGACCCGGCTTGAGCTCTGTTCGCCGATCTGGAATTGAAGTCCGGAGCTCTTAGTGGCTGTCATCCAGAAATGCCCTGAGTCTGCGAGAGTGCGCGGGCTTGCGCAGTTTGCGTAAGGCCTTGGCTTCGATTTGACGGATGCGTTCGCGGGTGAGTGCGAACACCTTGCCAATCTCTTCCAGCGTGTGCTCGGAGCCATCTTCCAGGCCGAAGCGCATACTGACCACCTTCTCTTCCCGCACGCTCAGCGTGTGCAGTACGTGGGCTGTCTGTTCCCGCATATCCACTTTGATGATGGCCTCTGCCGGTGAAACATCGCTGTGGTTTTCAATGAGGTCGCCGAGATGGGAATTCCCATCTTCGCCCATCGGCGTCTCCAGCGAGATCGGCAACTGGGCGATCTTCTGCGCTTTGCGCACTTTGGCCGCGGGGATGTCCATCTGCCTGGCGATCTCTTCCGTGGTAGGTTCGCGGCCCAGTTCCTGGACCAGCTTGCGGGAGATGCGGTTCACCTTGTTCACCACCTCGTACATGTGCACCGGCAGGCGGATCGTGCGCGCCTGATCGGCTATGGCGCGGGAGATCGCCTGGCGAATCCACCAGGTGGCGTAGGTTGAAAATTTATAACCACGGCGATATTCAAACTTATCGACCGCCTTCATGACCCCCAGATTGCCTTCCTGAATCAAGTCGAGGAGATGAAGACCCCGGTTCATGTATTTCTTGGCGATGGAAACCACCAGGCGTAAGTTGGCTTCAATGAGCTCATGTTTCGCCCGATCTGCATCAATCGTGGCCTGAACGATTTTGCGTTTCGTGTGCTGCAAGTCTTGAAAACTCACTCCGGCATCGCCTTCCAGTCTTGCCAGGTCATGGCGATGCTGCCGTTCCGACTTACGGTATTCTTTTTGCAGCTCTTCGCTGCGCGTGGCAGCCATCTTCTTTTCCAGCTTGTTGAGCTCGTATTCGAGTGAGCGCATGACGTCCACGGTTGTTGTTATCCGGTCGCTCAGGCGCTTGAGTTCAGATTTGCTAAGCCCCAGCTTGCAGATCAGGCGTGAGATGCGAACGATCTCACGGCCCATGCGGTAGCGGCAGCGGCGGTATTCGGGCGCTTTCTTTCCCGCCGGAATGGCCGGCAATCGCTGGGCAAGCAGGTTTGCTTTTTGATAGTGCTTCTGCATCTCGTCAATGCGGCGGGTGAAGTCCTTGAGGCGGCGTTGCAAAACGTCTTCCGTGACATCTTCTTCCTCGAAGACGACCATCTCTTTGAGGGAACCTGTACCCCGCTTCAGGTTCTCGCCCATGGCAAGAATATGGCGGATCACCACCGGCGAGCGTGAAAGCGCCTTGACCACGCACAAGTGCCCGCGCTCGATGCGTTTCGCTAGTTCGACTTCGCCTTCGCGGGTGAGCAGGTCCACCATGCCCATCTGCCGCAGGTAAATACGTATGGGGTCGTCGGTCTTCTCGGGAGCGCTGGCGGCCAAATCAAGGTCGATTTCCTCGCCGCTCTCGCCATCTCTCTCAAACCCCGTTCCGTTGGCCGCAGACGGCAAGAGCGGCCGGCGCTCGAGCACATCAATACCCTGGGCGCCTAGGGTGGCGAAGAGATCATCCAGGTCTTCAGAAGAATGGGGATCGTGTGAAATCAGGCCGGGCATCTCATCCTCCTCGAGATGGTTGTTGTCTTTTTCTGCATGAATGAATTTTTTAATACCTGCCTCCGCTCCATCGTTGCTTGTGCTGGGATCCATGGTGTTCCTTTTGGGAATCGATCAACGCGGGCGCAATTTCATGCCATGAAAACGGCTTTCATTTTTATTACGTTCTTCCGGGGGAAGCGCCTCTTGCACGTCCATCGGCCTGCCGTCTAGGTCTGCGCCATTGAGCCCCTGGATGGCTTCGTTTCCCTCGTGGTCGTTGTTCATGAGCACATAGGCGAACCCCAGGGAGTCGCCGGTATTATGGCTGCGCAGAATTCCGGCCTTAAGCACTCTCCCGTAGCTTTCAAATGCCGTTTGCACCTGGGTTGCATTGGTCAGCAGATTCAAGTTTCCGACATAAATTTTTTTCATGGGCGTTTCTCCTGGCTTACGGTTTGCAAATGGAGGCCTCTAGGGGACGAGGGATTCCAATGGCTCTTGCAAAAATTCATAGACTCATGCTGTCCAATCTTGAATCGGACGGCCCGCCGTGACAGAAGAAACGAAAGTCCGGAGGGATAATGATAAGCGAGAAAGGCGACTGACACGCAGCCGCCTCAAAAGCTAACGGCTAAAGTACCTGTACATTCTCAGCCTGGAGCCCCTTGGGACCTTTGACCACGCTGAATTGAACGGACTGGCCTTCTTGCAGGCTGCGAAAGCCGTTGCTCTGGATGGCCGTATGATGCACAAAAACATCTTCGCCACTCTGGCGGCTGATAAAGCCAAACCCTTTTGAGTCGTTAAACCACTTTACTGTACCTTGTTCCATTGTGTTTTCCTTTAAGTCGATTTACGTTGAAATGAGTCGGAAGATACTGCAGGGCAGGGCTGTTAATCAGGCGAGAACTGCTCACAACCAATTCAAATTTTACGTACCCTGATCATAGCACAAAGGCCAGGCAGCGTACGAACAAACAATTTGAAGCTTCCATAGCGGTTTTGCGCCAACCTTCCTAAAATCACGAGGACTCCAAGGCTGCTCCCGTGCCATCGGTTTACGAGGAACACCGCAGCGCCGAAGCCGGGCCGTTTGACCCATGTCCGAAGTGCAAGAAATTTCCCAGCAATGAAGGAACCGCAATAATTCTGCCGGCATACGGTAAAGATCAAAGGCGGCAGATCAGCAATTCACGCTCGTAAATCATCTCAGGCGGCAGGTGCGAGTGCAGCTCGATGAAGAGCTCTTCATGGGCCATGACCTCGGAGCGCCAGGCGGCCTTGTCTACAGCTTGCAGTTCCTTGAATTTTTCCTCTGGAAAGTCGAGCCCATGCCAGTCGATATCCTTGTAGTGCGGCGTCCAGCCGATGCGGGTTTCCTGGGCCTGGGAGCGGCCGCGAACACGGTCAACAATCCACTTGAGAACGCGCATGTTTTGACCATAGCCGGGCCATAGGAAGTTGCCCTGCGCGTCTCTTCTGAACCAATTGACGTGAAAAATACGAGGCGTGACGGTGAGCGAGCGCTGCATCTTGATCCAGTGGCGAAAGTAATCGCCCATGTGATATCCGCAAAACGGCAGCATGGCCATAGGGTCGCGGCGCACCTTGTTCAGAGTTCCGCCGGCAGCCGCGGTCGTCTCTGAGCCCAAGGTAGCGCCCATGTAGACGCCGGCGCTCCAATTGAACGCCTGGTAAATCAGTGGAATGGTGGCAGCGCGGCGGCCACCGAAGATGATGGCGCTGATGGGCACACCTTGCGGATCTTGCCAGGCCGCATCAATCGTCGGACACTGCGCAGCCGGCGCGGTGAAACGTGCATTAGGGTGTGCAGCCTTCGTGCCGGTCTCTCTTGCAATTTGCGGCGTCCATCTCTTGCCCTGCCAATCCAGACACTCGGCAGGAGGCTCGTCGGTCATGCCCTCCCACCACACTCCGCCTTCAGGGGTGAGGCCGACATTGGTAAAGATGGTGTTCTTTGCAAGCGTGGCCATGGCATTAGGGTTGGTTTTGACCGAGGTGCCGGGGGCGACACCAAAAAATCCGGTCTCGGGATTGATGGCGCGCAACTGTCCGTGTTCGTCGGGACGAATCCAGGCGATGTCATCGCCCACAGTCCAGATCTTCCATCCCTCAAATCCTCTGGGTGGAATCATCATGGCGAAGTTTGTCTTTCCACATGAACTGGGGAATGCCGCGGCAACGTAGGTCTTCTCGCCCCTGGGATCTTCCACACCGACAATGGTCATGTGCTCGGCCATCCAGCCTTCGTCGTGCGCGATGTTGGAGGCGATGCGCAGACCCAGGCATTTTTTCCCCAGAAGCGCGTTTCCACCGTAACCGGAACCGTAAGACCATATCTCTCGCGTCTCCGGAAAGTGCACGATGTATTTTTCCTGGTTACAGGGCCAGGGGACATCCTCCTGGCCGGGGGCAAGCGGCGCTCCGACGCTGTGCAGGCAGGCCACCACGCGCTTCTCGTCTTTATCAATTTCACGGAATACCGGCAGGCCAATGCGGGCCATGATGCGCATGCTGGCCACGACGTAAGGCGAGTCGGTGAGTTGCACTCCGATTTGCGCCACCGGCGAATCGAGCGGGCCCATGCAGAATGGCAGCACGTACATGGTGCGTCCGCGCATGGAGCCGTCGAACAGCGCTCTTAACTTTCTGCGCATAACGAATGGGTTTTCCCAGTTATTGGTGGGGCCGGCGTTGTCTTTTGCCAGAGAGCAGATAAATGTGCGGTCCTCAACGCGGGCAACATCGCTTGGATGCGAGCGCGCGTAGTAGCAGCCAGGCCACAATTTCTGGTTCAACTTGACGAGCGTTCGGCCTTCAACCATCTGGCTACAGAGCCAGTCGTACTCCTCCTGCGAACCATCCACCCAATGAATCGCGGAAGGCTTGGTCATCTCGGCCGTTTTCTCCACCCACTTGAGCAGATGTTTATTGGTGGTAAGTGAGACAGAGGAACCGGTTTGTTTCATTGTGCCCATTCAGATTTCCTTCACAGCTATACCCAACCACGCTACAGAGTTCGCAAGCTAAATTTATGGATGCAAAATCCGGGTTGAGTGGGGAGAGACAGCAACTCTTCTTAATTATAAGTCTGGCGAGGCCAGCCGTTTCTTATATTGACTGTGTGAAGCCGTCTTTCGATTCAAACGGCCTCTGATGTGATTGCGACCTTCCGGCCCTCGCGGCACGATTGGTAGATGCTGGTGACCATCTGCAAGGCACGATATCCATCGGCGCCGGAAATTAAAGGAGCCCGGCCGGCTTTGCAGGCGTTGCCAAAATCACGCAACTGACGCTCGAAGGGCGCGAGCGAAATTGCCATAGGATCGGACGCTCCAGAGGCGCCCTGGCTGGTAACGGGAGCAGGATCGCCGTGGTCGTCCTGCACATCCCAGGCGGTAAGTTTGTCGCCGGTGACAATCGCCGTGCCTTTGGTTCCGTGAAACTCCAGTCTCTCAGGGTAGCCGGGCCAGAGCGCCGTCGATGCTTGAATTACTCCGGTCGCGCCCGAAGAATAGCGAAGCAACGCATTGATCAGGTCTTCCGATTCGATCTTGTGCAGCGCGCCCAACCGCCAGTATCCGAAGACTTCGTTGACTGCGCCGACCAGAAATAAGAGTAAGTCGACCTGATGGATTGCCTGGTTGATCAGCGCGCCTCCGCCTTCGGTCGCCCAACTGCCTTTAATCGGACGGCTGTAATATTCCGCCGACCGATACCATTTCACATAAGCGTCAGCCTGCAGGATTTTTCCCAGCCGGCCATCAGCGATGGCTTTTTTCAGGAACAGGCTGGAATCGTCGAAGCGATGCTGGCTGACCACGCCGAGCTGAATGCCCGCCTTGCGGGCAATCTCGATCATCTTGCGGGCGGTGTCGAGATTGGTGGCGATTGGTTTTTGTACGAGAACGTGTTTCTTCGTCTGCGCGCAAATCTCCAGAGGCTGCAAGCGGAAGTCGGGGAAGGTGCATACATCCACATAATCCACGCGCGGATGCCGGCATACTTCTTCGTACGTTGCCATAAACTCGGCGCCGGTCTCGTTCGCGAACTGTTTTCCCTTTATGGCGTTGGTATTGGTGCAGACGGTTACTTCATAACCGATATTCTTGTAAGCCTGAGCATGCTTCCGGGAGATGGCTCCTGTCCCAATGATCCCCACTCGCACGTGGTTTTCTCCTTATACTATGACGGAACTTTCAAGTGTAAAAGACAACCACAAAGGGCACAAAGGGATACACACAAAGGGCACAAAGGAATTTATGCGGCATACAGTTTACGGCTGCAAGGCTTGCACAGCCGAAGGGTGAACCTGCTCGTTTTGGATCTGGGATGCATCCCATCCGCCGCCGAGAGCTTTCACCAGAAACACGGAAGTAACCATCTGCTGGCCTAATAGTTGAGTGGCAAGCCGCTCATTGGAGAGCAGAGTGGTTTGCGCGGTGATGACATCCAGGTATGTGGTCACGCCACCGACGTAGCGGTTGTTGGCCAGGTCGAGGGCGCGGCGGGCATCTTCAACCGCGGCATTCTGGGCTACCGACGCTTGCGACAGAGCGTTCAATCCGGATAAGCCGTCTTCCACCTCCTGAAAGGCAGTCAGCACAGACTGACGATAATCAGCCACCGAGGCGTTGTACGATGATTTTGCGGCAGCGAGGTTTGCGCGATTGCGTCCGCCATTCAAGACCGGTTGCAACAGATCGCTGCCCACCGCCCAGAATGCGCTGGGTGCGGAGACCAGCGCAGTGATGTCGCGGCTTTGCAGGCCTCCGCTTCCGGTGAGGCTGATATTAGGATAGAACGCCGCAGTGGCCACTCCCACCAACGCGTTCTCCTGCGCCATAGTGCGTTCGGCTGCGGCAACATCAGGCCTGCGCTCCAGGACATCGGATGGTACCCCAAGCGGAACCGGCGGCGGGGTTGCACGCAGCGGAGCCGAGGGCACGCTGAAGCTCGAGGCCGGAGTTCCCACCAGCAAGGCGATGGCGTGCTCAAACTGATCGCGCTGCTGTTGCAGCAGGTGCAACTGAGAAACCGTGGAGTCAAGCACGGTCGCCTGCTGGGCCACTTCGAGTCCGGAGGCGATGCCGCCGTTGTGGCGGTCCTGAACAAGCTCCAGACCTTTCTGCTGATATTTGATTGCTTCCTGTACGACTACGATTTCCGCGTCCAGTTCGTGAATCGTGAAGTAATCGGCCGCGAGCTCTGCGGTGAGGACCAGTTGTGTGTTCTGCAGAGTAGCCGCGGTGGATTGCAGGGAAGCGTTGGCGGCTTCGAGGTTGCGGCGCACGCGGCCAAACAGGTCAAGTTCGTAACTCAGGGAAAATGGAACCTCAAAGTTGTTTTGCGTGACCGGAACCGTAGGCACAACGGTACTTACCACGGGGCGATTGCCGGAGAGCCGCTGCCTGGCGGCAAGCGGGTCAGCATTGAGCTGCGGGAAATATCCCGCCGACGCAACTCTCGCCAGCGACCGCGCCTGTTCGAGCCGTTGCTGGGCTGCTTCGAGCGATTGATTTGTCTTCAGCAGTTGCTGTTCATAACCGTTGAGCTGATCATCCTTGAAGATCTGCCACCACGCGCCTTTTGGAATAGAATCTTTAGGCGCGGCAGGTTGCCAGGGAGGGGAAGTCTTCCAGGCAACAGACGTTGGCGCGGTGGGGCGCTGGTATCGCGGGCCGACGGCACAGCCTGCCAGCCATGCGCCAGACATCGCTATGGCTATGGTTGCCAGTCGCCAGCGCTTCATTTCTTCTGTTCTCCAGTGCTGGAGGCTGTGACGTTCACCTGCTCGCCATCTTCGAGTGAATCGGAAGGATTAATAATGACGCGATCTTCGGTGCTCAAGCCGCTGACGACTTCAAGCGTGGAGCCATAGTCGCGACCTATGGTGATCGGCCGCAGGTGAACTTTGTTATCGTCACCGACCACGGCGACCCTCGGACCCTCCGCCCGGAAGAGCATCGCATTTACCGGGACGGTAACTTTACGCGCCTCGGGCGTGTAGTTGGCAACATCGAAATGGACTTGCCCAAACGAACCCGGCAGCAGTTGCCCCTGGGTGTTGGGGACATCAACCTCGGTGAGCAACGTGCGCGTGGCTGGATCAATCGCCTTCGCGGTGCGGGTCACCTGGCCGGAGAACTTTTGTCCGGGTATTTCCTGCAATGTGATCGCAGCCTTGGTCCCGGTTTTGATCGCCAGAGCATAGCTTTGCGGCACATCCACGTAGACGCGCAGAGTATCAACCTTGGCCACATCGAACATCTCACGGCCACCGGCGCCGGCATTGATGAGCACACCCGGATCTACGTTGCGCCTGGTGACCACGCCGGAAAATGGAGCATAAACATTCTTGAATGATTCAAGCTGCTCAAGCCGGCGGACGTTGGCTTCGGCGGCGGCCAGGTTCGCCTGGCTCTGCTGATATCCACTGGTTTGCTGGTCAGCTTCCTGCTGCGAGACGGAATCGCTCTTGCGCAAATTCTCCCAGCGCTGCGAAGAGATCTGCGCCAACTGGAGCTGGGCCTGCACCTGCTGCCGCGCTGCGCGCGCCTGTGACAACTCCTGGTCCAGTTCCGGGGTATCGATCTGCGCCAGCAGTTCGCCCTGCTTTACTCGGCTGCCAATATCTTTGAACCAGCGCCGCACATAACCGCTGGTGCGCGCGTAGATGGGCGATTCCTCATAAGCTTGCAGAGTGCCGGGCAACAGAAGCTCTTCTTCAGAAGGCTCGGCAACAGGATGCACCGTGATAACCGCCGGCACGGAATTCTTCTCCGTCTCTTTGGCCAGGGCCTGTCTTTCCAAAATTCGATCGACCATTGCGATTGCGCCGGCAAACAAAAGCACCGACAGCACCACTACCACAATCAGCTTTGCCTGCCGCGCGGGGGCGGGCGGCAGATCGGGACAATGCTCGATCTCGGGTGGCCGGCGATGGCCTTCTTCGTGAGACTGCACCGTGCTGGTTTCCGGCTCTGTCATCTTCATTGATTCTCTCATTAGTTACGGTCCGCCTGCCGGGCTTGCCTGCGGGTGTGGATGATGGCAAACACCGAGGGGACAAAAAATAGCGTGGCCACAGTTGCAAACATCAGGCCGCCGATGACAGCGCGTCCCAGCGGCGCGTTCTGCTCGCCGCCTTCGCCCAGACCCAGGGCCATGGGCAACATGCCCAGGATCATCGCCAGTGCCGTCATAATCACAGGCCGGATGCGGGTAAAGCCGGCTTCCACTGCGGCCCGCACCGGCGGCACGCCCAACTCCATTTGATCGCGCGCAAACGAAACCATGAGGATCGAATTTGCCGTGGCTACTCCCATGCACATCACCGCTCCCGTAAGCGATGGGACGCTTAAGGTAGTGTGGGTGAGCAACAGCATCCAGGCAATGCCGGCCAGCGCTCCCGGCAATGCCGTAATAATGATGAAAGGGTCGAGCCATGACTGGAAGTTCACCACGATCAATAGGTAGACCAGCAAAATGGCCATCAGCAGGCCGATGCTCAGGCCGATAAAAGACGATCGCATGGTTTCCACCTGGCCACGCACGATGATGCGAGTGCCGCGCGGCAGGTTCTTCTGGAAGGGCTCAAGGACTTTCATGGTGTCAGAGGCGACTGCGCCGAGGTCACGTCCTTGCGTGCTGGCGTAAACGTCAATGACCGGCTGCACGTTGTAATGAGTCACCACCGCCGGACGCGCCGTGGGCGACACGTTCACCAGGTTGCTGAGCACCTGCTGGGACTGGGTTGCCGGATTATTGACAGGCGTATTCATCAAATCCTGCAATGATGTCATGCGGTATTGCGGAACCTGCACGGCAACGGAATAGGTGACGCCGTTTTTGGGATTGAGCCAGTAATTCGGCGTGGTCTGCGAGCTGCCGCTCAGCGATATCAGGACGCTTTGCGCCACGTCGCGGGCATTCATGCCAACCTGGGTGACGCGCGTGCGGTCAATATCCATGCGCAGTGTGGGAAGGTCCATCATCTGCTGCACATGCACATCAGCCGCGCCCGAGATATGCCGCATTCGATTGGCGATCTGCTGCGCGATAGCGTAGTTTTTATCGGTGTCGTTGCCTACAAGCTGCACATCAATTGGCGCCGGCAAACCGAAGTTCAGGATCTGGCTCACGATGTCGGCAGGCTGGAAGAAAAACTCAACTCCGGGGAATTTTTGGGGCAGCTCATCGCGCAGTTGCTTGATATAGCCCGCGGTCGAGTGGTGATGGTCGGGATTGAGCGCGATCTGAATTTCGGCATCGCTTGTGCCGATGACCCCGGAATTGCTGTAAGAAAGATTCAAGCCGGAGTAGGGCACGCCGATGTTATCCAGCACGGTCTGCACTTCTTCCGGCGGTATGGTTTGCCGCAAAGCCTGCTCTACCTCATCGCACAGCCGGGCCGTTTCCTCCACTCTGAGTCCGGGACGGGCGCGCAGGTGCAAGCGAATCAGGCCGGCATCCACGGAAGGGAAGAAGTCCTGCCCAAGAACAAAGGCCAATCCCAGGGAAAGCACGCAGAAGCCGGCAAAGCAGACGGCGAAAAGCTTGCGGTGTTCGAGAGTTGTTTCCAGAAGCTGCTCGTATCCGCAGCGAAACCTGTGGAACGCATTTTCAAATCCGCGCTGGAATCGGCCCAGAGATGTTTTGGGGCTTTCGCTGCGGTGTTCGTGGCCGCGCATTATGTACATTACCAATGTGGGAATCAGGGTGCGCGAGAGGAAATAAGAGGCCAGCATGGCGAACACGACCGCTTCCGCCAGCGGCACGAACAGAAACTTGGCCACGCCGGTCAGGAAAAACATGGGAACGAACACAATGCAGATGGAAAGGGTAGAGACGAAGGCCGGCACCGCAATCTGCTGGGCGCCATCGAGGATGGCCTGCTTCATCTCTTTGCCCATAGCCAGGTTGCGCTCAATATTTTCGATTTCCACAGTGGCGTCATCCACCAGGATGCCTACCGCAAGGGCCAGCCCGCCCAGCGTCATGATGTTGATGGTCTCGCCCAGCGCGCTCAGTAAAATGACAGAGACGGCGATCGAGAGCGGAATAGAAATCGTTATGACGATGGTTGGACGCCAGTCCCCAAGAAAGACCAGGATCATGATTGCGGTCAGCAACGCGGCGATGGCCGCTTCGCGCAAAACGCCGGCGATGGATGCGCGTACAAATAGAGACTGATCGAACAGCGGTTTGATCTGCAGCTCTGGAGGCAAAGATTGGGCAGCAATCGGAACCACGCCCTTGACGGCGTTGATGATGTCGAGCGTCGAGGCGTTCCCGATCTTCATAACCGACATCAGCGCGCCGCGCGTGCCATCCTGGCGAACGATATTGGTCTGCGGAGAGAACCCGTCGCGGACGTGCGCCACATCACGCATATACAGAGTTGATCCGTTTACCGTCTTCACCGGCAGAGCGTTCAGCTCTTCGATGGTCTCCGGCGTACCGTTCATTTCGACCGGGTACTCCAAAGCCCCGATTTTTGTTGTGCCCGAGGGCAAAACCAGATTCTGCGCGTTTACCGCATTGACGATGTCAACCGGCGCCAGTCCATAGGCCTGGAGTTTGGCGAGGTCGAGATCCACCTGAATCTGGCGTTGCTTCCCGCCGTAGGGAAAGGGCAGCGACGCACCCGGCACCGTGGCCAGTTGCGAACGCAGAAAACTGTTACCCAGGTCGAACAGCTCCTGCTCGGGGAGTGTCTTGCTGCTGAGTCCAAGCTGAATGATCGGCGTGGAAGAAGCCGTATAAGTAACCACCAGTGGCGGCGTAGTGCCGGGAGGCAACTGGCGCGTTACCGTTTGCATGATCGCGGTGACTTGCGACAGCGCCAACTGAACGTTGGTGCCAGGGCGGAAAAAAATCTTGATCACCCCCACACCATTGAGCGATTGCGATTCAATATGCTCAATATCGTTGACTGTGATGGTGATGCCGCGCTCGGCTATGGTGACAACGCGATCTGACATATCCTTTGGCGCCAGCCCGCTGTAGTTCCAGACCACGCTGATGACGGGAATATTAATGTCGGGAAAGATGTCGGTGGGAGTGCGGTAAACGACCAAGGGCGTCAAAATGATAATAATCAGCGCCATTACAACGAAGGTGTATGGCCGCCTTAGAGCTAACGCTACGATCCACATCGCTTGCCGCCCTCTTGGAATTAACTAGATCCGGAGTCTTTCAGCCCTGGTCCCAAACTTAGAGTGAATAGATTAAAAACAAGACGTATCGGATTCAAATTTCGATTTTATGTTAAGGTTGCTGTATGCGGCAACTGGGCAATGCCGTCTACGAACGGTCGAGCAATGGCACGCAAAGCAGGCGTACGCCAGGCCGCCCTCGCAGCGAACAGGCGAGGCGGGCCATACTGCATAGTACATTAATCTTGCTGCGGGAGACGGGTTTCCCGGAACTCTATATCGAAGCCATAGCTGCCCACGCCAATGTGAGCAAGGCCACCGTTTACCGCTGGTGGCCGAATAAAGCCGCCCTGGTTGCTGATGCGTTCTTCTCGGTCACCGACGCGAAGCTGCGATTTCCAGATACCGGCTCGGTTCGTACCGATCTGAACCTGCAGATGAAGCAACTGGTGCGAATCTTTCGCGGCAAAGAAGGACGCACGGTGGCCGCCTTGATTGGCGGTGGGCAGTCGGATCCGGAACTCATTGACGCCTTCCGCACGCGCTTCCTGAGACCCCGGAGGCAAGAGGCGTATGAGACGTTACGCCGCGGCATGCAACGAGGAGAATTGCCCGCCAACCTCAATATGGACCTTTTGCTCGACACGCTCTACGGGGCAATCTACTTTCGGTTTCTTATCCGCCACGCTTCTCTTTCCGACGCATTCATTAACGATCTTTGCAGGATTGTTGTAGACGCCGTGATCATCAAGAAGCCGCAGACGGTTTCGTAATTTCCGCAACTACCTTCAGCTCATTGCGAACTGCATTGCCTGGCATAAGTTGACGCTCAAGAATTTGCCATCCTTAAACTTAAGCCAAGGATCCGGAAATTTGTAATTGATGTATAGGGGTTGAATGCTGACCGCTGACTGCTGATTGCTGATTGCTGATTGCTGATTGCTGATTGCTGATTGCTGATTGCTGATTGCTGATTGCTAATTCGTCCCCACCGGCACCGCGCCGCTTTTGCGCGAGAGCATTTCACCGATCCGTTTCATCTGCGCTCCCACGCCACGCAATTTTTCTTCAATGCGTTCATAGCCGCGGTCAATGTGATACACGCGGTCAATGATGGTTTCGCCATCGGCCACCAGCGCGGCCAGAACCAGCGAGGCCGAAGCGCGCAAGTCCGAAGCCAGGACCGCGGCCGAGCTTAAAGGAGTTTTTCCTCGCACCACGGCACGACGTCCTTCGATCTTGATGTTGGCCCCCATGCGTACCAGCTCTTGCGCGTGCATGAAGCGGTTCTCGAAGATATTTTCTGTGATGATGGAAGTGCCGTCCGCCTGCGTGGCCAGGGTCATATATTGCGCCTGCATGTCGGTGGGGAAGCCGGGATACTCCTCGGTGCTCATATCCACGGCTTTGATGGAATTGCTGTTGCCGGCGATCACGCGCACCGC